>Ga0209253_10002154_pt1 | contig 17421 bp, 16 predicted proteins | sample FrelakmetBRP12BR_FD_187145 | JGI IMG/M metagenome (GOLD analysis project Ga0209253, IMG submission 187145) | Freshwater lake sediment microbial communities from the University of Notre Dame, USA, for methane emissions studies - BRP12 BR (SPAdes)... | ecosystem: Environmental > Aquatic >...
GCGGTGACCCGCTGCTGACCCTTGTCGCCGTGATACCACGCGGTCACGAGCACGATCGGGAAACCGACCAGCAGTGTGAGGGTCGTGAGCTGCTGCAGCTGGCGCGGCCAGTCGAACGTGGTGCTGATGTAGGAGAGGCCCTGCAGCAGGCCCCAGGCGCCGGCGGCATAGACGACGCCCCACTGCACCACCTTGCGGCGGCGCAGCTTGGCCCAGGTGCCTTCCTGGGCCTGTTCGGTCGGGGTGTCGCTCGCTGTCACGGCGCGAGTCTAGCCGGAAAAAGGGGACATTCTCCTTTTCCGGAAATAGGGGACAGTCCCCTGAGGGGACTGTCCCCTATTTCCGACCGGTGCCAGGCACCGAATTCCGAGTTACGGAAAAGGAGAATGTCCCCTTTTTCCGATCAGGCCTTCAGCGCGACCAGCACCTCGTCGAGCATCTTCTTCGCGTCGCCGAACAGCATCCGGTTGTTCTCCTTGTAGAACAGCGGATTGTCGACGCCGGCATAGCCCGAGGCCATCGAGCGCTTCATGACGATCGAGGTCTTCGCCTTCCACACCTGCAGCACGGGCATGCCGGCGATCGGGCTCGTGGGGTCGTCCTCGGCCGCAGGGTTCACGATGTCGTTGGCGCCGATCACCATAGAGACGTCGGTGGTCGGGAAGTCGTCGTTCAGCTCGTCCATCTCGAACACGATATCGTAGGGCACCTTGGCCTCGGCGAGCAGCACGTTCATGTGCCCGGGCATGCGGCCGGCGACCGGGTGGATGCCGAAGCGCACGTTCACGCCTTTCTCGCGCAGCAGCTTCGTGATTTCGAACACGGTGTGCTGCGCCTGCGCGACCGCCATGCCGTAGCCCGGCACGATGATCACGCCCTTGGCCTCGCGCAGCAGCTCGGCCGTATCGGTCGCGCTGATCGGTGTCACCTCACCTGCCGGCTGTGAGCCGGCAGCTGCCGGGGCCGCACCTTCGCCGGTGCCGAACCCGCCGGCGATGACGCTCAGGAAGTTGCGGTTCATCGCGCGGCACATGATGTAGGACAGGATCGCGCCCGAGGAGCCGACCAGCGCGCCGGTGACGATGAGCAGGTCGTTGGACAGCATGAAGCCGGTCGCCGCCGCGGCCCAACCTGAGTAGCTGTTCAACATCGAGACCACGACCGGCATGTCTGCGCCGCCGATCGCCATCACCATGTGGATGCCGAAGAGAAGCGCGATCGCCGTCATCACCGCCAGCGGCAGCATTCCGGCGTCGATGCTGGGCGCCTGCAGGAACGCCACGCCAAACCAGATCACTCCGAGCAGTCCGGCGAGATTGAGCCAGTGCCGCGCGGGCAGCAGCATCGGCTTGCCGCTGATCCTGGCGGACAGCTTGCCGAAGGCGATGACCGAGCCCGAGAACGTGATCGCACCGATGAGGACGCCGAGGTAGATCTCGATCTCGTGGATGAGCTTCTCAGCTTCCGTCGGGAAGGTCGTCGAGGTATCCACGTAGCTCGCGTAGCCGACGAGGCACGCGGCGAGGCCGACCAGGCTGTGCATGATCGCGACCAGCTCCGGCATCTGCGTCATCTGCACCTTGCGGGCCGCGTACAGGCCGATGCTGCCGCCCACCGCGAGCGATCCGACGATCCAGGGAATGCCTGCCGCGGTGATCCGCGGCCCGAACACGGTCGCGAGTACGGCGATCGTCATGCCGACGATGCCGAACAGGTTGCCGCGTCGCGAAGTCTCGGGATTCGAGAGGCCGCCGAGGCTCATGATGAACAGGATGATGGCGGCGATGTAGGCCATCGTGGCGATATTTGCAGTCATGCCTGCGCTCCCCTTACTTCCGGAACATCGCAAGCATGCGACGCGTGACGGCGAAGCCGCCGAACATGTTGACCGCGGTGAGCGTGAGCGCCAGCACCGCGAGCCCGAGGATCAGCGCGTCGGGTCGCCCCTCCGTTCCCTGGACCATCGGCGGTGCCACCTGGATCAGCGCACCGACCGCGATGATGCTGGAGATCGCGTTGGTGACGCTCATGAGCGGCGTGTGCAGCGCAGGCGTGACGTTCCAGATCACCATGTAGCCGACGAAGCAGGCCAGCACGAAGACGGTGAAGTGCGCGAGGAACGAGGCGGGCGCGAAGGCCCCGACCAGCCAGAAGAGCAGGGCGCCCACGCCGAACGTGATCGCGAGGCTCCTGGCCGAGGCGGGCTCGCCGGCGCCATGGCCGTGGCCGGATTTCTTCGCGGGCGTGGCCGCGGCCGGCTTCGCCTGCGGAGGCGCGGCCGGCAACTTCGGCGCCGGTGGCGGCCAGGTGACGGCGCCCTCCTTGATCACGGTCAGGCCGCGGATGGCGTCGTCGTCCATGTTGACGTCGATGACGCCGTCCTTGGTCTTGCAGAGCTCCTCCGTCACGCGCAGCAGGTTGGTCGAGTACAGGGTCGACGACTGCTTGGCGAGACGGCTGACCAGGTCGGTGTAGCCGATGATGGTGACCCCGTGCCTGACCACGGCCTCGCCAGGAACGGTGAGTTCGCAGTTGCCGCCCTGCTCACCTGCCATGTCGACGATGACGCTGCCCGGCTTCATGCTCTTCACCATCTCGGCGGTGATGAGCCTCGGCGCCGGCTTGCCCGGGATCAGCGCGGTCGTGATGATGATGTCCGCGTCCCTGGCCTGCTTGGCGTACATCTCGCGCTGGGCCTGCTGGAAGCCCTCGCTCATTACCTTGGCGTAGCCGCCGCCACCGGAACCTTCTTCCTCGTAGTCGACCTTGACGAATTCGCCACCCAGCGACACCACCTGGTCGGCGACCTCGGCGCGCGTGTCGTTGGCGCGCACGATGGCGCCCAGGTTGGCGGACGTGCCGATGGCAGCCAGGCCGGCGACACCGGCACCGGCGACGAAGACCTTGGCCGGCGGAATCTTGCCGGCGGCGGTGATCTGGCCGTTGAAGAAGCGGCCGAAGGCGTTGGCGGCCTCGATCACGGCGCGGTAACCGCTGATGCTGGCCATCGAGGTGAGCGCGTCCATCTTCTGGGCGCGGGAGAGCTGGCGCGGCAAGGAGTCGATGGCCAGCACGGTGAGCTTGCGGTCCGCGAGCTCACGCATGAGCTCGGGGTTCTGCGCCGGCCAGATGAAGCTGACGAGCGTGCTGCCGGGCTTCATCAGCGCGATTTCCGCAGGGGCCGGGGCGCGCACCTTGAAGATGATGTCGGAACTGTCCATCAGTTCGGCGGCACTGCCCGCGATCCTGGCGCCGGCGGCCTGGTAGGTGTCATCGCCGAAATTGGCGGCCGCCCCGGCACCGGTCTCGACGCAGACGGCGAAGCCCAGCTTGACCAGCTTTTCGACTACTTCGGGTACGGTAGCGACACGCTTCTCGCCCGCGAAGGTCTCGCGTGGCACGCCGATCGTTAGGGACATGATGACCTCGTCATTGCGTGAATACTGGACGGCCGGCCGCAGGGCGCAGCATCATCGGGCCGGTGGGTGGTGCCGATGATCCGGGTTTTCCCGTATCTTGACGCCTGCCTGGGCATTGGATTATTGCACAGCAGTAACGTATCTTTCAGCTATGTACAGCCTCTCACAGGAGGTCCTGCGTACTGACGTCTCGGGGATGCCACTGGAGTGGATCGACTACCGGGATGCCGTCCGTTTGCATTTCATGGGGCAGGTGGCCTACGCCTTCGGCCAGCCGCTGTTCCAGCTGCGCGGCGGCACCAATGCCTTCACGGGATGCCGCACGATCGTCGAGGTGAATTCGATGATCGCCACGGTCGGGCACAGCCACAATCCCGGCTATATCCACCACGGCTACGTCCCGCCGCTCAACAACGCGACGCTGTTCAAGCGCGACGGGCACATCTGCATGTACTGCGGTGAGCGGTTTCCGTCGAGCCAGCTGTCGCGCGACCACGTGACGCCGCTGTCGCGCGGCGGGCGCGACTCGTGGAGCAACGTCGTCACCGCCTGCCGACGCTGCAACAACCTGAAGGCCTGGCGCACGCCCGAGCAGGCGAAGCTGCAGTTGATCGCGGTTCCGTTCACGCCGAGCTACGCGGAATACATCTACCTGAAGGGCCGCCGCGTGCTCGCCGACCAGATGGAGTACCTGCTCGCGCACTTCCCGCGCTCGAGCCCGCTGCACCAGCGGTTGAAGGCAACGCTCGCCTGAACTAATAAATAGGTGCCAGGCACCGCACCGGTGCCTGGCACCTATTTATTCCCGAGCCGCGCCATCAGCAGGGCGTCGAACCAAACCCCGTCCATCTGCATGTAGCGCCGGCAGGTGCCTTCCGTATCGAAGCCGAACCTGCGATACAGCGCGATCGCCGCCTCGTTGTCCGCCCGCACCAGCAGCTCGATGCGGTTGAGGCCGTTGGCCTCGGCGGCCTCCAGGGTCGCGGCCATCAGGCGCGTGCCGATGCCCTGTCCTCGATGCGACGCCAGTACGCCCATGCCCAGCGTACCGCTGTGGCGCAGGGTTTCTCGGGGCTTGGGCCTCACGTCGCACCAGCCGACGACCCGCTGGTCTTCCACGGCCACGAACTGGGCCGTGCCGCTCTTCAGGTTGCCCAGCACGAATCGGCGCACCTGCGACATGGGCGGCGCCTCGGTGAGCGCGAGATAGCGCCGCTCGCGCGCGACCGCGTCCAGCACTTCACGGAAGCCCGTGATGTGGCGCCGCTGGATCGGCTCGATGTCGATGCTCATGTCGGTCGCGCTCCGGAGCGGTGGCGGTGGGCCCCCGGCTCCCGCAGAATGCCGCCCGTGCTCTATCTTGTCGATGCCAGCGTCTTCATCTTCCGCGCGTACTACTCCGTGCCGCTCGAGTTCACGGACCGCGCGGGCAACCCGGTGAACGCGGTCCACGGCTTCGCGCGGTTCTTGAGCGACCTGCTCGAGCGGGAGTCGCCGGGCCACGTCGCCGTCGCGTTCGACGAGAGCCTCGAGCAGTCGTACCGCAACGAGATCTATCCGGCCTACAAGGCCAATCGCGAGCCCGCGCCGCCGGAGTTGAAGCGCCAGTTCGGGCTGTGCCGCGAGCTGGTGCGTGCCTTCGGCGTCGCCGAGTACGGCAGCTCGCGCTACGAGGCGGACGACATCATCGGCACGCTCGCGGCACTCGCGCAGCGCGAGGGGCAGGCCGTCACGATCGTGAGTCGCGACAAGGACCTGACGCAGCTCGTGACGGCGCAGGACACGTACTGGGACGCGGTCGCGGACGTGCGCTACGGCTACCACGACATCGAGGAGCGCTTCGGCGTCGTGCCGGAGCGCATGGCGGACTTCCTCGCACTCATGGGTGATGCGGTGGACAACATCCCGGGCGTGCCGGGCGTGGGCCGCAAGACCGCGGCGACGCTGCTCAAGCACTACGCGACGCTCGACGGCGTGTACGAAAATCTCGACACCATCCCGAAGCTCAAGTTCCGCGGTGCGGCCTTCGTCGCGCAGAGCCTGCGCGAGCACCGCGAGTCGGCGTTCCTGTCGCGCCGGCTGACGGGAATCGCCTGCGACATGCCGCTCACGACGTCGCGCGACGACCTGCGTCGCCGGCCGCCGGATCTCGCCGCGGTGGATGCATTTTCCGAGGCGCAGGGGTTCGGCCGGATGCTCAGGGACCGGGCGCGGAAGCTTGCGACGTCCTGACGGCAGTGTCGGCGCCGCAGCTGCAATAGGACGAAGCCCGGGAAACGGGTAGACTTCGCACGTCCACCATCGCGACGGTGCCGCCTCACAAGACCGCGCCGCGATTCGCCCAGATCGAGTCGCGGATCCGGAATCCTGCGCGGCGCACCTCTGCACGACCATCCCGCTCGCACGCTGATTGCAGCCGAGCACAATCCGAGGAACCAGCCATGAAGAAGATCCTGTTCGCGCTTACCGCCATCGCCGCACTGGGCGCCCCGGCGATGACCCTGGCCCAGTCGCAGACCTACCTGACCCCCGAGGCGGCGGCGCTGATCAACGAGGTGCAGGCCGACAAGCGGGCCGTGATGCTGCAGACCCTGGCGCTCAACGATGAGCAGCTCGCCAAGTTCATGCCGATCTACGACGAGTACCAGGCCGAGATGGAGAAGCTGTTCACCGGTGCCATCAACCTGAGGAACCGCCTGTTCGTCGCCGACTACGGCGGCATGACGGACGCCGAGTCCAAGGACATCATGGCCGAGGCGTTCAAGCTCCGTGAAGAGCGCCTCGAGCTCCTGAAGAAGTACGCGGGAAAGCTCGACAGGCAGCTGCCCGCCACGAAGGTGTTCCAGTTCGTCCAGGTCGAGAACAAGATCCAGGCGCTGCTCGACGTTGCGGCGGCCGTCGCGATCCCGATCGTGTCGAAGACCCCGAACACCTTGAAGTGAGGACGGGAGCCTCACCCCCATCCGGCGGTTGAGGCGACTGGCGTGCAGTGTCGCAGCTGCGGCACTGCACGCCGGCTACGCTCGCGGACCAGCTGCGGAATGGCACTTCGCAGCGCCGGGCACGCCCGGAATAGTGATGTCCAGTAAGGACTTGCAGGAATGCCTTGCAGCGGCCGTGCGCTGCCGCCGCGATCGCCGTTGAGATCACGTATACTGCCCGCCGCTGTTCGGCAGTGACGGTCTGGCAGGTTCTCTGCACCGTCTCGAAATCGGGGCCACGCGCCCGCTGCCTGAACCTCGGCCGTGCATGCCGCGCCTCGTCGTGTGCAGTGCACGGGCTCCCACTTGCTACCCACGCCTTTCGCTCGCCGCCTGGCGCGCGCCGCCGACGTCGACCCGCACGCGGGTCGCCGGCGTCACTTTGCCTTCGGGAGGAATCCACGTGTTCTCGATCGTCATTGGTTTTGGGGTTGTCACCCTGTTCGCGACAGGGTTGCTGTTCGTCGTGCAGATACTGGACGATTTTCGTGATGCTTGACTCGCTGCTGGTCAAGGGCCGTCGTGCGGGATTCGGGCGCTCCGTGCGCGACCGCTCGCATGTGGCCGCGAGCAGCCACCGGACATGGCGGTCGGCTGCCGGGGAAGTGCGGGCTTGCGCGCTCGAGGGCGGAACGACGATTCATGAACGCGGGAGACGGTCCGTGGACTGGAATACGAGCTGGCACCGTTTCCTCCGCGAACTCGCCCGGGACGTGTGACTGGACCGGGAGTGCTCACCGCGCCACGGGACGCGACCCGCGGGCCGCTTAGGGTGGCAAGCAGACTCCGGCCGTATCCCACAGGCTTGCTGCCGCGCTCCGGCCGTGCCATTCGACAGTGCTGAGGATTCTTCTGCCAACATGAGCGCGTGAAAAGCAGTCCGGATTGGCACGACCTGGTCCAGGCCATGTCGGCCGTAACAGGTCATGAGCTCGCGCCTGCACCGGCGGAAGCCGTGTCCAGCGCCTGCCTGCGCTGGACGAGCGACGCGGGCCCGATGTTCATCAAGGTCGCGGCCGCCGACCGGGCCTGGGTATTCGAAGCAGAGGCGGAAGGACTGCGCGCGCTCGCGTCGGCCAGCTCGATCCGCGTGCCGCGGGTGCTCGGTGCCGGCGTGGCATCGAATCGCGCCTGGCTCGCGCTCGAGTGGATCGACCTCGTGTCGCCGACGCCCCGCAGCGAAGCACGTCTCGGCGAACTGCTCGCCGAACAGCATCGAACGACGAGCGCGACCTTCGGCTGGCACCGCGCCAACACCATCGGGCTGACCGAACAGAAGAATGAGCCCGACACCGACTGGGGCCGTTTCTACGCCGCTCGACGGCTCGGGTTCCAACTCGACCTTGCGGAAGCTGGCGGCCACGGCGGCCGGCTGCTCGACCGGGGTCGGCGGCTGTGCGAGTCCGTACCGGCGTTGCTCGGCGGGTACTCGCCCGTTCCCTCGCTATTACACGGCGATCTCTGGGCCGGCAATCACGCCGAGGATTCTGCCTGCAACCCGGTGGTCTTCGACCCGGCCGTCTACTTCGGCGACCGTGAGGCGGACATCGCCATGACGCGGTTGTTCGGTGGATATGGCCGCACCTTCTACTCAGCGTACGAGGCCGCGTGGCCCCTCGAGCCGGGCGCGGCCGGGCGCGTTCCACTCTACAACCTCTACCACGTGCTCAATCACCTCAACCTGTTCGGCGGCGGCTATCGCAGGCAGGCCGAGGACATGATCGAGGGGTTGCTCACCGAGGTTGCATGATGCCGCCCCTGGCCGGCCCCGCGCCCTGCAGCTTCGCCACCACGCCGGCAAGCACTAAGGTCAATCCTCGATACGACTAGCTTCGCGCCTGCGCTAATGTAGTCCTACGAAGTGTCGCGTCCCGGCACGCAACGGGAGTCGTCCATGGTCGGCAGAGCCAGGAAACTGATGAACGAGCAGGTGGAGTTCGCGGGCGAGCAGGTGCGTGTGTTCCGTCAGGCGCCGGGCACGCTGGTGCGCCGGGCGGCGCAGAGGTCAGCCGCAGGCGTCAAGGCGTTGCAGGGGCCGGTGACAGCGGTGACGCGTTCGGGCGTCCGGCTCACGACCTTGGCGCAGCACACGATGGAGAGCCTGCTCGAGCTGCAGCTCGAGGTTTTGACCTCGGCGCTCGCCAATGCGGCGGAGCAACTCGAGCGCGTCTCGCGCGCGGGGAGTGTACGGGCGCTGGTGGGCAACCAGGCCGGGGAGCTGAAGGCCGCGCGCGGGCGGATCGTGAAGGATATCCGGCGTGTAGTCGCGATCCTGAAACGGGCAGGCAAGGGTGCGCGCGCGGTGGCCACGGACACCTACGCGGAGGTCGCGAAGGGACCGCGCGAGGCGCCCGCAGGGGACCGCCCGGTCCGCAAGCGCAAGGCGAAGCGAGTGGCTCGGAAAACCAGCCGCAAGGTCGCCAGGCCCGCGCGTCGCGCGCGCAGGTCGGGGGCCTGATCGTCGAACGGTGATCGCCCCGGCCGCTGCAGGAAGGGCCCCGTTCGCAGGGGCCCTTTCCGTCAGGCTCGACGTGGCAATGCCACGTGCTCCATTGCCATGACCTCCGTCTCATAGCGCCAGACCTGGACGTCTGCGGCCCAGAAGTCCGCATCCAGCCCCGCCTTCTGCTTCAGCCGGCGCAGGAAGTCGCGCGGCCCCGCGACCTGCTCCCAGACCTTCGGCAGGAAGGTGGCCCTCATCCCGCGCCACTCGAGCACCAGCCCATCGCGCCCGGGAACCAGTTCGACCAGCAGTTGCTGCTCGCTGGCGACGGCCACTCGCTCGGACGGCGTCAGCAGCGATACCTCCAGGCTCGACCACTGCCACTCGCGCACCGTCAGTGGCGCGAAGCGGGGGTCGCGGAATGCGCTGGCCTGGGCATTGCTCCAGACGTCCAGCAACAGCGGTCGTGCGGGCTCGAGCGTGCCGCAGCAACCGCGGAGCTGGCTGTCGATCGTCAGCGTGACGAAGCTGGCGCGCGGTTCCCCGAGTGCACCGTGCAACTCGGTGTCCTCTGGTGGCGCAGCAGCGACGAGCCCGAGCCGAGCCTCGATGGAGGTCGCGGCAGTGAGCAGCACCGCTCGCTGCTGGTCCGGTTCAAGTTTCATACAGCGCATAGCTGCCGTAGCCCACGACCCGGGATCGATCGCCGGCCGTGTCGCCTGAGTTGCGCTGGTCGATCAATTCGACGGTCAGGCCGCGCCGGCGCGCGACCACCATCAGCCCGTTGATCCCGCGCGCGCCGCAGGCCTGCTCGTCCAGCAGGTCGCTGCGTCGTTCGAGTATCGCTCGAGTTGTTTCGGCGTCGAGCTGCCGCGCCTGGGTCCACGTGTGATAGTGACTGAGATCGGAGCTGACCAGCACCAGCGTGTCGGGCCCGCCCCACGCCGCGTCGATCACGCGCGCCACCTGCTCCGGCGCGGCAAGGCCTACGGTGATCGGCAGGATGTCGAAATCCTCCAGCACGACCTGCAGGAATGGCAGCTGTACTTCCAGCGAGTGTTCCGTGGCGTGCGCCGCATCGGAGATGCCGACCAGCCCGAGTTCCAGCAGGCGCTCCCGGCCCGCCGCGTCGACCGGTACGTCGCCCAGCGGCGTGGCAAACGAATTGACCGCAGGGGCGGCGAGCCCGCGCATCGGCACCCGATGACTCGGACCGATGAGCACGACGTGCCGGATGCCCGCGTGACAGTCGCGGAGCCGCCTGTAGGCGAAACCGGCGACGGGCCCCGAATACTGGTATCCGGCGTGCGGCACGATCAGGGCTTTCGGTGGACCCGTGACCGTGGCGCGGGGCGAGCACGCTTCGACGTAGCCGCTCACTTCGTGTCGCAACTCATTCGCATCATCAGGGTAGAACAGCCCTGCCACCGCGGGCGGCCGGGTCCTTGATTTATTGCTGTCCAGGCTCAACATCATGATTCCACGGGAGTTCGAATGCTCCCATATATGGCGACGCCCTGGGGCGAAACCAATATCCCGCCCGAAGAGCATGGGCGCCAATCGCATGAATACCGACCTGTCCGCCACCCCCACCCGCTACTGGACGCGTCTCGATGACGGGCGTGTGCAATGCGACGTCTGTCCGCGCCGTTGCCGGCTGCACGAGGGCCAGCGCGGGCTGTGCTTCGTACGGGGCCGCGAGCGCGACGGCATCGAGCTCTACACATACGGACGTTCGAGCGGCTTCTGCGTGGACCCGATCGAGAAGAAGCCGCTGAACCACTTCCTGCCAGGATCGTCGGTGCTGTCGTTCGGAACTGCGGGCTGCAACCTGGCCTGCAAGTTCTGCCAGAACTGGGACATGAGCAAGTCGCGCGAGATGGACACGCTTGCCGATTCAGCCTCGCCTCGCGAGCTGGCGGCGACGGCGAGCCGGCTCGGCTGCGCGAGTGTCGCGTTCACCTACAACGACCCGACGGTCTTCCTGGAGTATGCGGTCGATGTCGCCGCAGCCTGCCACGACGCCGGCGTGCGCACCGTGGCGGTCACCGCCGGCTACATCTGTCCGGAGCCGCGCGCCGAGTTCTTCGCGTCGATCGACGCTGCGAATGTGGATCTGAAAGCATTCACCGAGCGCTTCTACCGGAAGATCTGCGGCGCCGAGCTGGCTCCAGTGCTCGATACGCTCGTCTATCTGAAGCGCGAGACCCGCGTCTGGTTGGAGATCACCACGCTGCTGATCCCGGGCGAGAACGACTCGGACGCGGAGCTCGACGAGATGACACAGTGGATCAGTGACCAGCTCGGGCCTGACGTGCCGCTGCACTTCTCGGCTTTCCACCCCGACTGGAAGATGAGCGACCACCCTCCGACGCCGCCCGCGACGCTCACGCGCGCGCGGGCGATCGCGATGCGAAACGGATTGCGCTACGTCTATACGGGCAACGTTCACGACCGTGCCGGCGGCAGCACCTGGTGCCATCGCTGCCACGCGTTGCTGATCGAGCGCGACTGGTTCGAGCTGGGTCGCTGGGGCCTCACGGCCGACGGCTGTTGCGCCGGGTGCGGTGAGAAACTGCCCGGTGTATTCGCGCCCCGGCCGGGCAACTGGGGTTCCAAGCGCCTCCCGGTGCGCCTGCACCGCGCCTGACCTCGCACCCCCTGGTTTGGGGGCATTCGGCAGCCTGCTCCCTGCGGCCCGGCGCCCGGGGACTCGCCGGGCCCGGTGGGCTCCCGACGAGCGCCGTTAAAGTTTCGCCATCACGTGCCGGACGACCGTGTAGTCCTCGAGCGCGTACATGGAAAGGTCCTTGCCGTAGCCCGAGCGCTTGAGGCCGCCGTGCGGCATCTCGCTCACCAGCATGAAGTGCGTGTTGATCCAGGTGCAGCCGTACTGCAGCCGCGACGCAACCTGCAATGCCTTGCCCACGTCCTGCGTCCACACCGAGGAGGCGAGACCGTAGTCGGAGTCGTTGGCCCAGGTGACCGCCTGGTCCGCGTCTTTGAATCGGGTGACCGAGACCACCGGCCCGAACACCTCGCGCTGCACGATCTCGTCCGACTGGCGCGCGCCCGCAATCACCGTCGGCTCGAAGAAGAAGCCGCCGCCGCTGCCCGACTTGCCGCCGGCCGTGATCTCGATGTGCTTCTGCTTCCGCGCGCGCGAGACGAAGCCCGCGACCCGGTTGCGCTGCTCGGCGCTGATGAGCGGGCCCATCTCGACGTCCTTCGTGGTCTGCAGGCCGGTCTTGATGGTGCTCACGGCCGACGACAGGTCGGCGACCAGCCGGTCATACACCTTCGAGCCCGCGTAGATGCGGCAGGCCGCAGTGCAGTCCTGCCCCGCGTTGTAGTAGCCGAAAGTGCGCACGCCCGAGACCACCGCTTCGACGTCCGCATCGTCGAACACGATCACGGGTGCCTTGCCGCCGAGCTCGAGGTGCGTGCGCTTGATGCCGTCGCTCGCCTGGCCGAGGATCTTCGCGCCCGTCGCGACGTCGCCGGTGAGCGAGATCATCCGTACCTTCGGGTGCCGGGTGAGCGGCGCGCCGACCGACGGACCGCGGCCGCACACGATGTTGACGACGCCGGGGGGGAAGATTTCCGCGAGCAGCTCGCCGAGCCTGAGCGCCGTGAGCGGCGTCTGCTCGGAGGGCTTCAGCACGCAGGTGTTACCCGCCGCGAGCGCGGGGCCGAGCTTCCAGGCCGCCATCATCAGCGGATAGTTCCATGGCGCGATCGAGGCCACGACGCCCACGGGATCGCGCCGGATCATGCTCGTGAATCCCGCGAGGTACTCGCCCGCGACAGCGCCGGTCATCGAGCGGCAGGCGCCTGCGAAGAAGCGGAACACGTCTGCGATGGCCGGGATCTCGTCGTTCAGCGCCGCGGGCAGCGGCTTGCCGCAGTTCAGCGATTCGAGCTTTGCGAACGCATGGCCCTCGGCCTCGATGCGGTCCGCGAGCTTGAGGAGCAGTGTCGCGCGGTCCTTCGGCGGCGTGCGCGCCCAGCCGTCGAACGCGGCATCGGCCGCCTTAACGGCCGCGTCCACCTGCGCCCGCGAGGCCTCTGGCACTTTCGCGAGCACTTTCCCGGTCGCCGGGTTCAGCACGTCCTCGACCTTGCCCTCGCCCTGGACGAGCGTGCCGTTGATGAGCAGTTTCGTTTGCATTTGAGCCTCGCTGAAGAAATAGGTGCCTGGCGCCTATTTGTAGGAATTGATGCCGGACGGAGGATTTTGCATCACGCGCCCGGCCCCTGTTCGTCCGGTTTGGTCAGGTAGTAGGCCAGCAGGATCGGCACCAGCGTCACCAGCATTACCACGACCGCGACGACGTTGGTGACAGGCCGTTCGCGCGGCCGGAAGAGTTCGCTGTAGAACCAGATCGGCAGGGTCTGCTGGTGACCTGCGGTGAAAAGCGTCACGATGATCTCGTCGAAGGAGAGCGCGAAGGCGAGCATGCCGCCGGCGAGCAGCGCGCTCGCGATCTGTGGCAGCAGCACGTAGCGGAAGGTCTGGAAGCCGTCCGCGCCGAGGTCCATGGAAGCCTCGACCCAGCTCGCGGGCATGCGTCGCAGCCGCGCGACCACGTTGTTGTAGACGATTACCAGGCAGAAGGTCGCGTGGCCCGCCACGATGGTCCAGAAGTTCGGCTCGATGCCGACGGCGCGGATGCCGACCAGCAGCGCGAGCCCGGTCAGGATGCCGGGCAGCGCGATCGGCAGCACGAAGAGGAGCGTGATCGACTCCTTGCCCGCGAAACTGCGCTTTGCGAGCGCGAAGGCGGCCAACGTCCCGAGCACCAGCGCGATCGCGGTGGCCGCGATGGCGACTTCGACCGAGAGCCGCATGGCTGCCCAGATGTCCTGGCGTGCGAAGGCGACCTCGAACCAGTGCAGGGTGAGGCCGGGCGGCGGGAACTGGTAGGTGCGGTCCTCGGTCGTGAACGCGTAGAGCACGATCACCCAGACCGGCGCGTGCAGGAACACGAGCCCCGCCGCGGCCGCGAGCTTCTGGCCGAGCGGCGCCGCGTTCCAGTCCCGCCTAGAGCGCATCGAAGGCTCCGAGCCGTCGCGCGAACGTGAGGTAGAGCGCGATCAGCACGATCGGCACCACCGAGAACGCGGCGGCGAGCGGCATGTTCCCCGCGGTGCCCTGCTGCTGGTAGACCATCATCCCGACGAAGTAGCCGGGCGCGCCGACCACGCTCGGGATGATGTAGTCGCCGAGCGTGAGCGAGAACGTGAAGATCGAGCCCGCGGCGAGGCCGGGGAGCGCGAGCGGAACGACCACGTTGCGGAAAGTCTGCGCGGGGCGTGCGCCCAGGTCCGCGGAGGCCTGCAGCAGCGACGCAGGCACGCGCTCGAGCGACGCGGCCAGCGGCAGGATCATGAACGGCAGCCACATGTACACGAACACGATGAACATGCCGATGTAGGAGGAGGCGAGCGAGGGACCGCCGACGACGGGCGTGGCGAGCAGCGCGTCGAGTGCGCCCTGGAGTCCGAGGCTCGTGAATGCCCACGAGACGATGCCCTGCTTGGCGAGGATCAGCCGCCATGCGTATACCTTGACGAGGTAGCTGAACCACATCGGCAGCATCACGCCGACGTAGAAGAGCGCCTTCATCTTGCTGCCGGCGTAGCGCGCCATGTAGTTCGCCACGGGGAAGGCGATCACGGCGCACGCGATGGTCACCGCCACGGCCATGAGCAGCGTCCGTACCACGATGTCCACGTTTGCCGGCTGGGTGACGAGCTGGCGGTAGGTGGCGAGCGTGAGCGTGGGGACCACGCGTGCCGTGAATTCGTCGATCGCGTAGAAACTCTGCGAGAGCAGCGTGAAGAGCGACCCCAGATACACCGTGCCCAGCCACAGGAGTGGCGGCACGAGCAGCAGCGACACGTAGAACGCGTTACGCCGCTGGAAGAAAGTCGATACGGATCGCAGCACGGTTCAGCCCGCTTCGAGGTGGACCATGCTCTCCGGCCGCCACGCGAGCTGCACCCGCGAGCCCTGCGGGGGCAGGGGCGCACCGGCGGCCGATTCCGCGCGCGACACCGCGAGCAGCGTGGCCTTGTCCAGGCGCACGTGACACCGGCTGCTGGCGCCGTGGTAGAGCACGTCCTCGAGCGTACCGCTGCAGGCGATCGTGCCCTCGGCGGGTGTGGCGCCCGCCGGCAGCACCTCTATGAGTTCGGGGCGGATCGCGAACGGCCGCGAGCGGCCGGTCAGGCGCTCCGCCGCGGGGCCTAGGACGACGTTCGCGCTGCCCACGAAGTTCGCGACGAACGCGGTGCGCGGCCGCGTGTACAGGCCGCGGGGCGTGTCGAGCTGCTCGATCCGGCCCTGGCTGAACACGGCGACGCGGTCGGCCATGCTGAGCGCCTCGCCCTGGTCGTGGGTCACGAACACGAAGGTGATCCCGAGGCGTTGCTGCAGGCCCTTCAATTCCGCCTGCATTTCCTCCCTGAGCTTCAGGTCGAGCGCACCGAGCGGCTCGTCGAGCAGCAACACCTTGGGGCTGTTGATGAGCGCGCGGGCGAGCGCGACACGTTGCCGCTGCCCGCCCGAGAGCTGGGCCGGCCTGCGGTCGCCGTAGCTGCCGAGGCGCACGAGCTCGAGCATCTCGCCGGCGCGCCGGCGGCGCTCCTCGGCGGCCACGCCGCGGACGCGGGGCCCGTAGGCCACGTTCTCCGCCACCGTCATGTGCGGGAAGAGCGCGTAATCCTGGAAGACGGTGTTGAGGTTGCGGTCGTACGGAGGAATGTCCGTGACGTCCTCGCCCTCGAGCAGGATGCGACCGCTGTCGGGGCGATCGAAACCCGCGATCAACCTGAGGCAGGTGGTCTTGCCCGACCCCGAGGGCCCGAGCAGTGCGAAGAACTCGCCCGGTGCGATGGCGAGCGAGACGCGGTCCAGCGCGACGACCGCCCCGAACGCGCGGCTCGCGTCCTGCAGCTCGATGGCGGCGGTCATGCGGTCGAAGCCGTCGTTCGAAGTTGCAACCGTGCGGGCCGGGAGGCCGGGTATGCGGTCGACAAAGCGATTCCCGAGGAGCGACTCGACCGCATACCCGGCCTCCCGGCCCTCAATCCGAGGTTTCGTTTCGACGGCTCTCCCGCGTGCAAGCAATCCGCCAGCACGCGGGAGCGCATCAGCGACTCGTTACCGACCGCCCATGATTGCGACGTAATCCGTCGCCCAGCGGCTGTAGGGCACGCAGGTGCCCAGGCTGCAGGCGGCTTCCGGCGTGCGCCAGAAGTGGATCTTGTCGAAGTTGTCGAACCCGTTCGCGGCGCAGCCCGTGTCGGTGAGGAGCGCGTTGCCCTTGCATGCGGCGGACACGGCCGGCACGGAGCCGAACCAGGCCGCGACGTCGCCCTGCACCTTCGGGTTGAGCGACCACTCCATCCACTTGTACGCGCAGTTCGGGTGCTTGGCGTTCGCGGCGAGCATGGTCGTATCAGCCCATCCAGTCGCGCCTTCCGCGGGCACCGTGCTCGCGATCGGCTGCTTGTTCGCCACCAGCGTGTTCACCTGGAACGGCCACGAACCCGAGGCGACGATGCCCTCGTTCGTGAAGTCCTGCACCTGCACGTTCGCGTCGTGCCAGTAGCGCTGCACCAGCGGGTGCTGCTTGCGCAGCAGGTCCAGCGCCGCGGTGTACTGCTGCTCGTTCAGCTCGTACGGATCCTTGATGCCCAGCGCCGGATTCGTCGCCATGAGGTAGAGCGCGGCATCGGCGATGTAGATCGGGCCATCGTAGGCCTGCACGCGGCCCTTGTTGCTCTTGCCGTCCGACAACTTCTGCTCCTGGAACACCACTGCCCAGGAAGTCGGCGCCGTCTTGAACGCCTTCGTGTTGTACATGAGCACGTTCGGGCCCCACTGGTACGGCGTGCCGTAGTGCTTGCCGTCCACGAAGTGCCACGGCGCCTCCTTCAGGCGATCGTCCACGCTCGCATAGGCCGCGACGCGGCCTACGTCGATCGGCTGCACGGTTCCGCCACGGATCAGGCGCAGCGACGCGTCGCCCGAGGCCGTGACCAGGTCGTAACCGCCCTGAGTCATGAGCGACACCATCTCGTCGGAGGTGCCGGCGTTCTTCACGTTGACCTTGCAGCCCGTCTCCGCCTCGAAGGGCGTGACCCAGTCGTAGGCCTTGTCGGTTGCGCCGCGTTCGATGTAGCCGGGCCAGGCGACGATGTCGACCTGCCCTTCGAGCGTGGTCGCCGGGGCGGCAGGCGCGGCCGCAGGTGCCTCGGCAACCTGTTCCTCTTTCTTCTTCGCGCAACCCGCGAGCACGAGTGCGAGTGCTGCGGCGACGGTGATCGCAAGACGCCTGTTCAGCGTCGTGGAATTGAATGACATCTGGATTGCCTCCCCCGGCAGGTATGTGTGCAGACCGATTGTAGTCTCAAGCCGTGCGGAGTTTCAGCCCAGCCGGGGCGGGGTAGTTCGCGGCCCCGCGGGACCCTAGCCCCCGGCGGCGCCGGTCTTGGCAGGCCCTGGTCCGAGAACGAGTTCGAACTGGATGCGGACGTCATTGCCCACCCACTTCGTGTCCTGCCACTC
>Ga0209253_10002155_pt1 | contig 17420 bp, 17 predicted proteins | sample FrelakmetBRP12BR_FD_187145 | JGI IMG/M metagenome (GOLD analysis project Ga0209253, IMG submission 187145) | Freshwater lake sediment microbial communities from the University of Notre Dame, USA, for methane emissions studies - BRP12 BR (SPAdes)... | ecosystem: Environmental > Aquatic >...
AAGACATCGTGGAAAGAGATACTCTGTAAGGCATGCTGAGGGGGAAAGCCATGTGCTCAGCCTGATCACCTGTGATGGCTTTCAAAAACCCCCCATGTCATGAGCCCCCAGGGAGCAACGTCATCATCAGCCTGTATGGAGCCGGCTTATAGGCCCGGAGTTCCATTTGGGAAGCCAGCCCCTCCACAAAGGGCGGCCGCAGCAGCGCCTCCTTAACCAGGTTCCCGTGACTGTCCCGGAGCGAAATCTTCCGAACCGTGGAAAGACTGATTTCTCTTCGAGAACCATCAGGGCTCTCCCATTGGCAGAGGATGGCGCCGTCCGCCCTCCTTCCCCATTTCGATGGCCCACCCTCTGGAGGCAAAAAAAGAAGATTCACATCCTCCATCAATCCCCTGGCAAAGGCCGGGGAGTCAAAGGGAGCCACGGCCTTCAATACTGAAATCGTATCCTTCCGCTGTTCTGCCTCAAATAGGATGAATCCCTCAGGGGTGAGCAGTACCGTGTGGAGATTGCGGCCTGCAGGATCCCCTTTGGTGACCCCGAGCAGGGAGGAAGAAACCCCTTCGCTGATAACCGCTTCGATCTTGTGGATGCACTCCCAGGGGCCGGCAGGGAAGATGGCGAAACAGCCCTGCAGATCGCCCGGGGCCCCGGGCAGCAGGTCTGCCTCCGGTATGGGCAGACACCCTGCGCAGAGCATCAGGACCCCGAAGAGACACGTTTTCAGATTCCATCTGAAGTTCATGGTTTATCGAAGATCTCGGACGGAAGGTTGGAATTGATCTCAACGTTCCTGAACTCGATCCATGTCGCGGAACCCCCTGGTTCCACTATCTCCACCCGGTCGATGACCCCGGGTCTTTCAGAAAGGACAATCTCAATCCCGAGGATAAACCTGTTGATCCCTTGCTTGGGGGCCAGGAGGATTCGACCGGGAGGGCCCGGGGAATAGACATGGCTGAATATCTTGCTCTCCTCGAAGCGCCCCTGAAACCACTGACTCATTTCAGCAAGCACCATCCGTCTTGCCTCCACCGCCTGGGTCATGTCCTGTTTCCAGGCGCCCTCAGAGAAGTGGTAGAGCCCTATGTTATCGCCCTTCTGCAGCATGACGCTTCGCAGCGGGCTGAGGTACTCCCACCTTAGGGAACCGGAGGCGAGGTAGAAGAACCTTCCTTCAGAAAGGAGGGGATCCTTAAGAATCTGGAGGTGTCTCTTTTGCAGGAACTCCGCTTTCACGGATTGGATGTTGCTGGATGCCTCCTTAATAGAAGCCCAATCCTGAGAGTGCCCCGGCACGGCTGCGACAAGGCCTGCGATCGTCACCGCGCTCAAGAAAAGGACCATCTTCCACGCACATTGCTTCATCAATAAACTCCCAATGCAGGCTTTTGGCCGCAACCAAATTAGAATCCCGAAACCCGAATGTCGAACAAGGAATTTCGAATGATGAAGTTAAATTACTTCAGTTGTTTCCTTCGGCGTTCTTTATTCGTTATTCGACCTGCCCGCTATGCCCTCAAGCAGATTTCAGATAGATCCGCCATGCTTCCGAGCGTCACGGCTACCGTTGTGCTGCAAAGCACTTCGCGGGGCAGGCGGGTATTCTGCGGTTCGCTTTTGAACTCCCTCGCACCCTGCAAAGAAGTTATTATCTGAGACTCTAGAGCATTCCGCCATTGACCGATATGACCTGTCCGGTAATGTAAGAGGCATCATCGGAACACAGGAACCGGACCACCTTGGCCACCTCTTCCGGCAGTCCTGTCCGGCCCATGGGAATGATCTGTTTGATCATCTCTCTTGGAAAATCCCGGAGCATCTCGGTCTCAATGAGGCCGGGGGCTACCAAATTGACCCGGATGCCGAGGCGCGCCACTTCCGAGGCAAGGGATCGACAGGCTCCTTCAAGGCCTGCTTTGGCAGCACAGTAGTTGGTCTGACCTCTGTGGCCCAGCCGAGCGGACACAGAGGAGAGAGTCACAATGCAGCCTTTCCGCTTGCTGATCATCCTTTTGAGGACCGGTTTTGTGACGTTAAAGAAGCCGAGCAGGGAGGTATCGAGGACTCTTCTCCATTCTTCGAAAGACATGAGCACAAAGAGACTGTCCGCTGTCTCTCCCGCGTTGTTCACCAAGATATCAATGGACTCATGCCGGGTGAGAATGGCTTCGACCTGTTTTCCCGTCTCCTCCTTGTCGGCAACGTCGAAACACACGGCCTCTCCCTGCCCCCCGGCCTGTCGAATCAACTCCACGGTCTCTTCCGCAGCCTTCAGGTTAGACCGAAAGGTGACCACCACGTGGCAGCCGTTCTTTGCCAACTCCAGGCTGATGGCACGGCCGATCCCCCGTCCACCGCCTGTCACAAGGGCAACCTGTGTCAAAAGCATAGGCCTTAATCCCTCCTCTCTTTCCCGTCCGGGTGGGCACCCTGCAGTCTCAGAAAATCCGGAAAGTCATCGCCTTCAGGTTCCATGACCTGGACGATGGTGGTGCAAAAGAGAGCCGAACCGGAAATCACTTGCCCCTTGAACACGGCATAGTTCCCTACATGGTAAAGCTCTTCCACGTGGATGGTGAGTCTGGTGCCCAGCGGGAGACTGAGCGTGAAAAACTCCGCTTCCTTGATGCCGACCAGCAGCCCTACCCGCGGTCTGGCCCCTTCTCCTCGGCGCCACGTGCTCAAGGCGGAAATGGCCTGCGCCACGAGTTCGATGCAGAGGAGAGAACTCACAGAGCCGTCCCTGTTCAGAGGCCATGATTCGGTAACCGTTGTCTCAGCCTGAAGCCCTTTCCGGGCAGGGTTTATCACCCGGTCCAGGAGCCTCATGGGGCCGCGATGCGGGATCAGGGATTCGGCTCGAAGGATGTTTTTCTGCTCCATTCGCTTCCTCGGCTGCTCTCGAGATTCTCCTCTCTACGGAGGCTGAGGGCCTCTCTGTAACGCGCCTCCAACTCCTTTGCGAACTCCCGCTCCCTTCCGGCTTTAGGGGGAGCCAGGGGCTCCCAGTATTCGAGTCCAATGGTGGAGGCATGGAAGGGGGGGAAATACCATTTGTCCTCCTTTGGGAGAAAAGGCGGATTGTTTCTTATAACCACAGGCTGCACCGGCACATTGGCTAGCCTGGCCAGCATGAATGGGCCGGAGCTGAACCTGCCCAAGACCCCTTTGGGCGATCGGGTTGCTTCAGGAAAGACCATAAACTTATAACCCTTTTTGATCTTTTCCGTCGCTTCATCCAGAGACTGGAGAGGGCTCATGCGCTCGTAATCGGGCGAAAGGACATAACCGGCCGATTGGAACAGCGGGCCCAGAGGGAGTCTTTTTGCCAGGATTCTTTTGACCATGACACACATGTGGGGGATCTCCCGGATGAGAAAGAGAACGTCAAAGAGGCCGGGGTGGTTGGAGACCACCACGCATGGACCTTCCAGGGGTTTTCCTTTGGCCGGCATGGAAACGAGAAGCCTGCATGCCCACAGGAACCTGAGCCAGAGGTTCAGGAGAATCCTGAGTGCCCACTGCATCCTGTAAGGTTGTTTCCCAAAGAGCCTGTTCAGAATCGAGATGCCGGGGAGAAACAAAATGAGCTCGCACAGGATCCCAAGGAAGAAGACGCCATAGAGAACTCCCATCAAAACCCCCTTGGTCGTGCGTACTATCGTCTCAAGCATCGCTCTCCGCCTGACCGGGGTTGTCCGGAAGAAAGGCAATCCCCCATGTGCCAGGTCCCATATGAACGGCAGAGGTCATGGAGATGATCTGTATGATGACTCTCACCCGGGGGAATCTAGCCTCGATTTCCGGTTTTATTTCTTTTTCAAGCCATTCCCTGTTGTCCGTGTATTCGAGAAGCACAGTGGCCTGCTGGTCCCTCCTCAAGCCTTCTTCAAGACGCCGCAAAGCAAATCTCACTTGCTCTTTCGTGCTTCTTGCCACGCCCATCTTTCGCACGCCGTCCGGATAAGGGCTTACAATGGGCTTGATGTGAAGGAGGTCGCCGAGAAAGGCGCCGCTCTTTGACATTCGGCCGCCGGCAGCCAGGAATTGAAGCCGGTTAAGGAAAATGTACTCCTTTACGTGATGGATCGCGGTCCTGGCAAAGGCAACAACGTCCGAAGCGTCGCCCGCAAAAAGGGAGAACTCCGCTGTGGCCCTGGCTGCAAGCCCGAGCCTGCCCGAAGCCAACCCCGTGTCCATGACGATCATCCGGTCTTCAGGGTCATTCTCCGCCTTCCAGCCCATGGCTGCACTGCAGTTCCCGGTGTAGAAGGAACCCACGCATAAATAGAGAACCCGATCGTAGAGTTTCAAGACGTTGTTGTAACATTCATGGCGCTCGGCTATGGAGGCCTGGCTGGTGGACACCGGGACCCCTCCCCTCATGGCCGTAAAGAGGTGGGAGGGATTCAGATAACTCTCGGGGAGGCAACGGTCCCCTACGGTGACATAACTGTTGAGGAGAGTGATTCCAAAACCCCGGGCTGTGTCCCTCGTCATGGACCCTGCTGCATCGGTCATGATGTGGATGGCCGGCTGCTTCCCGGGTTTACTGAAATGGAGGGTCTGCTCGGAAAGGTCGTCCTCGGCCCAGGTGAGAATGGACCCATGAGCAGCAAGACTCTGTTTCACCTTTTCCCTGTCAATGGTGTGCAAGTGGAGCTTTAGGCAGTCCCCATCGGGCATGGCGACCATGGATTCTCCAACCTCCATGATGTTGCTCATGACGTCCTGCTCTTCCTGCCCGAGCTTGAGCACCACATCCAAGCAATAGCCCTGGTGCTTTTGTTCCTGCCAGGTCCCGGAAAGGCTGAAGAAATCTTTCAGTTCTTCAGTGAAGCCGGAGCCTCGCACCTCCCGGCCCGCCAAGGTGTTCAGCAAAGGATCAAAGAAAACCAGCATGCCGAGGGCCCCTGCATCCACCACACCGGCCTCCCTCAGTTCCGGCAATTGCTGGGTCGTGGCTTTCACCGACTCTTCCAGGTCATGGGTTACCGCATCCACCCATGCGCCGGTCTTTTCAGGAGGGTTTCTCTTCAGGGATTCCGCTAACGCGTCGAACAAGGAGAGCATGGTTCCAGGTTGTGGATCAGGAACAGCCTTGTACGCCAGACCCCGGCCTGCCTCGACCGAAGCGGGCAGGGAAAAAAGGTCTTCACAACCGAGGAACGCGGAAAGAAAACGGGCGGCGATGTTCCCTGAATTGCCTCGGGCCGTGAGCAGGATCTCCCTGCTCAGCGTCTCTTTCTCTTGCCAGGGGTTCCTGAGGGCGCTTAAGGTCATGACGAGATTCCGGCCCGTGTCCCCATCCGGCACCGGATAGACATTGATCCGGTCAAGGATATCCGCCCAGGCCACGATCCTCTCATAGCCTGCGGCAAGGGCCTTCATAAGGGTTTCGTGCATCTGCATTCCCTTACCTTCCCGCTCCCCCGGGAACTCGTGCTGAAGCGCCCGTGGGGGAAGCACTCCATTCACCCGGTACGGTTCGAAAGAACGGCTCGAAGATATACCACTGGAAAGGGTGCCGGCGTACCATTGTTTCCAGGGCGCCGGCATAGGCCTGTGCGCTCGCCTGAATCGCTGCGTTTCTTTCAGCACGGGATGAAGCCTTCACGTGCTGGGGAGAGGACAGCATGATCCGGTGTCTGCCTTTTCTCACCCGAAAGGTGAACAGGGTGAACAGAGGCGCTCCTGAAACCAAGGCCAGGAGGTGTGGTCCTGCGGGCAGCCCCACGTCATGGTTAAAGAACCTCACCGGCACAAGGGATCGCTGCTCAGTCCAGACCAGGTCACCGGCAATGGACACGAATCCCCCTTCTCGGATGAATTTGAGGGCCTCCAGTCCCCCGAAGGGAGAACCCTCCTGGGCCGTAGCCACTTGGATTTGGACTCCTCGCGCAATAAGGGTCTCTCGCTGATTACGAGCCACCTGCTTTGCTTCTTTTTCGCCCATAATGAGGAGGAGCCTGAGTCCAAGTTCCTGAAAGGCACGGGCCGCGACCTCGTAGCTTCCCAGATGGGAGATAAGGATAATTCCGCCGGTGCCCCTCCTTCCCGCCTCGATCAGTTTCTCCCTGTCTTGCGCGGCTGCGGTCACCTCCTTATTCGCGTGCACCTCTATCCGATCCGCATAGGTTCCTGCAAAGCCGTGAAACTGGCACCAAGCGCAGTAGAGATAGTACCAGGACCTGCGATCTGGAAAGATGGCCTGATAGAGCCGGATACTTGAGTTTCTCCTTGAAGGCCGGAAAAGAAAATATCCTGTGGCGATCCACCAGGCGATGAACCGAATCAGCCAGGAGCCGATGACAAGGGAGGTCCTTGAAACAGTTTTGAGAAGGAAGGCTCTCATGGTTATCCGTCAGAGCGCCAGAGCCTCCTCTCTCACGATTCTCCTCAGGATCTTGCCTGCCGGATCCCTCGGGATCTCCTCCCTGAAAAGGATGGCCTTGGGCAGCCTGTAGTCGGGCATGTTGTCCCTGCAGTATTTCAGGAATTCCTGCTTGTCCCCTTCTATCCCCTGTTTCAGAGCAATCACGGCCACAACGGCTTGTCCTTTGATCCGGTCAGGAACGCCGACAGCCACAGCGTCCTTGACCTTGGGATGTCTCATCAGGATATCCTCGATCTCACCGGGGTAGATGTTGAACCCGCTTGAGAGGATGAGATCATCTTTCCTGTCTGCAAGGTAGAAGAATCCATCCGGATCCATTCTTGCCAGGTCCCCGGTGTGCAGCCACCCATTTCGCAGGGCCGCTCTAGTCAGCACTTCATTGTTCCAGTATCCTTGCATGATCTGGGGCCCTTTCACAACCAGCTCTCCAATCTCTCCTGTGGCGCATTCTTCCTTTCCTGTTTCCCTATCCATGATCTTGGCCTCTGTGTCCGGAAGGGGAACCCCGATGGAGCCTATGGGTCCGCCTCGTGGATAGGGGACGATATGGGTCGCTGATGAGGCCTCAGAGAGGCCGTAGGCCTCGATGATCCTTCTCCCGGTGAATTCCTCAAACCGCTCATGCGCCCATTGCGGGAGAGGGGCCCCCCCACTCGTTGCCACCCGTATGAACGAGAGATGTTCCCTGGCAACCTCGGGAGGGAGAGAGAGAATTGCCGCCCAGAGGCTTGGCACAGCCGGGAAGGAGATAGGTCTATAGGTCTTCAGAGTCTCCAGGAGGGAGAGGATGTCCATCAGGTCGATCCTGGGGACCAGCACCATCCTGTATCCTTTGAGCACAGAGATGAGAAGGCACGCGGACATACCGAATACGTGGAAGAAGGGGATGACGCACAGGATCGCAGCATTCCCGGCGTCGCTAATCCCGACCCAGGTTTCAGACTGGAGCACGCTGGACACGATATTGGCGTGCGTCAGGGCAGCGGCCTTGGGCGCTCCGGTAGAGCCGCTTGTATATTGTAGCACCGCCACATCCCCCGGAGAGACACCGGCCGCCGGCTCTTCCGCAGTCTCAGCCGAGGCCAGCAGTTCTTGGAAAAGGTGGGGTTGAGGAGCCCCTTGCTCCAGGGGCATGTTTTTCTCCAGTCCGAATACGGAGTGGAGGATCACGGTCTTCACCCCTGTCTTCTTGATCACCGCGTAGAGACTATGGGCGAATAGATCCAGGGTGACAATGACTTTGGCGCCTGAATCATTGAGACAGCGGGCCAATTCCTCCCCCTGGATTCCAACATTAAGGTTGACCACAATGGCCCCGAGTTTCATAACAGCGAAAAAAGCAAAGACATAAGTGGGGGAATTGACCAGGAGGAAGGCAATCCGATCCCCTTTCTCCACCCCCAACTTCAAAAGAGCACGGGCAAACCTGTTCACCCTGTCATTCAGCTCTTTGTAGGAGAGGTGAATCTCATTGAAGGTGATCGCCACATGATCCGGATGCCTATCTACAGTGTCCAAGAGGAAGCGGTGGATGGCGACTTCAGGATAGGTCAATGAGTGGGGAACATGTCTTTCATATTGCTCAAGCCATGGTCTGTTCATCGCCTGTGCACCTCCATCACGTGAAACCTGCTCCGTCCGCTTCTCCCGCACCCTTCGGGGAGCCAAGAAGATTCGTTCTTAGTTGAAGTTTCTGCCTGTGCCAACCCGCCTTTTAGGCACCTATTTCGTTTTCCTCATTTTCGCGATGTATGCGGCCAGGGTGGAGAGGGTGATAAAGACCTTTTCCCCCAGTTCGCGGCTGAATATTTGGACCCCGTAATCCCTGTCCACCAGGGCCACAAGGACCAAAAGATCCACGGAATCCAGACCAAGCCCTCCGTCGAAGAACGCAGTGTCATCCGCCAGTTGATCCGGATTCACCTCCTTGAGTTGAAGTTCCTCAACAATCTTGATCTTGATCTCCCTCAGCAGTTCTTTCATAGCCTCTTCCTAATGCCTGCCTCCGGCCCTGTTCTCCTTCACCTTCAAGGCGCCTTGGGCGACGCTATCGCCATCGCAGGTCACGTGAAATTGAAGTTCTGCTTCGGACCCGGGAGGCATTGCCACAACCGAAATATGGATCCTCTCTTCGGGAAAGACCACCCTTCTAAACCTCACCTTGAAAAACCCGGACACCTCCAGGGTGCGGCCTTGCCGGTGGCCCTGCCTTTTCACCGTCTCCGCGACAAATGCCAGGATGGCAACACCGGGCACCACGGCGCACTCCTCGAAGTGGCCCGAAAACCAGGTTGAAGAAGGCTCAAGCCGCACGGTGGATTCCAGCAGGCCCGAAGGGGAAACCTGGACCTCCCCAAGGGGAAGCCATTTGTCGTAGGCGCTAAGCATTTCGTTTCAAATGGCGCATCACGTAGTTCACTACATCCTGGACCGTGCGCACCATTTTGATGTCTTCCTCCACAATGGGCAGCTTGATCGTTGCTTCCATCTTCGAGAACCAATCCAGGGCGTCTATGCTGTCCAGCCCCAAATCGGTGAACAGGTTTGCCTCTGGCCTGATATTTTCCGCCGGCACTTCAAAATCTTTGACCAGGTATCTGGAAACAATCCTGAGGACTTCTTCTTTCTCCATCATCGCTCTCTATCTTCTCTCCACGCAGGCTTTTGGCCGCAACGCCAGGAGTAAGCAGTATGCAGTAGGTAGTATGCAGTAGGCAGTAAGCAGAAAGGATAACTGTCTACTGTTTACTACCTACTCCTTACTGAAACTAAGCGACTCTAAACCGACCTCCGGCCTGCATAACCCGTCGTGTCTGCCGAGTCTTGGCTTATCAGCCGCTCCACCAAGCTTCGAAGAGACCATAGAAAAAAGATCTCTACGTATTTGAGGCTGCCTCTTCCGGCCAGGTACATGCCGCCGAGAAAGACAAGGTGGGAAAACCCTAAAGCTAGCGGCCCGCCGATCAGAAGGCCCGGTTTCTGAAAATAGGCCGCCAGGAAGCTGAATAAACCCACCATGGGCCAGCCAAACACATAACTTGTAAGGATCAGGCCAACCCCTATCAGAAATCTTGTGGAGGGTCTTTCCTTGAAGGCCGTCAGATCCGTTTTCTCACGGATCGCCTTCTGGCCGGGAATGGTCGAAGCAAGCCACATCCCTGCAAACCGCCGGAGCCTGCCTTTTTTCCCCTCTTGAAAAGAGCTTCGCCAGGCCGCGGCCAGGGAAGCCCTTGAGGGTATCCCCCTGTCCCGGGCGTCCTGATACGCGGGCAGGCCGGTCATTTCTTCCAAATTGGTGAAGGTGAACCCGCGCGCACGAATCCCTTTGACTATGGAATCCAACATTTGCGCGAGATCCTCTGGAGCCCTGCACCCTTCGTGAATCAAAATGATGCTGCCGTCCCTCGCCCTGTGTAATACCCCCTCGACCACATTCTCCGATTTCTTCTGCGTATCAAAGACCCGCACATCCCAGCCCACCAGGTGGAGCCTCAGTCTCTTCAAGACGTTACGGAAATGAGGGTTTGTAAGGCCTGCCGGGGGACGGAAAAAGGCCGGGATCTTCCCGACGGCTGCTTCAACAGCGTTCTGGGCCTTAACGATCTCCTGCTCAAGGGACCTTCCCATCAGCAAGTTGGTGAACCAAGCGTGCCGGTAGGAATGGTTCCCGATGACATGCCCCTCCTGATCGATTTCTCTTAGAAGACCCGGATGAGCTTCAGCCTTCATGCCGATAGGGAAAAAGGCTGCCTTCACACCGTGCCGGGAGAGAACCTCCAGGAGCCTTTTTGTGCCGGAAGGATCAGGCCCGTCGTCAAAGGTAAGAACCACGCCTGCTCCCGGCTTTCTGCCACGACAGAAAGAGCGCACGAAATACCCGAGCCTTACCATGCATATCCCCAAACCGAACAGGATCAGGTAGACACCAAGGAGGGAGCCTATGGCCACCAGCCTGGATTTTCCTCCCAAAGAAAACCATGCGGACAGACCGATCAGGGCTAATAAAATCGTAGAGGTCTGGAAGGGGCTCATGGTGCGCTCGTTTGCTGAGGAGCTTTTTGGTCTCGGTGCAGGTTGACTTTTCCTCCCCTTTGTGTTTTTTTATACCATAGTCAGCAGAGGAAACCAAAACACTTTGTGGGATGGGCATATCAGGATGACCAACCGGTTGATCGAGAGTGTCCTGGGAGACCCAGACTTTCAAAAAATCATTACCGAACCTTGAAGCGGGCAGCAAGGGGGTCAACTTCCACGAGGTCCCTCTCATGCCTGACCTATCTCGTGAAGAGGCCGTGACGCTTCGCTTCGCTATCGTCATCCCGGCATACAACCATGGGAGGCAGCTCCGAGAAGTTCTGGAGAAAACCCTGCGCTTTGGGTTTCCAGTGTTCGTGGTGGATGACGGTTCCACAGACTCCACGCCCCAAATCCTCGCATCCTTCTCTCACGTGACCGTCATCCGTCACGAGAAGAACCAGGGCAAGGGAGCTTCTCTTCTCTCCGGCTTTGCCTATGCGCTCGACGTGGCGGACTATGCCATTACCCTCGATGCGGATGGCCAGCACAATCCGAACGATATCCCTTCTCTTGTCGAGGCGGTCCCGGAAGGGGAACGGCCCCTTGTGGTTGGGAAGCGCGCAGGGATGGGGCATGAGAACGTGCCCTGGACCAGCCGCTGGGGACGCAAATTCTCTAATTTCTGGGTCTGGGCCTCTTGCGGGAAATGGCTTTCCGATTCCCAATCCGGGTTCCGAATGTACCCCTTACCTGAGACAATGAGCCTTGGGGCCAGGTCAAGGAGATTCCAGTTCGAAGTGGAGATCTTGGTTCGTGCGGCTTGGTCTGGGATTCCTATCCTAGAGATCCCTGTGCAAGCTGTCTATGGTCCCGCCGAGGAGAGAATCTCCCACTTCAGGCCGTTTCTGGATTTCTGGCGCAACACGAAGACCTTCACTCGCCTGGTTGCAAGCAGGATCCTCATCCCACGCACGCTGCGACAGGGGAAACACAGGGACCAATGACCATTCAAATGGGAAAAGGGAGGTACCTCCTGGCCCTGGCCATGCTGGCCGGTGTGGTGATGGCGTTCTGGTGGGGTGTGAACAGGCTCAGGGTGAACAACGACATCACAGCAGCCCTGCCACGGGATGACAAGGTGGTGGCTGCGGCAGAGGAGATCCTCAGACACCATCCCGTCCTTGATAACATTTTCATCCAGATCAGCATTTCCGGCAGCAGTGTGAACAGACAAGCTGTCGTGAAGGCCGCAGATCTCGCCTCAGCCATGCTTTCCGAGAGTGGCCTTGTGAAGGTGGTATCCGGAGGCGGGGCCGCAGAGTCCTTCGCTATCCTGCTTGACACGGTGACGGAGAACTTGCCCCTCCTATTCAGCGAAGAGGATTTGAGAGACAAGGTGGGGGATCTTATCCAGCCGGGCCGGGTTGAGAGCCTCCTGGAGGATGGGTTCCACCGGCTTCTCGACTTGGGCAGCATAGGTCAGGCCCAATACTTCGCAAAGGATCCTCTGGGGTTGCGGGATCTTTTTCTCGGACGCCTCTCTTCCGGTCTACCTTTTAAGGACGTGACCCTGGAACAGGGATACATCATGAGCCAGGACGGGAGACACCTTCTCCTCATGGCCCGGCCGACCCGTCCTAGCCAGGACGCCTCATTTGCCAGGCCAATGACAGAGGTGCTGGAACGTATCTTAGCCAGGCTCAAGGAACTCTCCTCCCCTGAAAAGAACAGCTTCAGTATGGTTTATGCCGGAGCCTTCAGGGCTTCGCTGGATAACGAGAAGATCATCAGGCATGATACCTCCAGGGCCCTCACCCTGGTCATGCTCAGCCTGGTCCCCCTGGTCCTTCTGAGCTTTAGGAGGCCATGGCTTGGCCTGCTTTCAGCCGTTCCCGCCACGGCTGGAACCATGCTGGCTGTCTTTGTCTATGCCCTCACAGGCGAGGCCATTTTCAGCGTGGCTATGGGCTTTGGCGGTGCCCTCATAGGCATTGCCGTGGATCATGGATTAGCCTACGTGATTCTTCTGGACCGACCCGGCGGAACCGACGCTCGAAGCGTCTCCAGGGATGTCTGGGCTGTCGGCTCCTTGCCTCTTCTTTCTGCTCTGGCAGCTCTCCTGTCCCTCACAGCCATCAACATTCCGCTGTTTGCCCAAGTGGGGCTCTTTGCAGCCCTGGGTGTAGGACTCTCGGCGCTTTTTGCACACCTCTTTTTCCCTCTTCTTTTGCCCCGACTAAAAGCTTCAAAGAGAGAGAAGCCGTTACCTCTGGAACGTCTCATGGACTGGGTCATAGGGACCTCAAGCTGGTGGTCGCTCGGGGCCTGTGCCGCCCTGGCTCTGGTCATGCTCTTCTTTGTAAGAATCCAGTTCAACGTGGATCTTGCTTCCATGAATACCCTGAGCAAAGAAACCGTGGAGGCGGAACAGACTCTCCAGGAGGTCTGGGGCGGCATGTCTGCCAAGCCCTGCCTCATGGTGAGAGGCCGCACCGTGGACGATTTGTTGATGAAGGTGGACCGCCTTGCCGAGTTCATGGAAAGAGAGCGGCGTTCCTCGGTCCTAAGCGAAGATCCTCCTCGATCGACGCTTTTGCCTGGCGCCATAGCGCAGGAGACGAACCTGAAGGCGTGGCGCGATTTCTGGACCCAGGAACGCATGGGGCGTCTGGAGAACTCCTTGAAGGAAACGGCTGCCAGGCTGGGGTTCAAGGCCGATGCGTTCGAGCCCTTTGTCCAAATGATCCATCTCCCTGTGCGACGGCCATTGTCCTTCCCGCAGGAGTTCCTGGCTGCGTTCGGCGTGTTTCCAGGGGGAGAGAAAGGGGGATGGGTCCTAGTGGATACGGTTTCACCAGGCCCTAGCTACAATCCCTCTGTCTTCTTTCTGAAGGCCCAACAGGAAGGGTTCCTCTTTTTTGACTCATCTCATTTTTCCAGTCATATGGGTAGAGAACTGAACAGGTCCTTCATGGGGATTCTCCTGATCGTCATGGCTGTGACCCTTTTCCTCCTTTTCCTCTTCTTCCTGGACTGGCAGCTCCTCCTACTTTCAATCGCGCCGGTGACCTTTTCGTTAATTGCCACCCTCGGGACCATGGGACTTCTTGGGCTTTCCCTATCTATCTCTTCTTTGATGCTGGCACCCTTGCTTGTAGGCCTTGGACTGGAATCCGGCGTCTATTTTGTGCGCAGCTACCAGCGGTTCGGAACCGCCCCTAACCCAAACTCCGATGGGTTTCGGGTTACGGTCATGCTCTGCGGTCTCACGACCCTTATTGGGTTCGGTTCTCTGCTTTCGGCGCAGCACGCCGTGCTGCGGGATGCCGGGATCAGCACCTTTCTGGGCATATTTTATTCTATGGCCGGTGCCTTCTGGATCGTGCCCCCTGTACTCCGCTCCCTCTTCGTGGTCTCTCCAAACCCCGCTCCATCTTTTCGGGCCGGATCAAAAGAACACACCCGGTCGACGCTCAGGCGATTCAGGCACCTTGAGCCTTTTCCGCGTCTGTTCGCCCGATTCAAGATCCTGCTCGATCCCATGTTCCCTCGCCTCTCGGATTTTGTGAAACCGGGATGGAAGCTGCTTGACGTAGGCTGCGGTTTTGGAGTCCCGGCAGCGTGGCTCCTCACCTTGTACCCTGACTTGGAGTTTATAGCCTGCGATCCCATTGCAGAACGGGCAAGGATCGCGGGAAGGGTGCTTGGGGAAAGAGCGAAGGTCCTGCATGGGGGGGCGCTGGACCTGCCCCTGGACCATGTGGAGGCGGATGCTGTCCTCCTTCTGGATGTTCTTCATTACCTGCAGGACAAAGAGCTTGTCGAACTCCTGGCGCGCCTCAGGTCGGCACTCTCAGGCAAGGGACGGCTGATCATCCGGGTCACCCTTCCAGGAAACACCTTCAGCCTATTACGTTTTGTCGAGGAGAGTCGACTTCTGTTCAAAGGGGTGAAACCCTGCTGGAGGAGTAAAGAGGACGTCATCGAGATTCTCGGAAATGCAGGGTTCCATGTGGAGCTTGTCGCGCCCACTGCAGACCGCAGAGAGGAAACCTGGTTTATCGGGGTGAAAAAGAACCCATCACACTTGACTCAGGATCAATGAGGTGTTGATCCCGCCGAAAGCGAAGTTGTTGTTCACGGCCACAGTGAAGCGCTTGTCCACGGGGTCCCCGATGACGTGGTTCAAAGGAGGCAAGTGAGGGTCCGGCCTTTCCAGATTCAAGGTCGGGGCGAGGAAACCCTCCCTCATCATGAGGATGGTGGCGACAGCTTCTATGGCCCCACTAGCCCCCAGAGTGTGGCCGGTATAACCCTTGATGGCTGTGACAGAGACGTGCGACCCGTAAACCCTGTGGATTGCCACCGCCTCAGCCTCGTCACCATTCGCGGTGGCTGTGGCATGGGCATTCACATGCTGTATTTCTTCAGGGCTCCTTCGTGCGTCCCCAAGAGCACTGCGCATACATCGCTCGATGGATGGGGCATCCGAGTCCGTGAGGTGCACGCCGCTCCCATTCGTCCAGAAGCCTTCGACCTCCGCAAGGATCGGAGCCCCTCGGCGCTTCGCGTGCTCATATTCCTCCAGCACCAGGGTTCCGGCCCCTTCAGCCACCACGAGGCCGTCCCTCTCCGCGTCGAAGGGCCTGGGCGTTTTCGAGGGATCGTCATTGTACCGGGAAGAAGTCGCCAGCATGAGGTCGAAAACCGCAGCATGCAGGAAGTGCATCTCTTCGGCCCCGCCTGTGATCATGATCTCGGCTTTGCCTGATCGGATGGCCTCGTATCCGAATCCTATGCCTTGTGATCCGGAAACGCAGGCGGTGCATGAAGCGATGAAAGGACCCTGGAGATGGAAAAGAGTGGAAAGATTTCCCGCGCAGGTGTGACTCATGCATCTGAGATAGGAAGATGCCAGTGCCCCGGTGAGGTCGGAATTCAGGATAAACCTGCCGATCAACTCGACCTGCTCAATGGTGCTCCCCGCAGTAGAACCGTAAGAAATCCCACAATCGGGAGACGCAATCGCGTCTTCTCTCAGACCTGATTGGCGGACCGCGTCGATGGCAGAGAGCGCAGCCAAGACCGACACCCTGCCCATGCTGCGCCTGCAATTGCGGGGGATCCCCTTTTCTTCTCCTTCAATGTTGCATATCCCGGCGACCTTTGTGCGTAGCCGACGAATATTCTCCCACTCAGACATCTTTCGAATCCCGCTCCTGCCCTCTCTCAGGGATTCGACAAATTCCTTCAGGGAATTCCCTACTGGAGATCTGATCCCCATTCCGACGACAACGACTCTCCTGCCTGATCCCACTGCCCCTCGGCCCTCCTTGATCAGCTAAGTCCTGCAATAGTAGAAAACAAAGGGATGTCCGTTCTCCATCGCTTCGCCCGACATAGGCCAGGTCCTTTTCATTTGCTACGACCCCACAGGGCATTCTGAACCTCTTCCGGGATCATGAATGCCATCTCCGTTTCAGGTACCTTGACCGCGGCCTGCTCACTCCTCCCTCTGGCGCAGACCTTTCCGTCTGCACCTCGTGTTATCTCAAAATCCACTACGATCTTCACCCTTGCTTCTTTGAGAGTCGCCGTGCATATAAACTCATCATCCAGCCTCAAGGGATGGATGTACTTCACCTCGGAACGGATCACAGGGAAAACCCATCCTTTTCCTTCCGTCTCATCGAAGGACGTGATCCCCTGTTGGGTAAACAGGGCCTGCCTGGCCTCCTCAAAGTATTTCCAGTAATGACCGTGCCAGACCACCCGCATCATGTCCACGTCATAGAACGGGACTTTCCTTCGAACACTGGCAGAAACAGCTCGGTCCATATTGAGCTCATTGTTTTCCGGCAAGCCCGGAGACTTTAGAGTCTTAACCTGCAATTTCTTCACAACGTGAGGAGAAGTTGTCGAGGCCGGCTGAGGGAACTCCTTCTCTTCCGGCGAAGTATAGGGAAGCCGGAACGGTGTGTCAATGGATATCGGGACACGATAGGGTGGGGTTCTCGCAGTGTTGTGATATTAGAGAAGAAAGGATTTGGAGGGCCTTCGACGATGTGTTACTCTCAAATCTGGCCTCCTGTCTGAAAAGTCCAGCCCAGGGAGGCGCGGGAGAAGAATCGCGATGGAGTTCTTGTTCCTGTCCGCTTCAGCTTATGTTCTAGGATCGGTCAACTTTGCTATAGTCGTCATGAAGGCCTCAGGCAGAGGCGATCCGCGAACGAAATTCAGTGGCAATGCAGGGGCAACAAATGTTTACAGACAAGCAGGGCTATTCTGGGCAACGGTGGTCCTCCTCCTCGATTTCGGCCGTGCCCTGCTGTTTTCCTTTTTGTCCATTCACTGGACCGGGAAAACCTTGATGCCGTGGGTCGGTCTCCTTCTTCTCCTCGGCAACCGCTTCCCCTGTTTTCATCAGTTCAAGGGGGGGAAGGGCGTGGCATCGTTTATCGGCTTTACAGCCGCCCTGTCTCCCCTGACTTCGGCCTTGGCGTGTTTGACTTGGGTGGCAGGGTACAGCGTCTTTCGTGTCCCCTTCATCGCTTCTCTAGGGATGATCTTGATTCTGGCCGTCGGCTCCATGATCGCCGTTTCCTGGGATGCGCCGGCGGTTATCGGCATCGGGCTCAGCACAGCACTTCTTCTCGCCAACCACTGGCCGAACATCAAACATCACTGCGTATTGAATAGATCATAGGGACTTGTCGAAACGGCCCATGCTTCACCCGGCCATGGTTTGGTTATGGTACACGAATATAAACCCATTGACAAGACTTCGCTCTTGGGATTACAAGAAATCGGACTTTTGACTAACAGCGAGGCTGAATAGTAAACAATTAAAGTTTGTATTAGCGTCTTGGGGATTTTCCTGTTGGAATGTAACGGCTCAGGTGTTTAGGCTGAAGGCTGAAGGCTGAAGACTGAAGGGCAATAATGATCATCCATGACACACTCACCTGCCAACGTATCCAAACGATCTTGGCGTTGTGTG
>Ga0209253_10002156_pt1 | contig 17415 bp, 12 predicted proteins | sample FrelakmetBRP12BR_FD_187145 | JGI IMG/M metagenome (GOLD analysis project Ga0209253, IMG submission 187145) | Freshwater lake sediment microbial communities from the University of Notre Dame, USA, for methane emissions studies - BRP12 BR (SPAdes)... | ecosystem: Environmental > Aquatic >...
GATGGATCCGAAGGTCCACGACCACGTCTTCGCCTACGTCTCCCACCTTCCCCACGCGGTGGCGTACGCCCTCGTCCACTCCGTGGCGACCTTGCCCTCGAACGTCCCGCTCGGCTACTCCGCGGGGGGGTTCCGGGACTTCACCCGGATCGCTTCGAGCAATCCCGCGATGTGGAAGGACATCGTGCTCCAGAACCGGGCCGAGGTCCTTCGGGCGCTCGCCCACTACCGCAGGAACCTCTCGCTTCTCGAGCGCCGGATCGCCCGGGGCGACGCCGAGGGGCTCCTCGACTATTTCGGGCGGGCGAAGAAGACGCGGGACGGGTTGCTGTCGTCATGAGCGCGAAAGCGGTCGTCCGCGGGGAACTCTCCGTCCCCGGCGACAAATCGATCAGCCACCGGGCCGCGATGTTCGCCGCGCTCGCGACGGGGGTGAGCCGCGTGCGCGGGTTCCTCCACGCGGAAGACACGCTCTCCACGGCCGGAATGATGCGGGCCCTCGGCGTCCGGATCGAGGAGGTCTCGCCCACCGAGCTTCGGATCGAGGGAAAGGGACTCCGGGCGCTCACCGAGCCTGCCGACGTGATCGACGCCGGGAACTCGGGGACCACGATCCGGATCGGCTCGGGGATCCTCGCCGCCCAGCCGTTCCTCTCGGTGGTGACGGGCGATCGGACGTTGCGCCGCCGCCCGATGGGACGCGTGATCGACCCGCTGACGCGGATGGGGGCGTCGATCTGGGGACGGGACGGGAACCGGCTCCCGCCCCTGTGCATCCGCGGCGGGTCGCTCCGGGGGATCCGGTACGAGATGCCCGTCGCCTCCGCGCAGGTGAAGTCGTCCCTGCTGCTCGCCGGGCTGTACGCCGACGCTCCGGTGACCGTGGTGGAGCCGTTGCGGTCGCGCGACCATACCGAGCGGATGCTCGAGGCGATGGGGGCGACCGTCTCCCGTAAGGGGAACGCGGTCACCGTCGACCCTTGCGGGCGGCTCGATCCGCTGGACGTCACCGTTCCTGGCGACCTCTCCTCGGCCGCCTTCTTCCTCGTGCTGGCCGCCGCGACCCCGGGCTCCTCGCTCACCGTCCGCGCCGTGGGCGTAAACCCGTTCCGCACCGGGGTGGTGGAGGTGCTCCGCCGGATGGGGGCCGACATCCGCTATGACGGGGAGCGGATCGAGGGGGGGGAGCCGGCGGCGGACATCGTCGTCCGCGGCGCGTCGCTGGCGGCAGCAAGCGTTGCCCCGGAAGAGGTTCCCGGTCTCATCGACGAAGTCCCGGCCCTGTGCGTGGCGGCCGCCTTCGCGTCCGGCCGGACCGAGATCCGCGGCGCCGGGGAGCTGCGCGTCAAGGAGTCGGACCGGATCGCGACGATGGTCGCGGCCCTCTCCTCCCTCGGGATCCTTTGCGGGGAAACCCCGGACGGACTGTGGGTGGAGGGGCCCGCGGCGGTCCGCCCCGGCCCCCTTTGCGACAGCCGTGGGGACCACCGGATCGCCATGTCCCTCCTCGTGCTCGGCGCGGCGGCGGGGGTCCGGGTGGAGGTGAACGATCTCGCTTGTATCGATACTTCCTTCCCCGGATTCCAGCCGTTGCTGGAGCGTCTGACGCGATGAGGAGCCGCCCGGTCGTCACCATCGACGGCCCCTCGGGAGCGGGGAAGACCACGGCGTCGAAACGTCTCGCGGAAGCCGCGGGGCTGGTCCGCATCGACACGGGGGCGATGTACCGGGCGGTCGCCCTGGCGGCTCTCCGCGCGGGGGTTACCCTGGACGACGCCGATCGCCTCGGGCGGGTGGCGCGGGAGCTCGATTGTTCGTTCCGGACCGTCGCGGGGTCGCCGAGGGTCTTCCTGTCGGGCGAGGACGTCAGCGAGGCGATCCGCACGCCGGAGATGAGCATGGGCGCCTCCGCGGTGTCCGCCCACGCCCCGGTCCGCGAGGCGCTGGTGGAAAAGCAGCGGGAGATGGGTCGGGAGGGGGGCGTCGTCCTCGAAGGCCGGGACACCGGTACGGTCGTCTTCCCCGACGCGGAGGCGAAGTTCTTCCTCGACGCCGCGGCCGCCGTCCGCGCACGGCGGCGCTACCTCGAGATCTCCCCGCCGGGCGCCCAGAAGTTCGAGGAGGTCCTCCGCGACGTCCTCCGGCGCGACGTGCAGGACAGCACCCGGGAACACTCCCCGCTGAGGATGGCCGACGGCGCGGTGTATATCGACTCGACGACCTTGACCGTGGACGAAGTGGTGGCGCAGATGCTGCGCCGCCTGACGGGGGACCCGCGGTGATCCGGAAGGTGCTGATCGCGAAGAGCGCGGGGTTCTGCTTCGGCGTCAAGCGCGCCATCGCCATCGCCGACGAGACGGCCGGGAAGCGGGAAAAGGTGGGCGGACAGGAGGCCCCGATCCAGTCGCTGGGCCCCATCATCCACAACCCTCAGGCGGTGGAGCGGCTGCAGGAGAAGGGCGTGCGCGTCGTGGCGACGGTCGACGACATCACCTGCGGGAAGGTGATCATCCGGTCCCACGGGGTGACCCGCTCCGACCGGGGGGCGCTGGAGGGGAAGGGGGTCACGATCGTCGACGCCACCTGCCCCTTCGTGACGAAGGCCCAGGAACACGCCAGGACCTTGAGCCGGGACGGGTACGCCGTCGTGGTCGTGGGGGACCCGAACCACCCGGAGGTGAAGAGCATCATCAGCTACATCGAGAAAGGGGTCCCGGTCTTCACCTCGATCCCGGAAGTCGCGGCCGCGAAAGGGGTGCGCAAGGCGGGGATCGTCGCCCAGACGACCCAGTCGTTCGACAATCTCATGGCGTTCGTCGCCGCGGCGATGAAGCGATTCCCAGAAGTCCGGGTGTTCAATACGATCTGCAACGCCACCGCACTGCGCCAGCAGGAGTCGACCGGCCTCGCGGGAACGGCCGACGTGATGTTCGTCCTCGGCGGGTACAACAGCGCGAACACGCGGCGCCTCGCGGAAATCTGCAAGGCGATCAACCCCCGGACCCACCACATCGAGACGAAAGAGGAGTTGACCCCTGGGATGGTCGAGGGAGCGTCGGTGGCCGGGGTGACCGCGGGGGCGTCGACCCCCCAGTGGATCATCGACGGTTTCCTCGAGCGCTTGAAGGAGCTCTGGAAGGGCGGTACGATTCAGGTATCCTTTTACCGGTAACGGGTTACGGTGTATAGTAGACAATTCGGAATACAACCACAGGAGCGCGGAATGGACAACAAACCCGACAAAACGGACCTCCCCGGGGAGATGGCCCCGGAATCCCCTGCCGCCGGTTCGACGGCCGGGGAGGAGGATTTCGCACGGATGTTCGCGGCCAGCCTCGAGACGACCGGGGAAGGGCAGGTCATCCACGGCAAGGTCATCAAGGTCCTAAAGGATTTCGTGGCCGTCGACATCAACAAGAAATCCGAGGGGATGCTGCCGCTCGAGGACCTTCCGGAGGAGGAGCGCAACGCGCTGAATCCGGGGGACCCGATCGAGGTGATGACCGAGGGGTACGACCCGACCCAGGGGTTCATCCGTCTCTCCCGTTCGAAGGTGATGAAGATCCGGGTGTGGGACGACCTGCAGAAGGCGTTCGACGACGGCACGCCGGTACAGGGTTCGATCGTCGCCAAGGTCAAGGGCGGCTACACCGTGGACATCGGGGTGAAGGCGTTCCTCCCGGGGAGCCAGGTCGACCTGAGGCCGGTCCGGGACACGGACCCGGTGATCGGCATCCAGGGGAAGTTCAAGATCCTCAAGTTCTCCCGGAAGAAGGCGAACGTGGTCGTCTCCCGCCGCGCGTTCATGGAGGACGAGCGCGAGGTCCAGCGCTCGGGTCTTCTCGACCACATCCAGGAAGGGGACATCATCGAGGCGCGGGTGAAAAACATCACCGACTACGGCGTCTTCATGGATCTCGGCGGACTCGACGGACTGATGCACGTGACCGACATGAGCTACGGGAAGGTGGGTCACCCCTCCGACCTGTGCAAGGTGGGCGAGCTCTACAAGGTGAAGGTGATCCGCTTCGACCGCGAGCGCGGCCGGATCTCGCTGGGCCTGAAGCAGACGAAGTCGGATCCGTGGCTCGACCTCGAGGCGAAATATCAGCCGGGGATGCGCGTCCACGGGAAGGTGACCAACACGACCAAGTACGGCGCGTTCGTCGAGCTCGAGGAGGGCGTGGAAGGGCTGCTCCACATCTCCGAGATGTCGTGGAGCAAGAGGCTGAAGGACCCCTCCGAGCTGATGAAGGCGGGCGACCCGGTCGAGGTCGTCGTCCTCAAGGTCGACAAGACGAACAAGAAGATCTCCCTCGGGTACAAGCAGCTCCTCTCGAACCCGTGGGACGAGCTCCGCGCGGTGCACCCCGAAGGTTCGATCGTAGAGGGGGTGGTGAAAAACGTGGCCGACTTCGGCGTCTTCGTCGACGTCGGCGAAGACATCGACGGCCTGGTCCACGTCTCCGACCTTTCCTGGAACACCCGCGTGAAGAACCCGTCGGAGCTGTTCAAGAAGGGGGACCACGTCCGGGCGAAGGTCCTCAAGATCGACCCGGAGGTCCAGAAGTTCTCCCTCGGCATCAAGCAACTGGCGGAGGACCCGTGGGCGGGGGTCGAGAAGCGGTTCAAGAAGGGCGACCTGATCACCGGGAAGGTGACCCGCGTGACCGACTTCGGGGCGTTCGTCGAGATCGCCGACGGGGTCGAGGGGCTGGTCCACGTCTCCGAGATCTCCCGCGAGAAGGTCGAAAGCCCGGCGACGGCGGTCAAGGCCGGCGACGAAGTGGGTGCCGTCGTCCTCGGCGTTGATCGGACGAACAAGAAAGTCTCGCTCAGCATGCGGGGGTACGCCGACGAACTCGATCGGAAGAACATGGCGACGTACCTCGGGAAACAGGCCGAAACCCCGTCCGAGAACATCGGGGCTCTCGGCGAGGCGCTCCTGGCGAAGTTCAAGGCCAACAACGGGTCGCAGAACCACTGACCTCCGATGGCTGAAAGCTACCTCTCCATGCCCCCGCGCCGGAAACCGTTCCTGCGCGGGTGCCTCACGGTCCTCCTGGTCCTCGGGGCGTTCTTCGCCCTTCTCGGGATCATCTCGCGCATGGACGAGCTTCCCCTTGCCCGTGGAGAGAAGGTCGCGGTCATTCCGGTCTCCGGCCTCATCTCCGACTCCGAGGTGATCATCGAGCAGCTGAAGAAGTACGGCAAGGACGACTCGGTAAAGGCGATCGTCCTGCGGATCGACTCCCCCGGGGGCGGGGTCGGCCCGTCCCAGGAGATCTTCGAGGAAGTGAAGAAGGTGCGGGCGAAAAAGCCGATCCTGTCGAGCATGGGGGCGCTGGCGGCCTCCGGCGGCTACTACATCGCCTGCGCGACGCAGCGGGTGTACGCGAACCCGGGGACGATGACCGGCTCGATCGGCGTCATCATGCCGTTCATGAACGTGAAGGACCTGGTGGAGAAGATCGGCGTGAAGGGGATGACGGTCAAGAGCGGCACCTTCAAGGACATCGGCTCCCCCCTGCGCGACATGACCCCCCAGGAACGGGAACTGCTCCAGGGGGTGGTCGACAACGTCCACCTGCAGTTCGTCAACGCCGTGGCGGACGGCCGGAACCTCAACCGGGAAGATGTCCTTCGGATCGCCGACGGACGGATCTTCACCGGAGAGCAGGCGAAGGGATTGGGGCTGGTCGACGTCCTCGGGAACCTCGAGGACGCGATCTCCGACGCGGCGAAGCTGGGGAAGATCTCCGGCGAGCCGAAGGTCGTTTCCCCCCCGAAGAAGAAGATCTCCTTCCTCGAACTGATCCGGGAGGAGACGCGCACGTTGATCGACGAGAAGCTTTCCGGGAATCGTTTGCGTCTGGAGTATCTCGCCCAATAAACGGTCGGAGGAATCGGGGGAATGACCAAGAGCGACATGGTGGAGAAACTGGCAGAGGCGTTGAAGAACCTCACCAAGAAGGAGTGCGAGGTCATCGTCGACACGGTGTTCCTCAACATGAAGGACGCCCTCCACCGCGGTGAGAAGATCGAGATCCGCGGGTTCGGGAGCTTCACCGTCCGTACCCGGCGGGCGAAGGAGGGTCGCAACCCGAAGACCGGGGAGAAGGTCGCCATCCCCGAGAAGCGGATCCCCTTCTTCAAGGTCGGGAAGGAGTTGCGGGAGATGGTGAACGGCTGAGACACGGTCGGTGGACCGGATCTTCTCCCCCTGGCGGATGGAGTATATCCTCCAGGCAGGCGCGGGCGGGGGGACGGGACGTTGCGTTTTCTGCGTCGGGGAGTCGGATCTCGAAGACCCCGAACGGCTCCTCGTGGGTCTCTACCCGAGCACCGTCGCCCTGCTGAACCGATACCCTTACAACAACGGGCATCTCCTGGTCGCGCCCCGGAGGCACACGTCGAATCTGTGGGACCTTCGGGACGAGGAGCTTCGCGAACTCTTCTCCCTGGTTTCCCTGGGTTCCCGGGCACTTGCCGAGGAATATCGCACCGAGGGGATGAACGTCGGGATGAACCTGGGGAAGGCGGCCGGGGCCGGGATCGTGGACCACCTTCACGTGCACCTCGTTCCCCGCTGGACGGGCGACACGAATTTCATGACCCCGGTCCAGGAGACGCGCGTTCTCCCCGAGTCGCTCCTCGAATCCCGCCGCCGTCTTTCGGCGGCGTTCGGCTCCCTGCGTCCGTAATCGGGCGCCGGGCTTCCCCCGTTCCCGATCCGGAATGACCCTCCCGCTGACCCCCGCGATGCGGCAGTACGTGGAGATCAAGTCCCGCTACCGGGACTGCATCCTCTTCTTCCGCATGGGGGATTTCTATGAGATGTTTTTCGAGGACGCCCTGCGCGCCTCCCGGCTCCTCGACATCGCCCTCACCTCGCGCGACAAGGAGTCGAACATCCCGATGTGCGGGGTGCCGCACCATGCCCGCAACGCCTACCTGTCGAAGCTGATCCGGCAGGGGTGCAAGGTGGCGATCTGCGAGCAGATCGAGGAACCCGGCCAGAAGGGGATCTTCCGCCGGGAGGTGACCGAGGTGGTCACCCCGGGTCTGGTCTTCAGCGAGGAGTGCCTCGACGCCCGGGGGAACAACTTCCTCGCCGCCGTCCGGTTCGTCGCCCCCTTCGCCTGTGCGGCGCTGGACGCCACCACCGGCGAGTTCTTCCACGAGGGTTGCGACACGGAGGAGGCGCTGGCGGACGCCCTGTTCCGGATCGCGCCCGCGGAGTTCGTGGCGCTCGAAGGGGAGGGGAACCCGACCACGCCCCGCGGGAAGCGGCTCCTCGACGGGAAGCTGCTCACGCTCCTGTCCCCCTCCGCGGTGGCGGAGTTTCCGGCTCCCCCCGGGATCGAGGGGATCCCCCCCGCGGACCACCCGTCGGGCGGCGTCGTCCGGGCGGCCTTGTATTACCTTCACCTCCACCAGCCGGCGGCCCTCTCCGAGATCGGCCGGGTCACGGAGCGCGAAGGGCGGCGCTATCTCGTGATGGACGAGACCGCCGTGAGGACGCTGGAGATCTTCTCCACGATGTCGGGGGAGCGAAAGGGGTCCCTTCTCTGGGCGGTGGATCGGACGCGGACGCCGATGGGGGCCCGGATGCTGCGCGCCTGGCTCGCCGCCCCGCTGCTGGACGTCGAACGGATCGGGGAGCGGCACGACGCCGTGGGGGAGCTCCTCGAGGCGCACGCGGTCCGCAAGTCGCTCGCCTCCCTGTTCGACGCGCTGGGGGACCTCTCCCGGCTCGCCTCCCGGATGGCGCAGGACCGATCCGGCCCGCGCGACGTGGCGGCGCTGCGGGACAACCTGGCGGCGATCCCGGGAATCCAGGCGGCGCTCGGGGAGCCGGCCGCGAAGCGGCTCCGATCGGTGAAGGAGCGGCTCGGAGACCACGCGGAGGCGGTCGACCGGATCTCCTCGGCGCTCGCAGACGACCTGCCCGCGGGGTACAAGGACGGGGGCGTCTTCCGGCCGGGGTACGACGCCCGCGTCGACGAGCTGACCCATCTCCTGACCCACGGGAAGGGGATGCTGGCGGAGATGGAGGCGCGGGAGCGGCAGCGCACCGGGATCGGCGCCCTCAAGGTCGGGTACAACCGGGTCTTCGGGTACTACATCGAGGTGACCCGGACCCACCTCGACAAGGTTCCCGCCGACTACATCCGCAAACAGACGCTGGTGAACGCGGAACGGTTCATCACGCCGGAGCTCAAGGAGTTCGAAGGAAGGGTGCTTCGGGCGCAGGAGGGGCGCGGCGCGCGGGAGGAGGAACTCTTCCTCGCCCTTCGGGATTCGCTGAAGGGGCACCTGCCGGCGGTCTACGCCGCGGCGGAGGGAATCGCCGAACTCGACGCGTTCCTCGCCTTCGCGGAGCTCGCGGCGGGGAACGGCTACGGGCGCCCCGAGGTGAACGGCGGCCGGGAGATCTTCATCGAGAACGGGCGGCACCCGGTGGTGGAGAAGATCCTCGGGCGCCACGCCTTCGTCCCGAACGACTGCCGCCTCTCTCCCGAAGGTGCGCGGCTCGCGGTCATCACCGGGCCGAACATGGCGGGGAAGTCCACCTATATCCGCCAGGCGGCCCTCATCGTGCTCCTGGCCCACGCCGGCTCCTTCGTCCCCGCGGACCGGGCCGAGATCGGCGTCGTGGACCGGATCTTCACGCGCATCGGCGCCTCCGACGATCTTTCACGGGGGGAGAGCACCTTCATGGTGGAGATGAGGGAGACGGCGCGGATCCTCGACGGCGTCACCGACCGGACGCTGGTGGTGCTGGACGAGGTCGGGCGCGGGACGAGCACCTACGACGGACTGAGCATCGCCTGGGCGGTGGCGGAACACCTCCACGACTCCCCGGCGAGGCCGAAAGTCCTCTTCGCCACCCACTTCCACGAGTTGACCGACATCGTGTCGACGTGCGCGAACGCGCGCAACTTCCACGTGGCGGTCCGGGAGTGGCAAGGCGACATCATCTTTTTACGGAGGATCGACGAGGGGAGCGCGAGCAAATCGTACGGCATCCAGGTCGCTCGACTGGCCGGCCTGCCCGCCTCCGTGGTCGACCGCGCCCGGGATATTTTGAAAAACCTCGAATCCGCCGAGTATAATGAGTACGGGTTTCCGTCGCTGGCCGGCCCACGCGCCGCGCGGGAATCCGGCTCCGCGCAGATGGAACTCTTCTCCCGGCGCGCCCGGGGGGACGAAGACGCCGTGCTGGACCAGATCCGCCGGTCCGAACCGGAGCGGCTCTCCCCGCTCGACGCCTTGATGCGCCTCGCGGAATGGAAGGGGAGACTGGGGAAAGGAACTTCTTGATTCTCCTGCGGCGACATCTCGGTACGGCGATCCTCGCAACGCTCCTTTGCGCGGCCGGCCTTGTGCTTGTCGCCGGGCAAGGCGCCGACGCCTCTTCGGGCAACGCCCGCGTCTCCGACATCCGTGCCTGGACGAACGAGATCTACACCCGCGTGGCGGTCTACACGGGCGACGACGTCACCTGGCAGGCGAACACCGTCCGGGCCGATCCTTTGCTTGGTCTTCCCCCCCGGATCTTCATCGACATCCGCGGGGCCGGCATCCGGGACGAGATCCTTCGCAAGCCGGTCGAGGTCCGCAACGGCCTGCTGCGGCAGGTCCGTGCGGGGCGGTTCGACCGCGACACCGTGCGCGTGGTGATCGACCTCGAGCGGGAGAGCACCTACCGCGTCTTCGCCCTCCCGGGCCCGTTCCGGATCATCGTGGACATCGACGGGGAGGGAGAGATCCCCGCTCCGCCTTCATCCCCCCCGGGTCCCGTCGTCACCGGGGCGTCGCCGGCGGGTCCGGCTCCTCCCCCCGCACCTCCGTCCGCACCCGATCCCGCGACTCCCGTGGAGCGTGAGGCCGCCGCGCCTTCGGTGAAACTCCCTGCCGCCTCCGATTCGCACCCCTCCCCGCCCCGGAAGCATCGCGTGCGGGTGATGATCGACCCCGGTCACGGAGGGAAAGACCCGGGAGCGATCGGCCCGACGGGGCTGAAGGAGAAGGACGTGGTCCTGGCGATCGGGCGGATGGTGCGCGAGAAACTGTCGCGCTCCGGAGAGTACGACGTGCGGATGACCCGGGACGAAGACGTCTTCCTCCCGCTGGAGGAGCGGACGGCGATGGCGAACAAGGGGCGCGCCGACCTCTTCGTCTCCCTGCACATCAACGCCAGCCGCAACCGGAGGGCCGAGGGGTTCTCCACCTACGTCCTCTCCCGCGGCGCTTCGAACCGGGAAGACCTCGAGCTGGCGGCCCGGGAGAACGGCGTGCCGCTGGGCAAGCTCCAGGGGGTCAAGTTCATCATCGACGACATGTTCACCGGGGCGCGCAAGAACGAGTCGCTCCGTCTGGCCAAGACGGTGAACGACGCCGTCGTCCGCCACGTCTCCACCCGGTACACCGGCATCCAGAGCCTCGGGCTGAAGCAGGCGCCCTTCTACGTCCTCGTGGGGGCGCGGATGACGGCCGTCCTCGTCGAGGCCTCCTTCATCAGCAACGCCCGGGAGGAGTCGCGCCTGCGGGATCCCGCCTGCCTCGAGGGGATCGCCGACGGCGTGGTGGAGGCCGTCCGATACTACGGCCAGAACGGAATCCTCGCCCGCTCGGGCTACTGAGTGACGCTCCCCTCCCTTTCCCAGGACGTCCTTCGAACCGATCTCCCCGAGCGGGAGTTCCTCGACCGGCTGCGGGGATTCCTGGCCGACACGCAGCTCGCCGTGAGCGAGGAGCAGCGGCTCCTCCTGTGCGGAGGGATCGAAGCGTGCCGGAAGCTCTCCGACGCCATGGACGCGGTCCTCTCCGTGCTCCACGACCGTGCCCGGGGGAGGTTCCTCGCGTCGGCCCCGGACATGGCGTACCGGATGGCGGTGGTCGCGGTGGGCGGCTACGGTCGGCGCGAGCTGTGTCCCCGTTCCGACGTGGACATTCTCTTCCTGCACCCCTACAAGGTCGACCGGTACGTCGAGGCGATGACCGAGTCGATGCTCTACCCGCTGTGGGACCTCGGCCTCGAGGTGGGGCACAGCGTCCGCAACATCAAGGAGACGATCCGTCTCGGCGGCGCGGACGACTCCATCCGGACGGCGCTCCTCGACCACCGGTTCGTCGCGGGGGATCTCTCCCTGTACCGGGAGTCGGCGAGGGAGCTGGAGCGGTTCCTCTTTTTCAACAACGGCGACAAGTTCATCGAGAAGAAGATCCGGGAGATGCGCACCCGCCATGCCAAGGTCGGCTCCACGGTGTATCTGCTGGAGCCCAACGTCAAGGAGGGGCGCGGGGGTCTGCGCGATCTCCAGACGGCGGTCTGGGGGGCGCGGATCAAGTACAAGTGCGACGACCTGGCGGAGCTCCGCCGGAAAGGCGTGGTGGGAGCCCGCAACGTCGAGGCGATCCGGCACGTCCTCGACTATCTCCTCCGGGTGCGCAACGAGCTCCACTACGTGCAGGGGAAGAAGGCCGACGTCCTCAGCTTCGAGGTCCAGGAACAGATGGCGGAGCGGTTCCGCTACCGCCGGCTCGGGTCGAACCAGGCCGTCGAGCGGTTCATGCGGACGTACTACCTCCACGCGGCCTCGGCGGCGCGGCTCTCCGACGAGGTCATCGAGGAGGTCGGGCGGTTCCTCCCGGAGGAAGGGAGCCGAAAGCCGTTCTTCTTCCTGAAGCGGAAGCTCATCGGCGCCGGGGGGATCCTCTACAAGGGGAAGCTGCAGGTCAAGGACCACGCCTCCTTCGAGAAGGAGCCGATCCGGATCCTGGAGTTCTTCCGGTCGTTGCAGAAGACGAAATCGTCCCTATCCCCGCAGGCCCGCCGGAACATCCAGAGGGCGCTCCCCGCCGTGGGAGCCGCATTTCGCGAGGACCGGGAGGCGGCGAAGCTGTTCCTCGAGATCCTCTCCGACCCGGTCCACCTGCGGGAGACGCTTCTCGCCATGAACGAGAGCCGTTTCCTCGCCCGGTACATCCCCGAGTTCGCGCCCCTCTACTGCAAGGTGCTGCGGGACATCTATCACGTCTACACGGTGGACATCCACTCCATCCGCTGCACGAGCGTCCTGGCGGGGATCGAGACGTCTTCCGCCCGCACGAAGGAAGAGGAGGAGTTCCTCCGGATCCACGCCAGCGTGCAGAACCGCGGGCTGCTCCACCTCGCGATCCTCTTCCACGACATCGGGAAGGGGAGGGGGCACGGCCACAGCCGGATCGGCGCGGAGATCGTGGCGCGCATCGGGGCCCGGTGGGGGCTCCGGGAGGAAGAGGTGTCGGACCTCGTCTTCCTCGTGGAGCAACACCTGCTGATGGCCCACGTTTCACAGCGGCGCGACCTTCACGACATCGAGCTGATCCTCTCCTTCGCCGACGCCGTGGGGACGGTTTCCCGGCTGGACCAGCTCTACCTGCTCACGTACGCCGACATGAAGGAGGTGGGGCCGGAAGTCTGGACCCAGTGGAAGGCGATGCTCCTGGCCGAGCTGTACGAAAAGGGGCGCAACGTCCTGGACCACGGGGCCCTCAAGCGCCCGTTCGAGGAGCGGGCGCACCGGCGGCGCGGACAGGTTCGGGAGATGCTGGGAGCGGAAACCGAGGAGACGGCGGAGCGGTTCCTCGCCCGCGTGGACGACCGGTATCTCCTCTCCACGCCCGACGCGCGGTTCGCCGAGCATTGCCGGACCCTGGCGGCGTTCGACGGGAAGACGCCCATCGTCGTGGCGATCGATTCGCCCGAATCCGGGACCACGGAGTTCCTCGTCGTCTGCCCCGACGAGCGCGGCCTCTTCGCGAAGATCGCGGGTACCTTGTCGGCCAACGGGATGAACATCCTCAACGCCTCCATCGCCACGACCGTCGACGCCGTGGCGCTGGACACGTTCTACGTCAACTATCGCGGGAACTCCCTGCGGGGGGACCCGAAGAAGGAGCGGGTGATCGCGGACCTTTCGCGCGTCCTCCGGGGGGAGACCACCGTGGAGGCGCTCATGGCCGCCTCCCGCGCGGGGAAGTACGTCCGGGACCGCGTCCCCCGGTACCGGCCGACCCGCGTCGTCTTCGACAACTCGGTCTCCTCGCGCTGCACCGTCGTGGACATCTTCACCTACGACCGGATCGGCCTGCTCTACGACATCACCAGCACCCTGACGGCGCTGGGGATCGACATCGCGCTCTCCAAGATCTCGACGAAAGCGGACCAGGTGGCCGACGTCTTCTACATCGTCGACCGGGACGGGGGGAAGATCGCCTCCCCCGACCGCCAGGAGGAGATCCGTCAAGCGCTCCTCGACTCCATCGGCGCGTAGGGCCGGGGCGCCGCCGTGAAGGTGGGGATCCTCTCCGACTCTCACGACCACCAGGGGGCCGCGGAAGGGGCGCTCCTCCTCTTTCGCGCCGAGGGGGTGGGGATGGTGCTCCACCTCGGGGACGTCTGCTCGCCGATCGTCCTTTCGCGGTTCGGCGGGGGGGAGATCCCGCTTCTCGGGGTCTTCGGCAACAACGACGTCGACCGCGACGGCCTTCAGGAGGCGACCGGCGGCGCCTTCCGCCAGGGGCCGCACATCGAGACGGTCGACGGACGCTCGATCCTCCTCGCGCACTCCTTCGACCAGCTGCGGGGGGAGCTCTCCGGGCAGGGGCGCTTCGACCTCGTCCTGTTCGGACACACCCACCGGCCGCTCACGATGCGGATCGGGAAGGCGCTCGTGTTGAACCCGGGGGAGTCGTGCGGCCTTCTGCAGGGGAAGAACACCTGCGCGATCGTCGACCTGGCCACGATGGAGCCGCGGATCGTGGAGATCCCGCTCCCGGGGGCCGGCTGATGGAGAACGACGCCCTCCTCGACGCCTTCCTCCTCCACCTGAAAACGGAGCGGCGCCTCTCCGGGAACACGCTGGGGTCGTACGGCGCGGACCTGCGGCGCTTCTCCGCCTTCCTCGAGGACCGCGGGATCGACGCGAAGGCGTTCACGCGCTCCGATCTCCTCGACTACCTCACCGGGCTTCGGGAGGGGGGGCTCTCCGCCCGTTCCGCCGCCCGGCACGTCTCCACGATGCGCTCCTTCTTCCGGTTCCTCGTGCGCGAGGGTGTCCTCGCCGCGTCCCCCGTCTCCGGGGTGAAGGCGCCGCGGATCGGCCGTCCCCTGCCGCACTACCTCACCCTCACCCTGGTCGAGCGGCTTCTGGCCGCGCCGGACGGGCATACCCCCGAGGGGATCCGCGACCGGGCGATGCTGACGCTGATGTACGCCTGCGGGCTGCGCGCCTCCGAGGTGGTGACCCTCCGGCGGGAGAACGTCGACGCGAACGCCGGGTTCCTGTACGTGCTGGGCAAAGGCGGCAAGGAGCGGGTCGTTCCGGTGGCGGACGCGGCCCTGGAGGTCCTGACCGTGTATATGAACGGGGCGCGGCCGCGGTTCCTGGGGAAGCGGATTTCCAACGCCCTCTTCCTCTCGCGCCGGGGAACGCCGATCACCCGGCAGACCCTCTGGAACCGGATCCGGCGGTGGGGTCTCGCCGCCGGGATCGAGGAGCGGATCTCGCCCCACACCCTCCGCCATTCGTTCGCCAGCCACCTCCTGGCGGGCGGCGCCGACCTGCGCGCCGTCCAGGCGATGCTGGGCCACGCCGACATCGCCACCACCCAGATCTATACCCACGTCACCCCGGAACGACTGCGGGACGTCCACCGCAAGCACCACCCACGCGGGTAACGCGGCCATGGACGTCATCACCACCCACCTGAACGCCGACTTCGACACGATCGCGTCGATGCTGGCGGCGTGCAAGCTCTATCCCGAGGCCGTCTGCGTCCTGCCCGGGTCGCAGGAGGAGACGGTCAAGGGATTCCTCGTCCAGTCCGCCTTCTACACCTTGCCGATGCGGAAGCCGCGCGAGATCGACCTCGACAAGGTCACCCGGCTGATCCTCGTCGACATCCGCAGCCGCGCCCGGATCGGGATCTTCGGGGAGCTGGTCGGCCGCCCGGGCGTCACCGTACACGTCTACGACCACCATCCCGATGAGGCCGCCGACGTGAAGGGCGACGTCGAGGTGATCCGTCGGGTCGGCTCGACCACCACGATCCTCGTGCAGATCCTCCAGGAACGGGGGATCCCCATTTCCCCGGACGAGGCCACGGTGATGATGCTGGGGATCTACGAAGACACGGGGTCGCTTGCCTTCCCCTCGACCACGGTCGACGACTATTTCGCGGCGGCGCACCTCCTCTCGTGCGGGGCGAAGCTCTCCCAGGTGGCCGACATCCTCGCCCGCGACATGACCTCCGGGCAGATCTCCCTGCTGTACGACCTGATCCAGGGATCGCGCACGTACACGATCCGGGGGATCGAGGTGGTGATCGCCGAGGCGCGGCGGGAGGAGTACGTGGGGGACCTGGCGCTCCTCGTGCACAAGCTGCGCGACATGGAGGCGGTGAACGTCCTCTTCGTCATCTGCCAGATGGGGGACCGGGTCGTGCTGGTGGGGCGCAGCCGGAAGCCCGAGGTGGACGCGTCGGCGGTGATGCGGGAGTTCGGCGGAGGCGGGCACGCCTACGCCGCCTCAGCCTCTGTGAAGGACGCGACGACGTTCCAGGTGCGGGAGCGGATCCTGCACGTGCTGGCGGAGAGGGTCATCCCCCGTCACACGGCGGTGGACGTGATGGCGGCCCCCGCGCGCACCGTCGATGCGGGGGAGACGATCCACGAGGTCCACCAGGCGCTCACCCGTTCCAATATCAACGCCGTCCCGGTGATGCGGAGCGGAACGGTGGTGGGGATCCTCACACGGCAGGTGATCGAGAAGGCCGTCTACCACGGGCTGGGCGGGGAGCTGGCGGGGGAGTACATGAACGCCGACTACGAGACGGCGGCGCCGGACACGGAGATCGAGCGGGTCCAGGAGATCATCATCGGGAAGAACCAGCGGCTGGTCCCCGTGATCCGGGAGAAGGAGCTGGTCGGCGTCATCACCCGGACGGGGCTCCTTCGCTTCCTCTACGACGTCCGGGACGTCGAGAACCCCGACGCCGGGGAGGATGTCCCCGCGGAAGGGGCGATGGCGCCCCGCAAGAACGTGGCGAACCTGATGCGGGAACGGCTCCCGGCGCGCGTGACGACGCTGTTGCGGGCGGCAGGGGAGTGCGCGGAGCGCCTGGAGATGAAGGCGTTCGTGGTGGGGGGCTTCGTCCGAGACCTCGTGATGCGGGTGGAGAATCTCGACGTCGATATCGTGGTCGAGGGGGACGGGATCCGGTTCGCCGAGGCGTTCGCGGAGGAGCAGGGCGCCCGCGTCCGCCCGCACCACAAGTTCGGCACCGCGGTCCTCGTCTTCCCGGACGGCTTCAAGGTCGATGTCGCGACCGCGCGGGTCGAATATTACCTCAAGCCGGCGGCGCTCCCCACGGTGGAGTACAGTTCCCTCAAGCAGGACATGTACCGGCGGGATTTCGTCATCAACACCCTGGCGGTGCGGCTCTCCCCCGACGGATTCGGGGAGGTGATCGATTTCTTCGGGGCCCAGCGGGACATCAAGGAGAAGGCGATCCGGGTCCTCCACTCCCTGTCGTTCGTCGAGGACCCGACGCGGATCCTCAGGGCGATGCGCTTCGAGCGGCGCTTCGGATTCACCGCCAGCCGGCACACGCTGAACCTGATCCGCAACGCGGTGCGGCTTGATCTCGTGAACAAGATTCCAAAACCTCGTCTTTACAATGAGTTGGAGCTGATCCTGAAAGAAGAAGATCCGGTCGGGATCTTACGCCGTCTGGCCGAACTTGGCCTCGCTCCCTCCATCCACCCGACCTTGACGCTCGAGAAGGCGCACCTGGCGCTCCTCGGGGAGACGCAGGAGGTGCTCGCCTGGTTTTCCCTCCTCTTCCTCGAGGAGAAGGTCGAGAAGTGGGCGGTGTCTTTCCTTGCGCTCCTTGACCCCCTCCCTCCGGAGGAGGCGAAGAAGCTCGCGAAAGATCTCGGCGTGAGGTCCCGGGTCCGCGAGTGGGTCCGGGTCTGCAAGGACGAAGGGGAGAGCGTGATCCTGCAGCTGATCTCGATGTCTTCCGTCTCGCGAAAGATCATCCGCGATGTCTTGTCGCCCTTGCCGACCGAGGTGATCCTTTACTTGATGGCGCGTTCGAAACATCCCGATATAAAAAGATATATCTCTCTCTACTTCACCCAGCTGAAAAATGTCCGCCTCCAGGTGACCGGGGAGGACCTCCTCCGCCTGGGGTACCGGCCCGGCCCGCGATTCAAGGGGATCTTCGACCTCCTCCTCGAACGGAAGCTGGCCGGCGACCTGCGCAGCAAGGAGGAAGAGATCGCCTTCCTCCTCTCCCACTCCCCCCCGGCACCCCCCCAATAACCGCAAAACAGGGACGTTCCTGAGAACTCCCGCA
>Ga0209253_10002157_pt1 | contig 17414 bp, 21 predicted proteins | sample FrelakmetBRP12BR_FD_187145 | JGI IMG/M metagenome (GOLD analysis project Ga0209253, IMG submission 187145) | Freshwater lake sediment microbial communities from the University of Notre Dame, USA, for methane emissions studies - BRP12 BR (SPAdes)... | ecosystem: Environmental > Aquatic >...
AAGGCTAGAGGGCAATGTCCTGACACTGACCGAACCGCCGGATGCGGACCCGCATGTCCGGTGGTGTGAGAGGAGGGCGCTAGCCCCGCCCTCCTACTCGATTGTGCGCCCTTCCATATTTTGCTATCCTGCTATACTTCTTCACCCGTTTGGATTTACTTTCCAGACGACCTCTCCCCAATTCTTCGTAATGCGCCTACGGGTTCAAAAAGCGCCCTCCGCCCGTTTCCCACGGTCGGATGGCAAAGCGCAGGTCGATGTCGATTACGGAACCGTTGTAGTGGATCAGCCGGATACCATAACCCTCCGGATAGTCACGCGTTTTCCAGTGCCAGGCAAAGACCAGCGTATCCTCCAGGCGGAGCGGCTTTCCCAGGACCGCTGGATCCCAGTCGGCGAACTGCGCCACCACGTAGTTTATTTTGGGAGGCTGGGTGAAGTCCCGCCAGGGCGCCTGCACTAGGTCTTCATCACTGAACAGGGCGGCGTCCTTAACGTAGAAGTTGGCGGCAGCCTGCGGGTCGCCTGCGTTCCAGGTCTGCATCAGGTTGTTGAGAGCGCCTTCATCCGCCGTGGAGGTTGATGCATCCGGCTGGTTCGGAGTCGGCTGGGCGGAGACGAGTTCGGCATGCAGGGTGATTTTGCCCTCTTCGTAGCGCAGCATGGCAGCGCTGTTGTATCCGCTTGAATCGTTCTCCCAGCGAAAAGTGAACGCCACCAGCTTGTCAAAGATCTGGATCGGCTGGCCAAGGATGCGCATTTTCAAGCCGGCCTGCGATTGAACGCGCTTCGCAAAGGTCTCATCGTCCACCAGCACATCGATGGGCTGCTCATGTTCCAGGTTCCAGAGCTCCTGCTCCGGGAAATAGCGGGCGTCCGGAGTGTAAAAGGCCCTCACCGCCGCCGGTTCATGACTGCTCCAGGCCGCCGCGAAAGCCGAGAGGTCGGCAGTCCCGAGGTGAGGTACCGCGGTGGGCGAAGGGACTGGGCTGAGGGTGGCAGTGGGGAAGGGGCTTGGCGAAGGCGGAGGGGTGCTGGTGCTGGCAGTCTGAAGATTGGCGCTGCATGCCATCAAAAATGCAGCCACCAGCAATGCTGTCAGAGCTCTCTTTTTCATGGAAACCTGTCCATCGGATTTTATTATGTGACAGTCACCTAATACGGTGACTGTCACATTAGGACTTATTCTACTCCAAACCAGCGTCTTCGCCGGCTGGAGCCGAAATCTTGCTTCTCGCCGGCCAGTTCGGGCGAAAGTCCCAGGAAGCCGCCGGTGGGCGCCGGCCCGGACAGAAAATCCACGTCCACGCGCCCAACCTGCTCCGCCCCGAATTCGACGTAACAGGAACCTGCCCCGGTATACACGGCCGGTGCTTCGCCGCCTTGCACCTGCGCAATCAATGCTTCAGCCACCACGCGCGCTGCGCTCGGCGAAGGCTCTCAGCAGGGCCTTGGAGGAGGCCGGGGAGGGTGGGATCGGTAATCCGAGGCATGACCAGGCTGATCTCGCAGTCGCCGCGCACGTCGTGCCTGGTCAGGAAATCGTCCAGCAGCAGGGCGGCCTCGCTCGGCGCGGGCGGACACTTGAAAGGAGCCGAGGTCACGACCACGATGGCGCGACCTTTAGAGAAGGTTGGCAGCAGCTCCCGCAGGCGTTCCGGCCCGGCGAGGGAGTAGAACTCATTGCCGCCTTCCAGCAGGGCGGGAGTGGCCCCCAGGTCGTAACCCGCCCCCAGCGCCACCACTAGCGCATCCGCCTCGTATGCCCCCTGGTCAGTCGTGACGCGGCGCTTCTCCGGGTCGATCAGGATGCTGGTCTCCTGGCGGAAATGCACGCCCGGTTTGTTGATCTGCCGGTAGGCCATCTGCACGGTCTCGGCGGGCTTGCCCCCGAACATCACGTCCAGCTTAGAAAAGCCGAAGAAGAATGCATCAGACTGGTCGATCAGGGTCAGGTCAAGCCGGTCGCCGATCGCCTCGAGCTGAGTTCGAGCCCGGCGAAGCCGGCCCCCAGTACAACTACATTTAGATTCATTTTTATACTTCCAATCATTCCCTATTATGGGCGAGACCATTTCCAAACGCCGGTTTGGTTGAGAGACCACAATGCATTCCTAAGAATTTTATAATGTTTTAGCTCTTCCTGTGATAGTTTAATAAACATTTCATGGCCCTGTGGGTCTGTAAGTTGGGCAGCCAAGGCGGCATATGCTTTCTCCGCTTGCTTCTCCAGTTTCATTGCTTCAGAAATAACATCCAATAAGCTTTTATGCTCAGGTTCTTCAGCAAACTTTATTTCGAGTACTGGCGGGAGCACCAAGTCTTTTCCTTCATAATGAATGAATGTGCCTTTTTCCTGGAGAGATTTCTCCAGGGCGGACAACCGATCGTAATGAAATTTCTCAAATTCGCTCAACTGCTCGAATAATTTCTTGCCCAACGTGTTTATTTTCTTGGCTGCGTTGGCGTAGCTTTCTGAAGCCAGTCTTTCATTTTCTTTGACAATGCGGATTGCATCTAACAGAGATGGAGTATTCATTTGTTTCTCCGAGTGGATGAGTTTGAATTTCTTTTCTTGGAAGCCATTTTGACTTTCTGATGGTTTCTGCAACAACTTAACTAAGCCAATTGTGTTGAGATTGCATTGACGATGAATCGGGCGTCCTCGCCGACCCCGTAAAGGATGCCGGATTTGCGGCTGGTCAGCCAGGGAAAGCCGATGAAGTACAGGCCGCATACCGGCGAGATCCCGCCCTGGTGGATCGGCGCGCCCTGCGCGTCGAAGGCCGGCAGGTGCAGCCAGCTGAAATCGCCCGTGAAACCGGCCGCCCAGATCAGCGTGCTGACTTTGGCTGCCTGCAGGTTCAGCCGCCGCAAAGGCGAGGCGCACTCCGCCCGCGCATCCGGCGCGTCGGCCGGGTCCTCCTCGAGCGGCGGCAGCGGTTGGCCCGCCTGGGTCAGGAAGGCATCAATATCCTCCTTCATGCGCTGCGAGACCTGGTCGGCGAAGCGCACGTGTGCGGCCGCCTGGTCGCTCAGGATTAATTCGCCATCCTGCACGTCCAGCAACCGCCCCAGGATCACTGCGCCCCGGCGGGCCAGGGATTGCAAGCTGAGCGTGTGCCCGTAGCGCCCAACGCCCGATATCTGCACCGAGGCTGCGCGTGTGAGAGACTTGTCCTCCAGGCTGGCATAGCGGGTGTCGAACTGCTGCAGGTCAACCATCCAGCCTGTCACGTCCCGGCCGCGGTAACGGCGCGGCACACGCCCTACTTTGCCCGTGCACAGGTACACCGTCCTTCCGCCAGCCAGCAAATCCTCGGCGATCTGGACACCCGATTGCCCGCTGCCCACCACAACGATCGCACCCTCCGGCAGAAGGGTTGCGTTGCGATATTCGGAGGTATGCAGTTGGGTGAACTTCCTTGGTATCCGGGAGCTCTGCGAAGGAAATACCGGCGCATTCTGGATGCCCGAAGCGACCACGATGGAACGGCTCCGCACGGTTTCCATGTATCCATCGTTGCTTGTCCTGAGGATAAAGCCGTCTGCGTTCTGCTCAACCGAGAGCACATTAACGCCAGTCCGGACCGGCAGCAGCAATTGGTCGACGTAAAGCTGAAAATAGCGTACCAGTTCATCGCTCCGCCAGAAGCCGTCCGGCTGCGGGCCGTCATAGGGCAGGCCGGGCAGGGCGTTCATGGCATTCGGCGTGTTGAGCTGGAAGCTATCCCAGCGCTGGGAGAGCCAGGTCTCGCCGATCCGGCCCCGCTCCAGGATAACATGCCGGCGTCCTGCCCGCTGGAGAGCCGCACTGGCCGCCAGGCCGGCCTGCCCGGCTCCCACGATCACGCTATCTAAATCGGATTCAAGTTCCATTATTTCATTTTTCCTTGGCTGTCCTAGTCGCTGGCTGGTACTTTACCAGTGCGCTCCCACCTGCGGGCGGATGAGCCAGTCGTAGATTGCCGCGATCTCCAGCATGAGTGAATCGGAAAGCGGCGGCAGGCTGGCAGCGCGCAGGTTGTCCTCGACCTGCTCCGGGCGGCGCGCTCCTGCGACGGTGCAGCTGACCGCCTCGAACATCAGGATCCAGCGCAGTGCCATTTGCGCAATTGAGCTGCCCTGCGGCACCAGCGGGCGCAGCTCTTCCACCGCCTGCAGCCCGGTCATAAAATCCACGCCCGAGAAGGTCTCGCCGCGGTCGAACGCCTGGCCTTGACGGTTGAAGGTACGGTGGTCGTCCCGGGCAAAGGTGCTGGCAGGTGTCATCTTGCCGGTCAGTAAACCGGAAGCCAGCGGCACGCGCGCGATGATCCCGACGCCGGCTTTTTTAGCCTTATCAAAGAAACTTTCCGCCGGCCGCTGGCGAAAGATGTTAAAAATGATCATGACGGATTGCACATTGGGGAACTGGATGGCCCGCTCTGCCTCGGCGATCCGTTCCACGCTGACCCCGTAGTAGCGGATCATGCCCTGCTTGACCAGGTCGTCCAGGATGCCGAACACCTCGGCGTTGTAGACCTGGATGGGCGGGCAGTGCAATTGCATCAGGTCGATCGTCTCCACTCCCAGGCTGCGCAGGCTATTCTCAACGAAGTAGGCCAGGTTCCGGCGGGAGTACCCATGCGGGTCGGGATTGACCCCCATGCCCATCTTGGTGGCAATGTAGAACGGTTCTTTGCGTTGCCGGCGCAGCTGGCCCAGCAACGGTTCGCTGCCATAGGCATCCGCCGTATCGAAGAAATTGACGCCCAGGTCGAGCACCCGGTTGAGCGTGGCCAGGCTGAGACGGTCGTCCACCGCCCCCCAGGCGCTGCCCATTGCCCAGGTGCCCAGCCTGATGGCGGAAACCTTCCAACCTGTTCGTCCCAAATCACGATATTCCATAAGTTCCTGCTCCTTTGCCACTCATCCGGATTGTGGGCGAATAAAGCCCCCGATACACCGAGGCATGAGTTTCACCTCTATCCCCGCCCCGGCGACCTTCTTCATCATCTCCATGGCATAACTGCCGGGGTTTCCGTAGATTTTAATGTCAATTGGTTCAATGAACTGGTAGGTTTTTTTGGCGCGTTCATCCGCGCCCTGCAATTGCTTATCCAGGGCTTCGACATTGGGAAAGACGCGCAGGATGCTCACTTCTGTTAAATCGTCGCTGACGAATGCGAGTTGGACCAGCGTGCCCGGCTTGCCGGCTTCGGTGGCCGGCAGGCTCTCCCGGTAGTGCCTGTCAAAATCCTCGAACAGGCCTAGCTTGATGCGGTTGCGGCTGATAAAGACGATCGGATCACTCATGGATCTCCTTTCAGGGGTTCCGGGTCAGTTCCATGCCAAATTACAGTTCATTCCTACGTCTCGGACTCGATCAGGCTCTTGATGTTTTGGTCGCTGCGCTCCAACCGTCCCTGCAGGAAACTCTTGTCCATCGACTCATCCATGCCGGGGATTTCAACAAAGGTGGTTAATTTGGTTTGATGGGCATTGACTGGCTCAAATGTGGCCCACCCGCGCATTTCCACCGGGCCATCGCGAATGATCAGACCAAATACCCGGTTTAGCTCGAACTCCACCACTTCCATGCTGCCTTCCACCAGGCTCCCGCTGCGGGTGTTTTGCCTGCGGATCATCGTTCCGACTCCCAGGGGACCTTCGGATACCTGCTCGAGTTTGATATCCGGGTCCCAGCGCGTGTGGTTTTGAACGTGCTCGAGCGCATAGAACCGGAAGACCTTGTTCAGCGAGCGGTCAATCACCTGTGATACCTGCAATTGTACAGACATGCTTTTCTCCTTTGATTTGTCTGGTTTAGAATCTAGACGGCTAGGGCATCTGGATCAGACCGATGTGATTCCCATCCAGGCTTATTACAGTTGTGACCAACTTGTCTCCGCCAACATCTTTGATCTCCTGGCAAGTTTGTGCGCCTGCCTCCAGCAGGTTTTCCAGCGTTTTACGGATGTCGTCCACGGAATAGTAGCCGAGCGGTCCCAGCATGCCTTGTTGGAGACCATTCGGAACCAGGCCGATTTCCTGATCTCCAACCTGGAAGCCGGCATAATTCGGATACTCCATGTATGGTTGGATGCCCAGGAGTCTGCTGAATAGTTTGTTGGCTTTCTCGAGATCCCTGACGGGATAAATGACGGTCCGAATTCCGTTGTTCATGATCATTCCTTCGCCGCCGTACCGGAGCTTGCATAATCCAGCGGATAACCCTCCCGGGTGGTGGGGAGGTGCAGCTCCTTCTCGATATCCTGCGCTTCCTGGAATAGAGTCCCGGCGGTATAGCTCTGAACCGCCTCCTGGCTCTCCCAGATGACCACGGTTACATCCTCGCCTTGCTGCGTGCGAAGGTAGTGATAAATGGCAACTACACCCGGTTGGCGCTCGAAGCGCCACAGGAACCCTGCCAGGAACGTATCCAATTTCCGGCTCTGGTCTGCGTACGGCCGCCTGGAGGTCAAGGTGATATACATACGCTATTTGCCCTTTTGTGTAATCGTCCCGAAGGTTGGCTTTGTAGAGACTGGCTATTCGAGAAATTCCTTCGGGACGTTCTCTTTTGAACAAAAATCCAATTCTGACAAGCTTGGATTAGATCAACCTAATGCACGGGTTTGGTTTATGCCAGCATAGCTGGTATGCGCTTGGCCGACCAGAGCGCGTAAACGATCCAGAGTTTACCGGCATCGAAGATCAGGTCGCCCATATTGACGATTTCACCTTACTTGCATCCAAGTGGATTGTCACTCATTTTGAAAGGCCTGGCTTGGACCGGGCTCATTACCAATCCAGCCGTGCCGGGTATGAACACGATCCAGGATTTGGTGGTCGGCCGGACCGGATTGAGGAAATTGGTTGGCAGATTCTTTTCTCCGGACCAACGTTGGAAAAGACCCAACAGGTAGTCACGGACGCCCCCATTTGAGAAAACGATGCGTTTTTTCATAAGACTCTCCTGTGTCATTCATATTATACACTAATTAGATAACAATAGTCATAATAACATATCCTCCGTTGGTACTACTTGGCGAAGCCTCAGACTTGCCAAGATAACTGCGTAATTTGGCTTAACCAAAAAAAATCCCCGACTGATCCTGGCGGGGATTGTTTCTGATTTGGGTTTGTTCAGGCTGCCGGCGCGAGGGTAGCCAAGGGGAATCAAGCTTCCTGAGAGGAATCCCTAAAAGGACGCCAGCGCCGCTTCCAAGTTGGTGTGGATTTCGAACAGGGAGTCGAAACTGGCCATTTCAAGAATGTCTGCCACGGCGGGTTGCGGGGAAAGGAGTTTCACATGTATTTGAGCCCCGCCATCACGATCCCGGTCAATGGCATGGTAGGATGCCCAGCCTGATTCTTCCTCGGGTATTGGCTGACCACAGAATATTAACGCGGTTTGATGGATTGCCGCCAGGCCAGCGCTGCTCAGAAAGGTCAGTTCGCTCAGGTCAATCAGCAGATCCCGCCTGCCGTTGAGGTAGAGCTTTGTGGCTTCATCTGTGAGTTGTTTATGGTTGGAACCATCCAGTTTCCCAGCCAGTTCCAGGATGGTCACGGGGACGCGACTTTGTTTTTGTATGGTGGTTATATTCATATTCTCATTCCTTTCTTTTCTTTTTCTCCACTGAACAGATATGATTGCGGATATAAAAGGTAATAACAAGTTGATTTAGTATAGCACTTTGTTCCGTTAATAGGTAGATGCAAAACCTGCTATACACGGTTTTCTTAACCTCCAGGATGTCTTGTGCAGGCAGCGCCAGTGCGGAAACACGAAACTATTCCAGCGACTGGCACAAAGGTTTACTCGCTCGCAAATCGTCTTTGATATGGTTCCGGAGAAATACTTGAAGATAGTTTGGAAAATACTGCTTCGGCTGGAAACCAGTATCAATTGGGGTTTGGGTGTCTCTTGGTTTTCCGGTATCAAGCACCCGCGCAATATTGAATCGTATGGACCCGGTCTCAAGGTGCTTGGGCATGAAGAAGGATCAGCGGTGCCGATCATAACTGTATCAATCAATGCCGTATAATTGCATAGGCGTCTCGCCAGGCTGCTTTAGCCCAGCGGTTCTGGGGTGCCCAGAATGGGTATTCCGCAGACCTGCCTGTTCCACGCACTTTGCGGGGCACCCCGCTTCAACCCTCGCGAAGCACACTCGAAGAGTGCGCAGGGGCGTGTCAACCTACGCAACTTAGTGGCGCCTGCCCCCAGCATGGGGATCAGCCGTTCCGTTGGGCTGTGCGGTGTACACCAGCCTTATTTAAGGAAAGGTACTGACAATGCAACCTTCTCCCGAGTTACAAACAATAATTTCAGCATGGTTTATAGCGTGGGAGCCGCTGCCAGGTGGCAAGCCTGTCTGGCACCACCGACACTTGTCTCGCATGAACGAACTCCACACCATAGGAACGGATCCGGCTGAATGGCTTGAGGGGGAGCAGGCCTTCGAGCACATGCAGGCAGAAATGAACAAGGTTGGAATTTTGAAGTTCTCACCGGGAAGAATTGAGGCGTGGCAGGAAGGGACCGTCGGCTGGGGCATAGCTCAACCTACCCTTACAACTCCAAAAGGGGGGCGGATATCGATCCGGTGGAGCGCAGTCTTTCATCGGGAAGATAATGAGTGGAAGATGGTACAGCTTCACATGTCCATCGGTGTACCCAATCATGAGCTTCTTGGATATCTCGATGACGGGTAATCGCGCTGCCAGTGCCGGCTCAAGCTGACAGGATTTTGACTACTGATGGAACGCTTCCCCGGGAATCGAATGCCAGGCCATTCGGATGGCCAAAAGTGTTTGCGCCGCCGTCAATCGTGCGTACCAATGAAAGCTGCAGCTCCAGGAGGCCGGGAACGGGCGTACTAGTGGATTGCTGCGGTTGGTCCGTTTGTATGGCTGTCAGGCTGGGCGCGGGTATGGGGGTGGGCGGCAGGGCGGCCTGGGCTGTTGGGGAACCACAGCTTGCCAGGAGAAGGGCTGATACAACGAATATGAAACCATAAATTCTCATAAGTTTTTTCATTTTTTTCCTCGTCTCTCGACTGTAGGTCACGCTGAAAGCGTGACAACTCATCTTTTCCGCGTTTTCCGCGCGCGTCCGCGTCCAATCCCGTCCTAGCACTTATCCTGCCTGGCGCAGGCTCTCATCGTAATAGACGAACTCGAGCAGGTTCCCCTCCGGGTCGGGAAAGTACAGCGAGCGCACCCGCAGCCAGGCGTGATCCGCCGTCACCACGTTCAGCCCCAGTCCCTCCAGCCGGCTCTTTTCGCTTTCGTAATTCTCCAGAAGGATATTCAGCGCGATGTGATGCAGGGTCGAGCCTTCCGGGCTCAGCTGCATGGACTTGCTCTCCAGAAAATCGCGGTTTCCAGCGTCAAAGAGCGCCAGGTTCTGGGTGTGACCAGCGTAGCCATCGGCTATTTCGAAGAAGACAAAACTTTCGGCCCGGCTGAGAACTTCCAGGCCGACCATTTGCTCGTAAAACTTCTGCATGCCTTCCAGGTCCCGGACGCGCAGGGATACTTCGCCTAGCCCTTTGACAATACGGTCAGATTTGTTCATGGCTCATCTTTTCAATTCTATATGGTTCTGCCTTTCGAAGGCCGGGCGTTCGGGCTCCCGGGTTCGTACCGGGATCCGGATGGGAACGGCTTTCACGGAAACTCTTATGGCGGTCACTATGGCCACTGCGATGCCGGCGAATAGAATTTGCAGCAGGATGGTGAACATGGTTTTCCCTTTCTATGTTTTCGAAATCACCGCCATAAGGTTTTCCTTGAGGTTGGCGGTTGGCAGGGTGGCAGGCTTTACCTGATCCACCCATGTTTATTATACACTATTTAGATATTATTTATCATATTAATCATCACGTTTATCCCCCATCCGTAAGTACTACCTGCGATGGCCACTGCTTACTCGGGAGAAGAACGCAGGAGCGTCTCTTCCAGCGCCAGGCCGACCACCTCTTCCAACGCCATTTTACGACCCTGATCATAGGCTTTTTGGTAGCCGGCTTGTCCCAACCCGGAAATGCACGCCGCCATGTCGCGCTCCACCTCAGCTTGCCCGGTGGAAGGACGGATATCCCCGATCTTTGCGCGGATGCTGTCCACCCAGCCGATCAGCGTGGCGGAACGATCCGGTAGATTGGAGAGAGTGTAAAAATGGGCCAGCCTTTCCAGGGTAAAGGCCTGCCCGGCCAGATTCTCATCCTTCTGGAATTCCAGGACGGTCTCGCTCAGAATTTGATAGCCCTCTTTCAATTTGCCTTCCAAAAGGGCTACCTGACCGAGCCGGGCACGTCCATACAGGTAGCCCATCCTGTTCCCCAATTCCTCCGCCAGCGTCAGCCATTCCTGCAGGTGAGCACGCGCCTTGGCATGGTCGCCATTCAGAAGCGCCTGGCGGCTCATAGCCACGAGCACAAATTCCATGCCCAGCTTGTAATTCATTTGTTGGTTCAATTCCAGGGCTTCTTCCAACAAGGGCTGAGCAGCCTGTGTCTCTCCATTTGCCAGCAGCGTATCCCCAAAAATGGCCAGCAGGAATGCCAGGGAACGCCAGTCCTCCGCCTGGCGGTACAGTGCGATGGCTTCCTGCCGGTATCTTTTTGAGCGCTCCTGGTCACGCTGATCCCAGCCAAGTGAACTTAACGCCCGGGCTTGCCTCCAGGTATCGCCAAGCGAACGGGCCAGGGCAAGTGCCTGTCCGTGATACTCCAATTTCCTTTCCATGCCTTCCTGCAACTGGGCAATGCCCCCAATAACCATCAGGCTTTCAAATTCGCCTTCTTGGTCATTGCATAGGCGAAACAATGCCAGGCTTTCATCAGCCGCCAGGCGGGATGCGTCGAATTGCTCGAGACTCCACAGAATATTGGCCTGTGCCAGGAGTGATTTTGCGCGTGCCAATGGCACTTGGTGCGACTCTGGCTTGCCCAGAAATTCAGAAGACCAGTGGAATCCTTCGTGTGCGTCCAGCTCGCCATAAAGCCGCCCAATGATGGTCAGTCCGGCTTCAATGTCCGCCCTGGAAGCCCAGGACAGGGCCGCGTGCAGGTTATCCTTTTCATCATTCAGGCGGGTGAGCCAGGCCAGTTGTTGCGGGCCGTGCAAAGCCGGCTCGGCCAGTTCGGAAAACCTGAGAAAGAATTTCAAATGCTGTGACCGGGTAATCTCTGCTTCGTGCGCGTCCACTTTTTCAGCCGCAAACTCGCAGATCATGTCATGCAGGCGGTAGCGCCTTTCCTTTCCGAAGCCCTGGTTCACCCTGACCAGGCTTTTTTCTGCCAGTTGGGTCATGAGGTCGGCCACTTGGGCTGCCTCAATGCCATTTCCACTGCAGACCGCTTCGGCTGCCTCAAGTGTCCACCCGCCCGCGAAGACCGATAAGCGCCGCAATACCGCCCGCTCCTCTTCTAAAAGCAGTTGCCAGCTCCATTCGATCGAGCCGCGGATGGTCTGCTGGCGCGGCAGGGCGGTGCGGTTGCCGTTCGTGAGCATGCTGAAGCTCTCCTCCAGTTTCGCGGCAATCTGTTCTAAAGAAAAAAAGTCAACTCGCGCCGCAGCCAGTTCAATCGCCAGCGGAATGCCATCAAGCCGCTGGCAAATCTGAACTATGAATGGAATATTCTCCGCTGTCAGGGAAAAATCAGATTGCACCAGTTGGGCACGTTCTTCAAATACCTGGATCGATTCGAACTCACAGTATTCTTCCAAGCTGGCCTGTTCTTCCGGGACTCGCAGGCTTGGGACGCGATATACCGCCTCTCCCATGATCTTGAGTGCTTCCCGGCTGGTGACCAGTATTTGCAGGTTGGGACAGTTTTTCAAGAGCATTTCCGCCAGCTGCGCACAAGCCTGCAAGAGATGTTCGCAATTATCCAGGATGACCAGGATTTTTCGAGGGCGTAAAAAGGTTACCAGCAATTCTTGGTATGGAATCCTGGATTTCGCCGTCAGGCCAAATACCGCGGCAAGTGTTTGCGGAACCAACTCGGGATTGGTTTGAGGAGCCAGTTCGGCCATCCAAACCCCGTTGGGAAACTCCTCCAATACCTGCTCGCCGATTTTTTCGGCCAGGCGCGTCTTCCCGACCCCGCCCGAACCCGTCAGCGTCACCAGGCGTTGCCGGTTGAGCAGTTGTTTGATCTCGGCGATTTCCCTGGCGCGCCCGACGAATGTGGTAAGGAAGACCGGTAGATTGGATGGCGGTCTTGTCGTAAGGGACGCAGAGGATTGATCCGGATATCCAGTAAGTCCCCGGGCAAAGGGAATCCAGCGCTCATGTTCGGAGCCGGGAATGCCAATTTGATCTAGCAGGATATGCGCCAGTTCCTTGGATGGTTTGAGCGTTCCGGATTCGATCCGCCGCAGCGTAATTTCAGCACAACCAGCCCGCTCTGCCAAAGCCTGGCGGGAAAGATCCAGCCTGCGACGCTCACTCCGCAGCCATGTTCCAAAGGGTATTTCTTCGTTTCTCATGATTGATCGTTTGTATCAGAAATGGTATCACTTTTCGCATTATGCCAGGCTAGGGACACCAGTATGATTGGATTATACAAACATTCGGCTAAATGCCAAGGAGTAAAAATGAACAAGCGTAGATTATCAATAGTAAGGCTGGTAGCCATGGTAGCGATCCTGCTTCTGGCCGCCGCACAGTCAGTCTCGGGCAAAGCAGAGAATATTGCAGTGACTGGATTCCGGACCCCCCTCATGTCGGACTTACCTCTGCCCATTTCGCTGTCCGGCTTCCGGACGCCCGCCATGTCGGACGGTGTGCATTCCATCGCCGTGACCGGTTTTCGGACGCCACCAATGTCAAGCTTCTTCCTATCCTTTTCTGCGGCCGGCTTTCGGACACCTCCGATGACAAACTACAGTTATGTCCCATCCATCGCCGTGACCGGCTTTCGAACGCCCGCCATGTCAGACTTGCCGTACTCCATTGCGGCATTCGGCTTCCGGACGCCTCCCATGTCGGACTATCGAGTGAAGGTTTCCTTCCAGTCATATCCGAATGTTCCCTGGTTGCACTAACAGATTGATCATTGGAAACCGGCCAAACAGGAAGTGGCGGGAGGCTTGGTGGCTGCTCATGTGGCTGCCAGGCCTCCCTGCATGGCGGCATTCATGCCACTTTATTTCCTGCAGGGGCGATGAGCCAGGTCGAGAGTTCATTCTTATTCGACCGAAGTATTATATACTATTTTTATAACATATATCATATTAATAACGGCTTTATAACCCCCGCCCATATGTACTACCTGGCGCTGTTAACGCCAGACTTCCAGGTTTTTTCCTTTTGTTTTTTTACGAAAACTCACTATATTGTATATTACAAATATTATCTAATATAACCATATATAACTCCAATCTTACTAAGAATGTATTCAAAGCTGTTACCCAGTTTCTTCTTTTTTGCATTCGGATTTCCGCAGGCGTCTCTAGGGCCAATTCCGTGAGTTTTCGATTTGGGTCTGGGGAAGCGAAAAACCGGCTCATCCAGACCGGTCCAGCTTTTGCCAATGGCGCTATCCCGGGATTTATCCTGGTGGTTCAATGTTCCGCTTCAAATCCCTGAAATGAGTATTTCCGTAAGATCGCAGGTGCTCATGGAAGACTAACTGATGAAGAGGAGTAAGCCATGTTAATAAAGATATGCAATGATCGGAATACTGGTAATCACTGGAGTACTGGCACTGTCGGCTTTTAGCGCGATAAGCTATCTGCCAGTTCCGGACGAGGCGCTGGGCATTACTGCTCCCAACTTCCGCCTGCCTCAACTGTGGAATGGCATCTACATCCCGGCCGTGGATGTCACTAGCAAATTGATGGGTCGCTCAACAGTCTTTGTCCCGGATATGTCCGCCAATGGCTTCCGGAAGGCTCACATGTGGAACAACGTCTATATCCCATCCATGGATTTGACCAGCCTGGTGGAGCAGCCGCTCAACCTCTCCGCCCTGGAGCTTTCTGATGGCGGGTTCCGCAAACCGCACATGTGGAACGGAATTTACATTTCTTCGATGGATGTAACCGGTAACTAATAGCTCACAAGTGTAGGGGAACTTGTACTCCGAAAAGGCACGATACCTGTATCACGAAGTGGCATATCGTGCCCCTAGAAAATATCGTGCCTTACTGTCCCATCCCTACACGAGCTTTTCAATTTCCTCATAAGATAGCCCCACCTCCTGCTCCACGATCGGTAGCAGTTCCCGCCACATTTCCATAAAAGCCGCCTTCCGGCGTTCGAGCTCCACCTGCGAAAATTCCCGCAGCAGCAGGATCTCCTGGATGCTTTCCTGGAAGTGCGCCGGCAGGCGCCCCAGCTTTTCTGCGCTGTAAAAGCGCCATTTCATGTCGGCCACCAGCTGGTCGTTAAGGGCAAACAGCAGATCGAAGAAATAGTTCAAGCCCTGGAAGAACATGTGTTGGGCGCTGATCATGTTGCCGCGCTGCACCCACAGATGGGTGAGCCGGTTGACGTACCACTCGGACAGGCATAATCCCGACATCAGCAGCCAGCGCCTCTCGTCCGGCTTGAGCGGCACCTTGTCTGCCAGCAGCCGGGAGATATTGCCGGTTGGATCGTAATGGATCTGTCCCTGGGAATATGTCCAGCGTTTTGACATATCCCACGGAATCATCAGCTCGCTTTCATAGTCAGATAACCAAATCTGTACTTCCAGATCTTCAATCTTGAGAAACTTATCAAGAAGGGAAATCTCAGAAGCCTGTTTTTTGAATATTGCAATATCGATGTCGGAGGAGGTATCAAAATATCCCCGGGCGATGGCTCCCAAAAAGACGATCCCGGCGATCCCCTCGCGCATGTACGGTCGGGCGAAATCCTCCGCCACCCGCCGGGCTTTCTCGAGCAGGGCCGGGTCTGAAGATTGGATCAGGAATTGTGTGCTCATTGTTTCTCCATCTTTATATATTGCGTATAGGTATATTGCCTGTGAACGTTCAAGCCATTCCAATCTTACCATCGTTGTTGGTACTGGCGCGCCTTATCATCTAGATCCTATAGATTTTCCTGCACCTGTGCGATCAACATCCGCTCCAGCTCCGGGATATCATCCGACAACCTGGCGGCGGCTATGATCGGCAGCCAATGTCGGTATTCCGCCTGCCCGCCCGGACAGAGTTTGAAATAGTAACTGAGATATCTTGGGTAAATGATTCGGAAAAAAATTTGAAACAAGCTGTTCTCCAGCTGGTTGGTTTTGGTCGAGCCATAGCTCAGGAATGGCCTGCGAACCTGGCGGGTGCCGATAAAGCCATAAACAAGGTTGGTTGTACGGGCCAGGTCGGCCAAAGGGTTCCCGCGCGCCGCCCGAAACCAGTCAATTATAAATTCACCTTTGTCGGTCATCAGGATATTACTGGGCCAGAAGTCACCGTGACATAGCCGGTCGCCGTCCGGCAGCTTTTCAAGGGCCGCCAATACTTTGGATCGCAGCGGAGCGCTGAGCGCCCGGGCGTGCAGGATATCATTTTTCAGTCTTTGCCTTTGAGAGGGGAGGTCAGTTGAAATGATGCGGGTATGCAGAATGGCATGCAGTTCCGCCATTCGCCAGCCATAGCGGAAAGCGTTCCACGGTCTGCGTTGGAGCATTTTCCACATGGATTCGCCGGAGACGCGTTCGTATTCCAGGCCATGGCGTTCCTTCACCTGGATGATCTCACCCACTGCCGGTGTTGGCAGGCCGCTGGCATGCACCGCCCGGCTGTTGCGCGCCTCGGTCTCAATGGCTTCCAGGCTGAACCATTCATAGAAAAACTTGAGCACCCAGCCTGGACGCCAGGCATAGATCTCGGCCGTGCGGCCATACGCGATGGGGCGACCGAGCTCCTCAAGCATTCCAGGACATCCTGTAGGTTATGGTTTGACAACTGGGATCAACCAAAAAGATCCCCTGCCCGGTCCACTTAAGCTGGACAGCCATATGCGCCACCTAGCTGGAACAATGAATACGGCTTTTGCATTATCGCGCTAATTTTGTGAATTACAATACAACGATCTGGAAATTGATTTCTTCGAACTTGCAGGTGTGTTACAGGGAAACTAAATGTTGATGAGAAGAAGTCTCTTTAGCAAGTTCTCCATCGCCGTCCTGCTGGCCTGCCTCACCGCCGTCCTGTTGACGGTCACCGCTCCGGCCATCGGCCTGACCTGGGACGAGCCGGCCTATATCGCCGGTGCGGATTCAGCCGCCGCCTGGTTTGGCTTGCTTTCCCGGGATCCGCTCCAGGCCCTTAGCGCCGGCGGGATTGAGCGCTACTGGACCGTTAACAGTGAACACCCTCCGCTGGAGAAGATCTGGTCCGGCCTGGTCTGGAGCCTGGCGCGCCATCTCTACGATGATCTCACCGCCAATCGGCTGGGCGCCATCCTGGGGGCGGCCGGGCTGGTGGCGCTGCTGTACTGGCTGGTTGCGGGGGCTTATGGAAAAGCCGCCGGGCTGTTCGCCGCCCTGGCGCTGCTCTGCATGCCGCGTTTCTTCTTCCATGCCCATCTGGCCGCGCTGGACGTGCCGGCGGCGGTGGGGGCGTTTGCCGTCACGTTCCTGTTCTGGCAGACCGTCGATCGCAAAGGTTGGGCTTGGGGTCTGCTGTGGGGGGCGGCCTGGGGGCTGGCAGTGGCGATCAAGCTGAACGGGGTCTTCATCCCGTTCAGCCTGGTGATCTGGTGTCTGGTTTTCCGCCGGAAACGGGCGCTGCTCCTGCGCTTCCTGTTGATGGGCATAATCGCCGTGGCGGTCTTCGTGCTGATCTGGCCGTGGTTATATCACCAGACCTGGAGCCGCCTTCTGGCATATATGGAATTCCACCTGCACCACTTCCCGATCGGGCAGTGGTATTTCGGCCGCTTCACCCTACCGCCGCCCTGGAATTTTGTTCTGGTGATCTTGTGGGCGGTCGTGCCCTTGACGGTTCTGCTCCTGTCTCTGACTGGCATGGCACGGGCGGGAAGAGGGAAAAAAGACCGCGGCCTGGCCTGGCTGCTGATCCTGAGTGTCCTGGCTTCCATCTCCCCTTTCCTGCTTGGGAAAAGCCTGCTGTACGACAATGACCGGCTGTTCATGCCGGTCTATCCCTTCCTGGCGGCCCTGGCGGGAATCGGCTTTGGCTGGCTCCTGCAGGGCCTGCGCAGCCTGCTGGTGCGCCTGCAGCGTCCGGCGCTGGCCCTTCCGCTCAGCCTGTTGCTCGGGCTGGCCCTGCTCTTGCCGCAGTCTGTGGCGATGTCGAGGCAATTCCCGCACCTGCTATCCTATTATTCGGAAGGGGTGGGGGGGCTGCCCGGTGCAACCCGGCTGGGGCTGGAGACCACCTATTGGTGCGAGACCTACGCCACCGCCCTGCCGTATCTCAATGCCCACGCCAAACCGGGC
>Ga0209253_10002158_pt1 | contig 17411 bp, 9 predicted proteins | sample FrelakmetBRP12BR_FD_187145 | JGI IMG/M metagenome (GOLD analysis project Ga0209253, IMG submission 187145) | Freshwater lake sediment microbial communities from the University of Notre Dame, USA, for methane emissions studies - BRP12 BR (SPAdes)... | ecosystem: Environmental > Aquatic >...
GTTCCAGGCTGTGCACCGGGAAATCCTCGCAGAGCGGGCAGCGATAGACGCGACCGTTGGGGAAGACGAAGTAGTTGTCGGCCACGAGCCCCGCGCATTCGAATTTTTCCTCCGGCCTGAGAAACACCTTGGGATATACCACGCGGACGCCCCGCCGCGCGATCGCCTCGGCCGCCGCCGGCACCTTCTCGCGCCACTCCGACGGCGGCACCCGCAAAACCTCCTCCGCGTCCGGATCGCAGCCGGTCATCGCGGCCTTGCCCCGCAGCCCCAGCACCTGGATGAAAAACCGCCCGACCCCCAGTTCCTCCAGCAACGGCCCCATCAAGGAGAGCTCTTGCAGATTGGCGCGGCTCACGGTGTAGATCAGGCTCGTTTGGAACCCCCGGGCCCGGGCCCGGCGGATGCCGGACAGGCAGGCCTCGTAGGAGCCGCTGCCCCGGATCCGGTCGTTGGTCCCGGCAACGGCGCCGTCCAGGCTGAAACTGAAGACGTCCACTTCGGCGGGGGTGACCCGGTCGAGGATGTCGTGGAACAGGTAGCCGTTGGTGTCGATGGTGATGCTGCCAAAGCCCAGGCGCCGGGCGCAACGCACGGCCCGGGGCAGGTCCGGGTGCAGGGTGGGCTCGCCGCCGAGCAGGACGAGATTGGCGCCCGGGCGGCGGCCGGCGAAAACCCCCAGCCAGCGCTCGATGCGCTCGATGGGCAGGCGCTTGCGGCCGTGCTGCTCGGGGTTGATGTAGCAGTGCCGGCAGCGCAGGTTGCAGCGGGTCAGCACGTGAAAAAAAACATTCGCCGTCTGCCGCTTGAATTCAACCGTGGATGAAACCATCAGAGTTTGGAGATCAGGTGCTTGATCTTTTTCTTCGCGGCCACCAGCTCATCGTTGGTCACGCGCAGCCGGATGGACATGTACTCGGCGAATATGCGGTACAGCAGAAGCAGGAAGTCCAGCTTCTCCTCATCGAGGGTCTGGGTGGCAAACCGGCTTTTGGCGGTGGTGTCGACGGCCAGGCAGGCGGTCTTGCCGACGGCGGCGACCGTGGCCGAGCGGTGCCCGCTGTCGATGATGCGCATCTCGCCGAAGATTTCGCCCTTCTTGTCGATGACGCCGATCTCCAGGTTTTCCTTGGTGATGCGGATCTTGCCGGACAGCAGGAAGTAGAGCCAGGTGTCCTGGTCGCCCTCGCGGATGATCGCCTCGCCGTCCTCGTATTCCCGGATTCTGCTGAGCTTCAGGAGTTTTCCCAGGCTCTTGGTCTCAAAATTCCGCAGAGCGGGAATCGCCATGAGCTTCTGGATGTTCTCGATATTGTCCTTCAGATATTTCGACTCGATCATGACACCCCTCCTGCCGGCGGTCGGACGCCGGCCTTGATGATGAATCCATTCTACACTGGGGCGCCTGAAAGGACAAGTTTCGGGATAGGGTATGGCTATCGGCGAGCGGCCTGACGCCGGGTGACGGCGCGGGAGGCGTTTACGTCGCCTCGAGACATCCTTTCGACAGGCTTTCGTCAAAGCAAACGGGGTAACGCCCGTCAAAGCAGGCCTTGCAGAAGAGGTTCTCTGCATCGGGAACGCCGGTGGCCTCCAGCAGGCCCTCGATGCTCAGGTAGTGCAGGGTGTCCAGGTCGAGAATCCGGCAGAGCTCTTCCTGGGTTTTGCCGGCGGCGATCAGCTCGCCCCGCGTGGAGAAATCGATGCCGTAGTGGCAGGGGAAACGGTGGGGCGGCCCGGAGATCCGCATGTGCACCCGTTTCACCCCGAGCTGCCGGAGCGCCTTGACGCGGGTCTTCACGGTGGTGCCGCGGATGATGGAGTCGTCGATGATGATGATCTCCTTTCCCTTCAGCAACTCCTTGACGGGGTTGAGCTTCACCCGCACCCCGAAGTCCCGCATGCTCTGGGTGGGCTGAATAAAGGTCCGGCCGACATAATGGTTGCGGATCATCCCGATCTCATACGGGATGCCGGACTCTTCGGAATAGCCGACCGCCGCATAGGTCCCGGAGTCCGGAAACGGCATGACAAAATCCGCCTGCACCGGCGCTTCCCGCGCCAGCCGGCGGCCGAAGGCCTTGCGCATGAGATAGACGTTCTTGCCGTCGATGGTGCTGTCCGGCCGCGCAAAGTAGATGAACTCGAAGATGCAGAAGGCCCGCCGGTCGGCCGCCGGCGTGCGGATGCTGCGGATGCCGTCCCGGGTGATGATGACGATTTCGCCCGGCTCGACCTCTCGCACGAACTCGGCCTCCACCAGGTCGAGGGCACAGCTTTCCGAGGCCAGCACGTAGCTGCCGTTGATCTTCCCCAGGCACAACGGCCGGAAGCCGTGGGGGTCCCGGATGCCGACCACCTCGCCCCGGCTGGTGAGCATGACGAACGAAAACGCGCCCTCCAACCGTGCCACGGATTGGACCAGGGCCTGCTCAAAACCGTGTTTCAGGTTTTTGACGAAAAGGTGCAGCATGATTTCGCTGTCCATGGTCGATTGGAAGATGGAGCCCGCCTGTTCGAGCTCCTCTTTGAGAATGTGGGCGTTGGTGATGTTGCCGTTGTGGCCGACCGCGTAAGCCTTCTGGCGGTGGCGGACGATGAACGGCTGGGCGTTGGTGAGGATGGAGCTGCCGGTGGTGGAGTAGCGGACGTGTCCGATCGCGCAGCAGCCCTCCAGTTCCTCGAGGTGATCGACGTCGAACACATCGTGCACCAACCCCATGCCGCGGTGGGCAAAGATGTTGTCGTTGCGCACCACGGCGATGCCCGCGCTCTCCTGACCCCGGTGCTGGAGGGCATACAGGCCGAAGTAGGTCAACGCGGATGCCTCCGGGTGGCCGCAGATCCCGAAAATGCCGCAGGACTCCCGCGGCTTGTCGGAAACATCATTTGCCGTCAACGTGCCGTATTTCGACATGGGTGTCTTTCTCTAATCCCCAACAAATCCGAATTACAGAAGGAGCCAAACAAAAAAAGCCATCATCGAATGAAGATCCAACTGATCCGGGACAGTTACCCTGGTTTTCAATTTTAGGCACTATAGGCACTTTAGGCACTTTCCTCCCGCCTTCATTCCAACGGATAGTTTTCTTCCAGGTTCCAGACGCCGCAGGGACACGCTCCAGCGCAGAACCCGCAGCCGATGCACAGATTCTCGTCCACGGCGTATTCATAGTCCTTGCCGTCCAGTGGCTTGCGGGAGATGGCCCCCTGCGGGCAGACCGCCACGCAGACCCCGCAGTCCCGGCAGGCGCCGCAGGACAGGCACTGGGAGCCGCACTGGTGAACATCCGCGAACACGGTGATCCGCGGGTCGAAATACTCGGCGGTCACCCGCCGCTTTTCGATCATCTGGCGCCGGAACGGCGCCGGCGTCCGGCCGTCGGACTCATCGCAGATGGCCTGGGCCACCACGCGGCCGGCGCCGATGGCCTCGGTCAGAAGGCCGGGCCGCACCACGTCGCCGATGGCGAAGACCTTCGGGTCGCTGGTGCGGTAGTTCGCGTCGACTTTGATGAAGCCGCGCTCCACGGCGATCTCCGCCGGCAGGAAGGAGAGGTCCGGGACGTCGCCGATGGAGACGATGACCGTGTCGGCCGGGATCTCTTCGGCGTCGGCGAGCTTCACGCCGGAGGCCGTGATCTCGCGGGCGACCACGGGCCAGCGGAACCGCGCGCCCGCAGCTTCGGCGGCCTGCCGTTCTTTGCCGAAAGAAGCCGGCTGCTGCACGTCGAGCAGCAGGATGTCTTCTGCGCCGAGGCGGCGGGCCTCGGTGGCGGCGTCGCAGCCGACGTTGCCCGCGCCGATCACGACCACCCGTTTGCCGCACGCAGCGGTTCCCGCCTTGGCGGCCTGCAGGAAATCCAGCGCCGATATCGCCCGCTCGATGCCCGGGATGGGCAGCATGCGCGGTTTCTGGGCGCCGGTGGCGAGCACGACAAAGTCGACGTCCTCGCGCAGCCGGGCGACCTCCTCGCGCCGGAGGGCCTGCTGCAGATGGACGTGCGGCAGCGTTTCCCGGATGCGGTTGAGCTCGGTTTCGACCACCTCGCTGGGAATCCGGCTTTCCGGGATGACCCGGGTGAACTTGCCGCCCAGCCGGCCGGCCACCTCGTAGACCGTGGCTTCGTGTCCCTTGAGGCGCAGCTGCCAGGCGACCGAAAGCCCGGCCGGGCCGCCGCCCACCACCGCAATGCGCCGGCCGGTCAGCGGCGGCAGCTCGGGCAGCCGGGCGCGGATGCTGGCCTGGCCGATTTTGGTGGTATCCACCGGCGCCATGGCCGCGATCTGGCGGGTGCAGGACTGCATGCACAGGTTCGGGCAGAGGTAGCCGCAGACCGCGGCCGGGAAGGGGGTGTAGGCGAGCGCGAGGTCGACGGCCTCGTCCACCCGGCCCTCGCGGATGAGCTGCCAGCGGCGCTGCACCGGGATCCCCGTCGGGCAGCTGGCCTCGCAGGGCGCCGCGTATTTCTGGTTTTCCCAGACCGGCACGAAGCGCCGCAGCGCGCCGTTGGTGATGACGGGAATCACGCTGCGGTCGACCCGGCTCAGGTCGCCGATCAGGCCGCCCTGGCCCAGCTCGGCGTCCCAGACCTCGCGGTGAAATCCCTGAATGGGCCGAGCCGACTTGCCGGTTTTCTCGTTCGGCTTGCGCGCGACCAGCAGCTGCCAGCTCTCGCGTCCGGAAAAGGAGCGCAGCAGCTCGCCGCGGCCGACCTTCTTCAGGAACACCTTGAGGTGGGCGAGCAGCCAGTCCCAATCCGTATCGCCGATGGGTGCCATGCGGGCGTCGGCCTGACTGAAGCCGGCGTGCGGGCCGCGGAAGAACACCTTGCCCCCGACCATGCCGACCAGCGGCCGGTAGCCGAGAACATTGGCGGAGGTCTGAGCCTCGTGGCCGCAGACCACGGCGATCCCGCCGGCCATGAACTCTCCGAAATAGTCCCCCACCGAACCCAGCACCCACAGCTCCGGCGGGCTGAAGCGCGGGTTGTGCTTGGTCATGGTCATGCCCCGGGCGCCGATGTTGCCGCCGACATAGACCCGGCCCTGGGCCATGGCGTTGGCGGCGCCGTTGCCGGCGTTGCCGTGCACGATGATCTCGGCCCCGGCATTGAGCCAGCCCACGTCGTCGGACACCGGGCCGTCGACCTCGATCACCGTGTTGGGAAATCCCATGGAGCCCACGCGCTGCCCGGGGTGGCCGGTGACGCGGATGGACACGGTGTCCCCCCCGGCCCGCCACAGGCGGCCGCCGATGCCGTGCTGGCCGAAGGCGTCGATCTGCAGCCGGCGATGGCCGTCGGCGATCGCCTTCTGGACCTGCTCTTCGAGGATGCGGGACCGCACGCGCTCGCCGTCCTGCTGGCCCGCAATCAGGTGGGCGGAGGTTGCACTGCTCTGCTTGGGTTCGCTCATATGTTAACTCCAGGCGCGATGATGCGGCCGCCCGTCGGCCCGTCGGCCCGTCTCCGGTCCTGCCCTGGCGGGCCGACCGGCTGACCGGCTGACGGGTCGACCAAATCTATACCACGTATTTAATGCTCAACCGCTCGGCCGTGCGGTAGTCGTCCACGCCCAGGGCGTCGGACATGCCGATGGGCAGCGAGGTGGAACGGCCCAGCGGCGCCACAATTTTCTTTAACTCGGTGTCGAAGCTCAAAAACACGTCCACCACACGCTGGGCGACGTCATCCACGTTCAGCCGGCGATAGAGGCGCGGGTCCTGTGCCGTAATCCCTTTCGGGCAGAGCCCGATGTTGCAGATGTTGCAGCGGTCGGATTCGGAGCCCAGGCAGCCGGCGGCCGCCTGCATGATGTACTTGCCGGTCTGGATGCCGCTCGCCCCCAGCATGATCAGCGCGGCGGCGTTGGCGGCGAGGTTTCCGCTCTTGCCGATGCCGCCGCCTGCAAACAGCGGCAGCTGGTTCTGCATGCCCAGCTTGACGAGGGTCTGATAACCGTCGCGGATGTTGCTGGCAATGGGGTGACCCATGTGGTTCATGGAGACGTTGTAGGCCGCGCCCGTGCCGCCGTCCTCGCCGTCGATGGCCAGCCCCGCCGCGTAGGGGTTGCGGGTCAGGTTGTTCAGCACCGCCAGCGCGGTGGAAGTCCCGGAGATCTTGGGATACACCGGGACGCGGAACCCCCAGGCCATGGACATGGACTGGATCATCTTGGCCACCGACTCCTCGATGGAATACTGGGTCTGGTGGGTGGGCGGGCTCGGCAGGCTCACCCCCGACGGGACCCCGCGAATGGCGGCGATCAGGCGGTTGACCTTGTACCACATGAGCAGTCCGCCGTCGCCGGGCTTGGCGCCCTGCCCGTATTTGATCTCGATCGCGCAGGGGTCCTCCTTCATCTCGGGGATGGCGTGCAGGATCTCGTCCCAGCCGAAGTAGCCGCTGGCGATCTGCAGGATGACGTACTTGAGGAAGCGCGAGCGCAGCAGCCGCGGCGGGCAGCCGCCCTCGCCGGTGGACATGCGCACCGGCATGCCGAGCTCCTCGTTCAGGTAGGCCACCCCCATCTGCAGCCCTTCCCACATGTTGGGGGACAGCGCGCCGAAGGACATCCCGCCGATGATCAGCGGGTAGATCTCCCGCACGGGGGGGATCCAGCCGTGCTCGCGGATGTGCTTCAGGTTCTCCTCCGGCGGCAGCACCCGCCCCAGGAGCGTGCGCAGCTCGAACTCGTGTCGGCCGGCGTCGAGCGCCGGGTCGGTCAGCATGGAGATGCGGATGAACTTGATGCGGTCCAGCAGCACACCGGGCACGTTGCGCCGGCCGCCGCGGCGCCGGGGCTGGCCGCCGCGGTCGATGTGAAAGCGCAGCTTGTCGGCCTCGTCGGCGTGCACCGGGCCGATGGCGTTGTTGGGGCAGACCATGTTGCACATGGCACAGCCGACACAACTGTAGGCCGGGTCGGTTTTCTGACGCACGCCGTAGTAGGACGTGTAGGTCGTCCCCGGCGCCTCCATGAAGCCGATCGGCGGCTCGATCAGGCGCTTGCGGAACACGCCGAGCTCGATGGCGTTCACCGGGCAGACGGCCGTGCACTTCCCGCAGAGGGTGCAGGTGGCTTTATCCCACCGGATCTGCCAGGGAAGATCCTTGACGCTCAGTGAGCTGGGGGTAATGGGTCTTTCTGGCTGCATATGGCAACCTCCTGGCGGTCCGGGCCGACGACCGCCGTGTCCAGGTACATGGGCTGAAAATCCCTGCTCTTGTCCCGCAGGGGAATTGCGGCGTCCAGGCCGCAGATCTCCGAGGAGAATGCGAACACCCCGGGCTTGCCCCCGACCACCCCGGGGCGCAGCTTCTTGCGGTCCTGGACCATGAACAGGCTCCCGTCGGGCAGGCAGCCGATGACGCAGTTCGGTCCGTCAATGATGAGCGGCCGGCAGGTTTGTTTCAGGTTGCGCAGGAATTGCGCGTCGGGGTGTTGTTCGATGTCCTCGTCCTGCAGCGGCGTGATCACATGCTTGTAGGCTTCGATCCCGAAGCCGAGCGTGCGGTGGGCGTAATGCAGGATGTGGGTGAAAACCTCCGAGTCCGAGTTGTAGCCGAAATAGCCGGGAAAGCCCCGGGACTCCAGGAAGGTCCGGATGGGGACAAACGCCGTGTTTTCCCCGTTGGTCATGCTGGCAAAACCCTGGATGAAGAAGGGGTGGCAGGCGTACAGGTCGATGGCGTAGTTGGTGTTCTGACGGCCCTGGGCCATGATCACCCGCGCACCCAGTTCCTTGCGGTCCAGTTTCAGGTGCCGCGCCACCGCCATGGGGTCGCCGATCTCCTTGATCATGATCACATCCGGCCAGAAGGAGAAGACGATCATGTCCCCTTTTTCCTCGCCCATCGCCCGCAGCCGGAGGCGGGTCGTCATCAGCCGGTGCTGGAGTTCCTCGCGGCTCGTGCCTTCCCACTCTTCCGGATACTCATAGGCCCGGATGAGGTAGATGTCCCGGCGAGGGACACCGGGCGGCGGGGTCTTGGGCACCTTGATGGAGATCTTGTACTTGGTCATGAAGCCGACGTCCATCATATAGGCGTCCAGGCGCTTCAGCCCCTCTTCGCTGAAAATGCCGGACAGGATCGGTGCGTCTTTCATGTCCTCGAAGGGCCCGCTCAAGTCCCGCAGGAACAGCCCGACGCCGGAGCCGTCGTGGCCCTCCCGCATGACGTTGAGCGCCTCGATCGCCACCATGGGCGACAGCGGCTTCTTGCTGGTGATGGCAAACAAGCGACACATGTGAGACTCCTATGCGCTGGAAGAATGAGTCAATGCCCGGCATTCGCAGGGAACAAGCCCTCCCGGCAGGGCGGCAGACGTCCCGCCCGCGGAAATGCTCCTCCCTCCCGCTCCGAACGGCAGGCTACCGCTTCATCCACCTGAAAGCAACGCTGCGACTCAACCCGGGAAAGACGACGGACTCAAGCGGTTCGGAACTGGAAGGGGATTTTATGAATTAAAAAAAAGGTGGAGTCAACCGAAATTACACCGCCGTGGTGGGAATGGGCAAAACATTACAAAATTGTAGGCCATCGCCTCCGATCCGAAGGGCGAACGCGTTTGACACCCTTCGGCATTTCTTTTATCATTTTCCCCACGTTCGCAACCATCGCGCAGGCACCCGAGGTGCGTTGGACGCCGATGAACACTTCCTGGAGGAACGCATGAAACCGTATGACGCTGACCTTGATGTCCGCGGCGGCCTGAGCCGCCGCCAGTTCATGTGGCTGACCGGCATGGCGGCGGCGGGGGTCGCCGCCGGCTGCGCCACCAACCCGGTCACGGGGAGTACCCAGTTCATGACGGTCTCCGAGGAGGAGGAGATCCAGATCGACCGCCAGTATTCGCCCATGCAGTTCTCCGACGACTACGGCCCCGTCCAGGACACGGCCTTGAACGGCTACGTCAGCGGCGTCGGCCGTGCCTTGGCTTCGCGGACCCACCGGCCGAACATGCCCTACTCCTTCCGGGTGGTCAACGCCACCTACATCAACGCCTACGCCTTCCCCGGCGGCAGCATCGCCTGCACGCGGGGCATTCTCGCCAGCCTCAACGACGAAGCCGAGCTCGCGGCCCTGCTCGGACACGAAATCGGCCATGTCAACGCCCGGCACACCGCCGAGCAGATGTCCAAGGGCCAGGTTTCCAACATTCTGGTCGGCGGTTTGTCGATCATTGCCGACGTGGCTGCGCCCGGCCTGGGCCAGGTCGCCTCCTCCCTCGGCGGCTTCGGCGCCGGCGCGTTTCTGGCGAGCTACAGCCGCGACAACGAGCGCCAGGCCGACGCCCTCGGCACCGAATACATGGTGAAGGCCGGCTACGGTCCCGACGGCATGGTCGAATTGATGGAGATGCTCAACAGCCTCAACAAATCCAAGCCGAGCGCCATCGAGCTCATGTTCTCCACCCACCCCATGAGCGACGAACGCTACCAGAGCGCAGTGAATGCCGTGCGCACCACGTACGCAGGGGCCAAGGGCCTGCCGCTTTACCGCGAGCGCTACATGGACAACACCGCGCGGCTGCGGTCCATCAAGGGCGCCATCGATGAGATGCAGAAGGGCGACAAGGCCCTCGCTGCAAAAAATTACAGCCAGGCCGAAGACCACTATCAGACCGCCTTGAAGCAGGCGCCCAACGACTACGCCGGGCTGGTCTCGATGGCCAAGTGCCAGCTCATCCAGAAGAAATACAGCGAGGGGGCACGCTATGCCCGGCAGGCGAAGTCCGTCTACCCTCAGGAAGCCCAGGGCCATCACCTGAGCGGTTTCGCGGCGCTCAACCTGAAAGAGTATGAATCCGCTTTCCAGGATTTTCAGGCCTCCCAGCGCCTGATGCCTGGAAACCCAAACACCCTTTTCTTCATGGGATATGCCCAGGAGGGCATGAGCCACCGCCCGGAGGCCGCCCGCGAGTACCGCCGATATCTGCAGCAGGTGCAGCAGGGCAAGTACGCCCAGCACGCCGCCCAGCGGCTGCGGGAATGGGGCTATGGGCGATAGCCTCCAGCTTCTTCGTTTAGGCCAGATGCGAGTGGGACGCAACGCGATCACGGACGGCAGAGGGCGGCGATGAAATCCGAACAACTGCCGGTGATGCTGGCGGCGGATGTCGAAACCAAACAGGCGCGCCTTCAGCAGGCGTTGAAAGAGGCCGGCCGCTGCCTGCCATCGGAGGCCGATTTTCAGGATCAGCTGCAGCAGGTGTTGGCCTTCAGCGATTTTGTGGCCGAAAGCCTGATGGGGGACCCCGCGCTGTCGGCCGACCTCTGGGACAGCGGGGACCTGCAAAAAGCCGCATCGCCCGGGCAAATTCTCGCCAGGCTATCGATCGCCCTGGAAGGGACTCCCGACGTCGAAGACCTCGCCGTCCGCCTGCGGCGCTTCCGGCGCCGGGAGATGGTGCGCATCGCCTGGCGCGATCTCCTCGGGCGGGCCGATCTTGCCGAGGTGACTGCCGATTTGTCCGATCTTGCCGGGGCCTGCCTCGAACAGGCCCTTTCCTGGCTCTTCCGCCGGCAGTGCGCCGAACAAGGCACGCCGGTCTCATTCGACGGAGACCCTGCCCGCCTGGTGGTCCTGGGCCTCGGAAAGCTGGGAGCGCGGGAGCTCAATTTTTCTTCGGACGTCGACCTCATTTTCGCCTTCTCTGCCGCCGGCGAAACCCGGGGCACCGGCCGGCCGGTGTCCAACGAGGAATTCTTCACCCGCCTGTGCCGCAAGCTGATCCACGTCATCGGCCAGCCGACGCCCGAGGGCTTTGTCTTCCGGGTCGATCTTCGGCTGCGCCCCTTCGGGGACAATGGGCCCGTGGTGATCAGCTTCGATGCCATGGAACGCTATTACCAGGAGCAGGGCCGCGACTGGGAGCGCTACGCCTGGATCAAGGCCCGGGTGGTCGCCGGGGACCCGGTCGCCGGCGAGGAGCTCCTCAAGCGCCTGCATCCCTTCGTCTATCGGCGCTACCTGGACTTCGGCGCTTTCGAATCCCTGCGGGCGATGAAGCAGATGATCGCGCAGGAGGTCGCCCGCAAGGGCATGCAGCAGGACATCAAACTCGGGCCGGGCGGCATCCGCGAGGTCGAGTTCTTCGGGCAGATTTTCCAGTTGATCCGGGGCGGCGTCAGCCCGGACCTTCAGAAACGCGCGATCCGCGACGTTCTCATGGCGTTGGCCTCCGGCGGCACCATCCAGGAAGCGGCCCGCCGGGAGTTGGATGCCGCCTACGTCTTTTTGCGCACGGTCGAGCACCGGCTCCAGGAAGCCGCGGACCGGCAGACCCATGAGCTGCCGGCCGACCCGAAGGGTCTGGCCCGGCTGGCGGCCAGCCTGGGGTTTGAAGACCCGGCTCAGTTCTGGACGGTGCTCAATCGGCACCGCGAGGCGGTCCACGGTCACTTTCAAATGCTGCTCGAAAGCACCGATGGCGACCGCCTGGACCGGGAACTTGAAAACGAGCTGAGCGCGATCTGGCAGCAGCGCATCGATCCCTCCGAGGCGGCCGGTATCCTGAAGAAGATCGGCTATGACCCGCCCGGCGAGGCGCTTCAGGTTCTGGAAGGACTGCGCGGCGACTCCGAAACCCGCGCCCTGAGCGAAACGGGCCGCCAACGCCTCGACCGGTTGATCCCCTTGGTGCTGATGGAAACGGGCCGCGCCGGCCAGCCCCTCCCCACGCTGCACCGGGTAGCGGACCTGATCCGTTCCATCGAGCGTCGGACGAGCTACCTGGCCCTGCTCCTGGAATACCCGGCGGCCCTCGGCCACCTCGTGAAGCTCACGGACGCGAGCCCCTGGGTGGCCACTTTTCTGGCCCAGCACCCGGTGCTGCTGGACGAACTGCTCGATCCCCGCACCCTCTACCGCCCCCCGGCCCGCGACGCCATCACCGCCGAGCTCAAGCGCCGCCTGAGCCAGGCGCCGGGCGACGATCTGGAGGTCCAGATCGAAGAGCTGTGCATCTTCAAGCAGGTCAACGTCCTGCGGGTGGCCGCCGCCGACGTCAGCGGCCGGCTGCCCCTCATGCGCGTCAGCGACTACCTCTCGGACATCGCCGAGGTCGTCATCAACGCCGTGGTGGACCTGGCCTGGCAGCACCTCGTGGAACAGCACGGCACGCCGGTCTGCCGGCTGAACGGGGCTTCCTGCGACCGCGGCTTTGCCGTGATCGCCTACGGCAAGCTGGGCGGGCTCGAGCTGGGGTACGGCTCCGACCTGGACCTGGTCTTCCTGCACGCCGGCATCGACGGCCAGACGAACGGCGGCCCCCGGCCGATCGACAACGCCCAGTTTTTCAACCGACTGGGCCAGCGGGTGATCCACATCCTGAACTCCCACACCCGCGCCGGACGGGTTTACGACATCGACACCCGGCTCCGGGCGAGCGGCATCTCCGGCATTCTCGTCCAGCACGTGGAGGCCTTCCGCGACTACCAGCTCACCGAGGCCTGGACCTGGGAGCACCAGGCGCTCATCAAGGCGCGGCCGGTGAGCGGGGAACGCCTGATCACCTCGCGCTTCGAAACCATCCGGGCCGAGGTCCTGGCCCGGCTCCGGCCGACGGACCAACTGCGCACCGATGTCATGGAGATGCGCGAACGCATGCGCCGCGAACGCCGGCAGCCGCTGGCGGGAGAGTTCGATCTGAAGCAGGATCCCGGCGGCATCGTCGATATCGAGTTTCTCGTGCAGTACCTGGCCCTGCTCCACGCCCATCGCTACCCGGAGCTCGTGGTCTGGACCGACAACGTGCGCCTGATCCAGACGCTGATCGGATCCGCCGTCCTCAACGAGGTCACGGCCCACGTGCTCAAGCACGCCTACCTCATCTACCGCGCCGCCGCCCACCAGCTGAGCCTCCAGGAAAAGCCGGCCCTCGTCCCGGTGAAAAAATTCGAGCGCCTGCAACAGCGCATCCGGCAAATCTGGCAGGCCGTCTTCCACCAACGGTAAGGCCCTCAGAGTCACCGGATAAAAAAGAACAAATTTGTATCTGATAAAATCTTAAATAATTCAAATTTGTAATATTCCAACTCGTTCCGCCTCCCCGCCATTGTCCTCCAACCAACTGATATCGCTTTATTTAAATCGACATCGGACCACCTGGCACACGCCTTGCTCAAACCCTGCTGACCCGACAGCATCACAGGAAGCCCGGTATGATAAGCGTACACGAAACCGCCAGCAAGCAGCTGCAGGAAAAAGTCGCGCACTTGACCGAGCGCTTTTTGCGAGGCAAGCAGCCCGACTTCATGAAGCAGCACACCCGCATCCTGGACGATTACTTCGAGCAGGCCTTTGAGACGAGCATGATCGGCCCGCGCATGGAGATCAACAAAAACCCCTACGCCATCGTTGCTCTGGGCGGCTACGGCCGGGAAGAGCAGAGCCTGCACTCGGATGTGGACCTGCTGTTCCTGTTCGGCAAGCGCATCCCGGCCGATGCCGAAAATCTCATCCGCGAAATGATCTACCCGCTCTGGGACATCGGGATGGACGTGGGCTACGCCACGCGCTCCCTCAAGGAATGCCTGTCGCTCGCATCCAAGGACCTGAATGTGCTGACACCGGTCATGGATGCCCGTTTCATCTGCGGCATGTCCATGCTGTATTCCGAACTGATGACCAAGATCACGGAAAAGGTCATTCGCAAGCATCCGGAACGCCTGCTGGAACAGCTCGCGGTCTACACCCGCGGCCGGCATGCCCAATTCGGCGATTCCGCCTATCTGCTGGAGCCCAACCTGAAGGAAGGCCAAGGCGGGCTGCGCGATTACCACACCATGCTCTGGGTGGCGCGGCTGGAAGTCGACCTGCGCCAGCCCCGCGACCTTGAGTACTTCGGGCTGCTCTCCCACACCGAGTTCCAGAACCTGTGGGATGCCCTCCGGTTCATCTGGACGGTTCGCAACCACCTGCATCAGATCAGCCGGCGCAAAAGCGACCAGCTGCATTTCGAACACCAGATCACGATCGCCGAGCGGCTGAAATACAAGCCCGAGGCCGGACAGCAGCCGGTGGAGCGCTTCCTGGGCGAACTCCACCGCCGGATGGAGCTGGTGAAACAGCAGCACCTCATGCTCCTGCATGAAGTGGGCGTCGAGAAAAAGGGACGGCGGCGGACGGCAACGAAGGCCCCTCTGGAGGGCATCGAGGTCGTCTCCTCGGGAATGCTCAATTTCGAGCGCCCCGAGGCGATCCTCAAGCGTCCGGAGCTGCTCATCCGCATTTTCGAGGAAAGCGCCCGCCTGAACGCGCCGCTGACCGGCGAGGCCAAACGCCTGATCCGGGAGTTCCTGTACCTCGTCGGACCGGCCTATCGCTCGGCGCCGGAGATCGTTCGGGCCTTCGAACGCACCCTTCAGGCGCCGGAGGCAAGTGCCGGACTCCTGGACGACCTGCTGGCCACCGGGTTTCTAGGCGCCTTCATCCCCGAGTTCGAAGGGATCTCGAACCGCATTCAATACGACGAGTACCATCTCTACCCCGTCGATAAACACCTGCTGCGCACCGTCCAGACGATCAAAGAACTTGCGTTCCACGACCGCGCCGCCGAAAAGCTGTTCGCCCGGATCCACCGCGAACTGAAAAACAAGGTGCTCCTGCTCTGGGCGGCCTTGCTGCACGACATCGGCAAGGCCGAGGCGGACCTGGACCATTCCGAAAGCGGCGCAGAGATGGTCCGCCGCATCCTCGACGAGAAAGGGCTGACACCGGAGGAAGTGGAAACGGTGGTGTTTCTGGTGCGCGAGCACCTGTATCTCATCAAGACGGCCACGCGCCGTGACATCCATGATGAGGAAACCGCCATCGTCTGCGCCCGGCGCATCAAGGACGCCGAGCGCCTGAAAATGCTGTATCTCCTCACGGTGGCCGATTCCATGGCGACCGGCCCGGCCGCCTGGAACGACTGGACCTCGCATCTGCTGCGGACGTTTTTTCTCAAGGTGCTGAACGTCCTCGAAAGAGGCGAGCTGGCCAGCGATAAAGCCACGGCCGCCATTGAGGGCAAGCGGGCGGCGCTTATGGCCGCCGCCGGGTCCGAGGCGGTCCGCCGGAGAATCGAAAACCTATTCCCGGCGCTGAGCCCGCGCTACCTGTTGTCGGTGCCGGCGGAGCACATCGCCAGCCACATGGAACTGTTTCAACGGCTGGAAAAGGCCGATTTCGTCTGGGACATACAACCGTCCGCCGAGGGAACCACCCGCAAGGTGACCGTCTGCGCCCAGGACCGTCCCGGCCTGATGGCCAGTTTGGCCGGGGTCTTCACCCTGAACAACATCAACATTCTCGATGTGCAGGTGTTCACCTGGCGCAACCGGACGGCCCTGGATGTTTTCGAGGTGACGCCGCCGCCGGATCCGATTTTCGAAGAGGAAAAATGGCGCCGCGCAGAGGAGAACCTGCATGCGGTGTTGGCCGGAACCCTGGACCTCGCTGCCGCCCTCAAGCCGCGCCTGGATGCGGCCCGCGGGGTCAAGCCCCGGACCGTAAGACGGCCGCACCGGGTGCGGGTCGACAACACCAGTTCCAGCTTCTTCACCATCTTCGAAGTCTTTACCTACGATTTCCCCGGGTTGCTTTACAGCATATCGGACGTCCTGTTCCGCTGCGAGCTCGACATCTGGGTGGCCAAGATCGCGACCAAGGTGGATCAGGTCGTGGACGTCTTTTATGTCCGGGATTTGAGCGGCCAGAAAGTGGACAACCCCGAGCGGGTGTCCGCCATCAAGGAGGCCCTGTTGCAGCGGCTTCCGCAACTGGATTAGGGGTGGAACCCTACGGAGGAAATGAATCATGAAATCTCGTTGGTCGGTGTTTGTTATTGGGATGGGATGGCTGCTGCCGGTTTCTTCCGCCTGGGCGGCGGAGGCCGTGCTTAACTCCGGGGACACGGCGTGGATGATCGTGTCGACGGCCCTCGTGATGATGATGACCCCCGCCGGGCTCGCGCTTTTCTACGGCGGCATGTCGCGCTACAAGAACCTGCTGAACACCCTGGCCATGACCTTTGTCGCCTACTGCCTGACCAGCGTGGTCTGGGTGATGTGGGGGTACAGCCTCGCCTTCGGCCCGGACAAGGGCGGCATCATCGGAGGCCTCGACTTTTTCTTCTTCTCCGGGATCACCCCCGCCAGCCTCGAGGGGACTATTCCCACCAACGTGTTCGCCCTGTTTCAGATGACGTTTGCCTGCATCACGGTGGCGCTGGTGCTCGGGTCCATCGTCGACCGCATGAAATTCTCGGCCTGGATCCTCTTCACCGTCCTGTGGGTGACCTTCGTCTACTGCCCCATCGCCCACTGGGTGTGGGGCAAGGGTTGGATGGCCAGCATGGGGGCGCTTGACTTCGCCGGGGGAACCGTGGTTCACATCAACGCCGGCGTCGCCGGGCTGGTGCTGGCGCTGGTGCTCGGCAAGCGCATCGGCTTCGGCAAGGAGGCCATGTTCCCGTCCAGCATCGCCCTGACGGCCCTGGGCGCCGCCCTGCTCTGGTTCGGCTGGTTCGGGTTCAATGCCGGCAGCGCACTCGTCGCGGACGGCCTGGCCGGCTCGGCCTTCCTCGCCACGAACACCTCGGCGGCGGCCGCCGCCCTGGCGTGGATGTTCATCGAGTGGATGATCAACAAAAAACCGACCGTGCTCGGCATCGCCTCGGGCGTCGTGGCGGGACTGGTCGCCATCACCCCGGCGGCCGGCTTTGTGGGCTTGGGCGCCTCGATCCTCATCGGTCTGGCCGCGGGCGCCCTGGGGTTCTTTTCGGTGGCCCGGCTGAAGCAAAAGCTCGGGTACGACGACTCGCTCGACGCCTTCGGGGTCCACGGCATGTGCGGGACCCTCGGGGCGCTCGCCACGGGCCTGTTCGCCGACCCGGCCGTGAACCCCGCCGGCACCGGGCTTTTCTTCGGCAACGCGCAGCAGCTGCTGGTTCAACTGGGGGCGACCCTGGCCACGGCGGCGTTTACCGCCATCGGGACCCTGGTCTTGATTTACGTGACCAAGGCGCTGACCCGCGGCCTGCGGGTGGAAGAAGAAAATGAAAGGATCGGCCTGGACAGTGCCGTGCACGGCGAACGGGCCTTTGAAATCGAATAAATCGGGCGGAATGAAAACAGGAGGAATGTCCCATGATGAAAAAAGTCGAAGCGATCATCAAACCGTTCAAACTGGATGACGTCAAGGAGGCGCTGAACGCCATCGGCATTCAGGGCATGACCGTCTCCGAGGTCAAGGGGTACGGCCGCCAGAAGGGCCACAAGGAAGTCTACCGGGGCGCCGAATACGTGGTCGATTTCATCCCCAAGATAAAAATTGAAATCGTCGTCGCCGAAAATCTGCTCGACCAGGTGGTCGCCAAGATCCGCGAGGCCGCCTACACCGGCAAGATCGGCGACGGCA
>Ga0209253_10002159_pt1 | contig 17407 bp, 15 predicted proteins | sample FrelakmetBRP12BR_FD_187145 | JGI IMG/M metagenome (GOLD analysis project Ga0209253, IMG submission 187145) | Freshwater lake sediment microbial communities from the University of Notre Dame, USA, for methane emissions studies - BRP12 BR (SPAdes)... | ecosystem: Environmental > Aquatic >...
GTTGCCGAGCAGCAGCCTGACCCGGTCGATGCCGACGCCCTTGGTGTAGTTGCGGTGGTTGGTCACCAGGACGCGCTTGACGTCGTCCGGGTGGCTGGCGACCCAGGTCGAGGCGCCGCGGCTCGGCACGTGGATGCGGAAGAGATCGCCGATCTCGTCGAACGTTCGGCGCAGGACGATGATGGTTTCGTCGGTGCTGCCGAGTTCGTGCGGCTGCAACGCCATGGGCGGTGCCGTTGCACTGGTGATTTTCGGTCGACGGGTGTTCACTGGCGGCAGGGGTGGGTCACACGGTAACCATGGCAAAAAGTTCTTCTTTCCCGGGCACGATGACCGACGCCATCATACTTCACGCACCCTTGCGACTGCCGTTGTCCTGCCCGTCGTGGCAGGTGTCGCTGTTGCAGGCGTTGCCCTATGCGCGGCGTCTCGAACTGGAGCGGCGCGAACCTGAAGCGCGGCGAGCCAGCCTGACTGGCCTCGGTCTCGTCCTGGTGGGGGCGGCACGCCTGACCCAACAGGAGTTTCCGCCACAGGCTTTCACGTTTCCACCAGCAGGCAAGCCGCGCCTGGCCGGCGGCCCGTATTTCAGCATTTCGCACTCGAGTTCGACCGTTACCTGCATCGTTTGTGCCGACACCGACTGCGGTATCGATATCGAGGATCGACTTGATGCGGCAGACGCCATGACGGTGGCAAAGCTGCAGCGCTGGACTGCCACCGAAGCGGCGTTGAAAGCTGCGGGCCTGGGGCTGCGCGCAGCGGGTGAAGTAGAGCTCGCAGATCTGATGGGGCATGCGATGGTGCGGAGACAACGCTACGAACTGCAGTCGCTGGATGACATGCCCGGCGTCATTGGCCACGTCGCCGCCAGGAAAATGCTGGCGCCGATCATCACGTCCGTGGAACTGGACGATGCCCGGACTTCAGCCCTGCTCGAGCGCTGCCTCGGCCTGGCGGCGCAGATCGAATAAGCGCTCAGCCATCTGCTGCTGCCAACCGGCAAGCGCAGCGGCGTCCATGGCGCGACTTACCTTTACCGGCTCGCCGTAGACGATCGCGACGCGGCTGAAGGGTAGCGGCAACTCGAACGAGTCCCAGGTGCGGAACGTGAACTTGCGTGAATGGGCGACGGCAATCGGCAGGATCGGCTTGCCCGTGATCTGCGCCAGCATGATCGCGCCCGGCTTGAACTCGTGCAGCGGTCCGCGCGGACCATCCGGCGTGATCGCCGGCGAGATCTGCTGCTTGACGATGGTCTCGTAGTAATCGCGCAGCGCGCGCGCGCCGGTGTGCGTGGACGAGCCGCGGATGACGTGGGCACCGACTTTCTGCACCAGCATCGCTGGCCCGGTGCCATCGATCGACGGGCTGACGAGGAAACCCACCTTGAGTCCGGCGCTGCGCAGGTCGAGCAGGGCGCGCGCGCCGAACAGCATGTGCTGGTGCCAGTACACGGGGATCAGCGACTTCAGCTCGCGAATGGCCTCTGCGGCGGTCTCCCTGCCGGCCACGTGCGTGATGCGGCAACTCGCCCAGGTGGCGCGCACGGCCCACCAGGCGATGACCACGGCGACGCGGTACAGCAGCAGCCGTCCGCGCGTCAGCTTGCGCCTGCCGCGCGTGACCTTGCGGTACAGCGTGTTCTTGAGCTGCGGGGGCTCATTGGACGATGGCTCGTCGTCGGCCGCCGCGGGGTCGTCGGGTTGCTGGGTCATGCTGCGATTGCGGCGATTGCAGCGGTGGGGCCGTCAGACTTCATCCGGGCATTCTGCCTGCTCCAGCTGCAGGGCTGAATGGTCGATCGCGAATTTTTCCGCGATCACGCGCTTGGCTTCGCGCAGCACCAGCGCGCCGTCGGCGCCGGCAGCCAGCCCAACGTGCAGCGTCAGCATGGTCTGGCCCGATGTCAGCGACCAGCAGTGCACGTCGTGCACGTCCCGTACGCCCGACACATTTGCCAGCAGCGCCTGGCGCAGCGCGTCCGGATCGACGGAATCCGGCGTTTCTTCCATCAGGATACTGGTCGACTTGCGCAACAGCGACCACGCACTGCGCAGGATCAGCACCGCGACGAGCACTGACAGGATCGGGTCGATCGGTGTCCAGCCCGTGGTCAGGATGATGCCGGCCGCGAGCAGCGCGCCGATCGAGCCCAGCAAGTCGCCCATCACGTGCAGGCGAGCCGCCGATATGTTCAGGTTGTCCTGGTTGCCCTTGCGCAGGATCGCGTACACCGAGACGTTCGCGACCAGTCCGGCCAGCGCGACTCCGAGCATCGTCCCGCCCTCGATGGGGCGTGGCGTCGCCAGCCGGTCCACGGCTTCGAGGACGATCCAGACCACCACCAGGAACAACGCGATCGCGTTGACGAACGCTGCCAGCACCTGCGCACGGTGATACCCGTACGAGCGGCGAGAGTTGGTCGGGCGCAGCGTAAGCCGGGCTGCAATCCAGGCCAGCGCCAGCGCGGCGGTGTCGGTCAGCATGTGACCGGCATCGGCCAGCAGGGCGAGCGAGCCCGAAATCAGGCCGCCGGCGACCTCGAGTGCCATGAACGAGGCCGTGATCGCCAGGGCCCAGCCCAGCCGGCGACTTTCGGCAGCGTGCGGACGGGAATGTGCGAGACGGTCTTTCACAGGGAATGGGTCGGGCGACCGGCGGCGGCCCCGGGTCAGGGGAGCGTTTATACTACCGGACGGCCTCGCAGGCGGCGGCCGCATAAACCACAACGGCAGGGCTTCTTCGACCGTGACAATCAATCCGTCTCCGGCCCCGACGCCCGACGTCTCCGTCGTCATACCTGTCTGCAACGAGGACGAGAACGTCCTGCCGCTGGCGCAGGAGATACATGCCGCGCTGGCCGGCAGGTACTCGTTCGAGCAGATCTTCGTGGACGACGGCAGCACGGACAAGACCGGCGAGATGGTGCTCGCGGCGCGTGCGCAGGGCATGCCGGAAATCCGCCTGCTGCAGCACGTGACGCGCTCGGGCCAGAGCGCCGCGGTGGCCACCGGCGTTCGCCATGCACGTGGCCGCTGGATCGCGACACTCGACGGCGACGGCCAGAACGACCCGGCTGACTTTCCGCGCCTGCTCGATGCGCTGATGCAGTCGGCGTCTCCCCGACTCAAGCTGGTGATGGGCAACCGCACCACGCGCCGCGACACCTGGCTGCGCCGTGTGTCTTCGCGCGTCGCCAACGGGGTGCGCGGCTGGTTCCTCCAGGACGGCACGCCGGACACCGGGTGTGGCATCAAGGTGTTCGACCGCGACGTGTTCATGCACATGCCACGTTTCAGGAACATGCATCGGTTCATGCCCGCGCTCTTCCAGCGCGAAGGGTACGAAGTCGTTTCGCTGCCCGTGAACCATCGTGAGCGCACGCGTGGCACGTCGAAATATGGCCTCAACAACCGGCTCTGGGTCGGTATCGTCGACCTGTGGGGTTTGCGCTGGCTGATCAGCCGCGCGTCCCCGCGCGCCGCGATCCGCGAGGAACGCTGATGGTGACCGGCGCCGGCGGCGTGTCGACCTCGCTGCTCGACCGCTGGCTGCGACCGGGAGCGAACACGCCACGCGACGTCATCGTCGACGTGCTCTGGCTGATCGGGCTCGCGCTGCTGCTGATGGCCACCGGCCTCGGCCTGCGTGATCCCTGGCCGGCCGACGAGCCGCGCTTTGCGCTGGTCGCGCAGGACATGCAGCGCTCCGGCGACTGGATGTTTCCGCGCGTCGGTGGCGATCTCTACGCCGACAAGCCGCCGGTGTTCTTCTGGCTGATGGCCGCGGCGATGGCGCTGACCGGGTCGCTGCGGCTCGGCTTCCTGCTGCCGTCGCTGCTCGCGGGCATCGGGTCCGTCCTGCTGGTCTACGACCTGCTGCGTCGCGTCCGCGGGCGCGAAGTCGCGTTCGCCGGCGCCCTGGTGCTGCTGCTCACGTTCCAGTTCGTGTGGCAGTTCCGGCAGGCGCAGATCGATGGCGTGCTGTGCTTTTTCACCACGCTCAGTCTGTACGGGTTGCTGCGGCACCTGTTCGCGGGCCCGGGCATCGGCTGGTTCTACGTCGGCTGGTTTGCGGCGGGGATCGGTGTCATCACCAAGGGCGTGGGTTTCCTGCCGCTGCTGCTGTTGATTCCCTTCGCCGTGCTCGCGGCTCGAGGGTGGCCGGCGACGGCGCCGCATCGCGACTCGCGCTGGTGGCTCGGACCCGTCTTCTTCCTCGGCGCAATCGCGTTGTGGTTCGTGCCGATGATGCTGGTCACCTCGGCAGGAGGCGAACTGCTCGCATACCGCAACGAGATCCTGTTCAAGCAGACGGTCACGCGCTATGCCGAAGCGTGGCACCACCACGAGCCGTTCTGGTTCTACCTCGTCAATGTCATCCCGGTCCTGTGGCTGCCGTTGATCGCGCTGGTGCCGTGGCTGTGGCCGCGGTGGCGTGCGGCTCTGCGGCCCGGCTCGCGCGATACATTCGTTGCCGTGCTGCTCGCGTGGGTCGTGCTGGTCGTACTGTTCTTCTCGCTGAGTTCGGGCAAGCGCGGCGTGTACGTGCTGCCGGCCGTGCCCGCGCTCGCGATGGCGGCGGCAACCTGGCTGCCGGAAATCCTGCGCTTGCCGCGGACGCGCATGCTCGCGTTCATCCTGGCCGCGATCCTCGCCCTTGGCGCGGTGCTGGGCGCCGTGTATTTCGCCATCGATGGCCAGGCCAGTGCGCGAATAGTTCGTGATTACGGCGTGGCTCCGCTGCTGCCGCTCGCCATGGCGGGCGTCGGGGGTCTCATCGCGCTGGCGCTGTTCCGCGTGCGGGACGGCTGGCTCGCTTACGGCGGCACGCTCGCGGCAATCCTTGCGACTGCTGGCGTCGTCGTTTATCCGCGCATGGACGACGCGCGATCGGGCAGGGCGTTCATGGCGGAGGTCGAGCAGGCAGCCGCGGGCATCGCGGAACTCGGTCTCGTCGGTGCCAAGGAGCAGTACCTGCTCCAGTTGCGCCGGCCCAGCATCAACTTCGGCCACGCTCGCTGGCAGGAAAAGGCAGCCGAGGCAGCCGACGCCGCGGCCTGGTATGCCGCGAAGCCCGGACGCGCGCTGCTCGTGCACCAGATGACGCTCGAGATCTGCTTCAAGGGCATGCAGGCGCAGGAACTCGGCCGCGCGAATCGGCAGCACTGGTTCCTCGTGACCGGCGGCAATGCCGATCCAGCCTGCGTCGAACGTGGCGACCTGCGTCGGGCCCGGCTGTACATTCCTCCGAATGCGTCAATAAATTCAGCGCCTTAGCTTGAGTTCCTAGGGCTTTGTGGCAGAATTCGGCCCGCGTCTACGTCGGTCGGGTCGTCGCCATTTCAATCTGCGACCGCGTTCGCGCCAGGGAGACCGGATAGCGCGATGTCGTCGCAACCCCCGCCGATCGAAACCGAGGAACAGGAAACGGCAGATTTCCTGGCCACCCAGTTCGTCTTCGGCAATGGCGAGCATCCCACTGTCGGTCTCGACGTCCTCGTCACCAAGGTTGCAGTCGACTTCGTCGGCCTCACCAGCGAGGCCGGGGACAACTGCGTCAAGCGCAACCTCGAGGCGTTGCGTGAGGCGACTGGCGTGGACGCCATCTGCATCGCGCTGCTCGACGGTGAGCGCAAGGTCATCGAGCGGGTGGCCGCAGCCACCGGGCTGGTCGCGCCGTTCGATCCGCAGGTCATGAAGGGCGACTCCGCGGACCGCTTGCCGGTGTTGACCGGCAAGCTCGAGCACCTGCGCATCGCCGAGATTCGCGACACGCTGCACGCCCGCCGCGAGCACGCGGTCGACGCGGCGCGCCTGGCGGAATTCAACGTGCGGGCGGCCCTTGCCTGCGGGCTGTCGCTGAACGGTCGCGTCAATGGCTTCATCGCGCTGTTCTCGTCGCAGCCGCGCAAGGAGGGCTGGGACGCGAACCTGCACCTGATGCTCAAGCTGGTCGGCTCCAGTTTCGCCACCGGCCTCGAACGCCTGCGCGTCCAGCGTTACCTCGGCAGGCTCGAAGAGCGCAACGCGCTGTCGCTGCCTGCGGCCAATGACGGCATGTGGGACTTCGACGTCGAGAACAACACGGTTTACTACTCGCCGCGCTGGCGCAAGATGCTGGGCTACGACGAGCACGACGCCAACGTCACGCCCGACTGGCGTCGCCTCGTGCATCCGGACGACCTCGCGCGCGTCCAGGCGATGATCCGCGACCACATCGCCGGCAAGACGCCGATGTTCGAAAGCGTGCATCGCATGCGGCACGTCAAGGGCGACTGGCGCTGGGTCGTGAGCCGCGCCCAGGCGCGCGTCGACGCCTCCGGCCGCCTGCGCCGCCTGGTCTGCGTCGAATTCGACATCACCGAGCGCAAGCTCTACGAAGACGCGCTGTTCAAGGAAAAGGAGAGCGCGCAGATCACGCTGCAGTCGATCGGCGACGGCGTCATCACCACCGACGGGCACATGGTCGTCGAGTACCTGAACCCCACCGCCGAGGAACTCACCGGCTGGAAGTTCGAGGAGGCGCAGGGCAAGGGCGTCGACGAGATCTTCCGCGGTTTCCACGAGGAAACCTGCGAGCCCCTCGAGAATCCGCTGTCCGTGGCGATCCGTCGCGCGCGCGCCATCAAGTCGGTGCGTCCGACGCTGCTGATCAAGCGCGACGGCAACGAGATGTACATCGAGAGCACCGCCTCGCCGATCCGTGACGGTTCGGGCGCGGTCTGCGGTGGCGTGCTGGTGTTCCACGACGTGAGCGAGAGCCGCGAGCTCAATCGCAAGCTCTCCTACCACGCGAGCCACGACATCCTGACCGGCCTGGTCAACCGCCGCGAGTTCGAGGCCCGCCTCGAGCGCTCGCTGCGCAGCGCCAAGGCGCGCGAGACGCAGTACGCGCTCTGCCACCTCGACGTCGACCAGTTCAAGATCATCAACGACACCTGTGGCCACAGTGCGGGCGACGCGCTGCTCGGGCAGGTCGGCGCGCTGCTCAAGACCAAGATCCGCTGGCGCGACACGCTCGCGCGCCTGGGCGGCGACGAGTTCGGCGTGCTGCTCGAGAGCTGCTCGCTCGACGACGCGCTGGTGATGGCCGAGCAGCTGCGCGAGACCATGCGCAACTACAAGTTCGTCTGGGAGGAACGCACGTTCCGCCTCGGTTGCAGCATTGGCGTGGTCCCGATCACCGGCGACAGCGAAGACGTGGCGACGGTGCTGTCGTCGGCCGACAGCGCCTGCCAGGCGGCGAAGGAGGGCGGCCGCAACCGCGTCTTCAGTTTCCAGGACAACGACATCGACCTCATGCGCCGCCGCCGCGAAATGCAGTGGGCCGCGCGCATCAACAACGCGCTCGAGGAGTCGCGCTTCGAGCTGTTCCGGATGACGATCCAGCCGCTGCAGAAGCACGACCCCGGCGCGCACTACGAACTGCTGCTGCGCATGCGCGACGAGACCGGCAAGATCGTCTCGCCCGACAACTTCATCAACGCGGCCGAACGCTACGGCATCACGCCGCAGATCGACCGCTGGGTGGTCGAGCACGCGCTGCGCTGGCTGGTCTCCGAGGCCGATGAGCGCGAGCGCCTGGCGCTGTGTTCGATCAATCTCTCCGGCCAGAGCCTGGGCGACGCGGATTTCCTGCCGTTCGTGCAGAAGCTGCTGAAGAACAGCGGCATCGACGGCACCAAGATCTGCTTCGAGATCACGGAGACCGCGGCGATCGCCAGTTTCTCGCAGGCCAACCGCTTCATCGCGGCGCTCAAGGAAGAGCAGGGCTGCAAGTTCGCGCTGGACGACTTCGGCACCGGCCTGTCGTCGTTCGGTTACCTGAAACACTTCCCCGTCGACTTCCTGAAGATCGACGGCAGTTTCGTCAAGGAAATCCTGCGCGACCCGATCGACCGCGAAATGGTGCGGTCGATCAACGAGATCGGTCACCTGACGGGCAAGCAGACGATCGCGGAGTTCGCCGAGAACGAAGAGATCATCAACATGCTCAGGTCGCTCGGCGTCGACTACGCGCAGGGCTACGGCATCTCGGCGCCGACGCGCATCCTCAAGATTGCCGCGAACGGCTGAGTGTCGTCGTGCCTGGCGCGTTCCGCGCCGGGTGCATTTCCGTTACACGAAAGTTCTGGGACCGGGGTGCGCAAGCAGCCGATGCCGTGTCTTTTCGGGCGGGCGGAAAGGCAGACACGCCCGCCCGAAAAGACACGGCATCGCCCGCTGTGCGACGGCGCCTGAGCTACGTCTTCGTGACCGAAGACTGCGCACGGCGCAGGTAACGGCAAGGTGCGAGACGATCACTGCAGGCGTTCACGTCGACCTTGAGGTTGCCCTGCGGCCGGACCCGGGTCGGCGTGAGGCCAGTGGCTCGCCAATGCCGGTGCATTCGGAGTACCTTGCGCGCTCCGCAGTTCACAGCCCTGAACCGGGCCGCCAGCACGACACGAGGACTCGCCGATGCTCAAGCTTTACGGATTCCCCGTCAGCAACTATACGAACATGGTGGAGCTCGCCCTGCTCGAGAAGGGACTGCCCTTCGAGTACGTGCTGACGTTTCCGGAGCCGACCCCGGAATTTCTCGCCAGGAGCCCGCGCGGCAAGGTGCCTTTCCTCGGCACGTCGCAGGGCTTCATCAATGAGACGGATGCGATTCTCGAGTACCTGGAGGACATCGGACCGACCAGGCGGCTGTTGCCGGAAGACCCGCAGGCGCGGGCCACCGTTCGTGCGTTGATGAAGGAGATCGAACTCTACGTCGAGTTGCCGGCGCGCAGCTGCTTTGCCGAGGCGTTTTTCGGCGGTTCGGTGCCCGCTGCGATCAAGAGCAAGGCGCGTGAAGACTTGCAGGCGGGATTTGCCACGCTCAAGCGCCATGGCCGCTTCGCGCCGTACGTCGCGGGCGACACCTTCACCCTGGCCGATGTCGTCTTCCTGTACAGCGTCGACCTCGCGGCTACGGTCGGCAAGCAGCTGTTTGGCCTGGACCTGCTCGGCGACCTGCCGGCGGCCAAGACGCTGCTGCAACTGCTGGGCGAGAATCCGCACGTCAAGGCGATCGCTGCGAAGAGAGAGGCGGGTACGTCCGCGTTCGTGGCTGCGGTGCGTGCGCGCTTGCAGGGCACGAGCTAGTCACGGCATCCCCGGCGGCCGCACCTGGGGCGAAGTCGCGTCGAGAGTCCCGCGGGCTCGTCCGCTGCTCGCGGTCCGCGTCACCACCTTGCGCACGTGACGCACGCCGAGCACGGCTGCCAGCGCAACCAGCGGAATGCTGAGCGCCATGGCCAGATCGACGTTCACCGGCCAGCCCAACGCCTTGAAGCCCTTGGCCGCGTAGCCCACCAGCCCCACCACGTAGTAGGTGATCGCAGCAGCCGACAGGCCCTCCACCGTCTGTTGCAGGCGCAGCTGCGCCTCTGCACGCCGGTTCATCGACTCCAGCACCTGCTGGTTCTGGCGTTCGCGCGACACGGCGACGCGGGTCGAGAGCAGTTGCGTGGCGCGTGCCACGCGCTGCGACAGCGACTCGACCCGTGCGGACACCGATGCACAGGTGCTCATCGCCGGTGCCAGCCGCCGCTCGGTGAATTCACGGAATGTCTGCAGTCCCTGGATGCGTACCTCGCGCAATTCTTCGATGCGCCGTTCCACCAGTTCGTGATAAGCCTCGGCCGCACTGAAGCGGAAGTGGTGCGCGGACTCGCGACTCTCGATCTCGGCCTCCAGGCGGGTGAGTCGCTCGAGCAGCACCGGCTCTGCCGCCTCGTTGGACTCCACCAACGCTGCCGTGATCTGGGCCAGTTCGCGCTCGGCGTCGTTCAGCCAGGGCGTGAGTCCGTGCGCGATTGGCAGCGCGAGCAGCGCCATCAACCGGTAGGTGTCGATCTCGAGCAACCGCTGCATCATTCGCCCTGTCTGGCGCGCCGTCATGCTGCGGTCGAGGACCAGCAGGCGGCTGAAGCCATCGCGAATGCGGAAGTCGGTGAGCGCGAGGCCAGCGCCCGCTGCGATGCCGGCGCCCACCAGCACGTTGCCGCCGAAATGCCTGGTCGCGAGTGCTTCGTAATCCGGCGCTTCCGCGCCGACCATCAGCAACGCCGCGTGGGTTGCGACCATCACCTCGCCCGGCAGTCCGGCGAGCCAGTCTGCCGGGACCGTCTGCACGGCCGGCGAGGCGAACGGGTCATCGCACGGGCCGCCGACGATGAACTTGTAGCGGGTGAACTCCGAGTGACGCTCCCACTTGAGGCGGAACGGGCCGAAATCGGCGCTGTAGTGACTGGCGCGTGGCGGCGGTTCGTGGCCGAACCGACGGGCGAGCGTGCAGACGTGCTGCCACTCGCGATTGCGTTGCGTCGGGTCGGAGTAGATCGCGAGGAAGGTCAGTCGCAGTGGGGCCTGCAGGGCCTCCGACGGACGGGCGTGTGCCTCGTCGTTGAGTTCTATGCGCAATGGATGGTCGGGCGGCAGGTGCACGGAATTGACTCCCGGCCGGGCGCGAAGGCCCCGGCGCCAGTCAGGTGTCCAGTCTAAGCGCCCTGACCGGGCAGACGCTGTCTCGGCTATCCGCAACGGCCGGGTGCAGCGGCTGCCGCAGGACCGTCGACGATGCATGTGCCGTGCAAGTTTTCGCGCCCTGGCGAAAACTTGCTCAGGCGCCGAATCGCAAGCGGGCAGTTCCGTCGTCTTGCCGGCGAGCGTGTCTGCCTTTCCGCTCGCCGGCAAGACTACGGAACTGCCCGCCATTGCAGTCCGGTCGATCTGTGCGAAGTGATCGCCTAGTCCGCGTACTCGAACCGCATCGACAGGTCGATGGCCCGCACGTCTTTCGTCAGCGAACCGACCGAGATGAAGTCCACGCCCGTCTCGCCCACCGCCCGCAACGTCTCGAGCGTGATGCCGCCGGACGCCTCGAGCTTGATCGGTCCATGCGGATGCGAGCGATTGAGCGCGACGGCCGCCCGCAGGTCCGCGAGCGAGAACTCGTCGAGCAGTGCCATGTCGGCACCGGCGTCGAGCGCCTGGCGCAGTTCGTCGAGCGACTCGACCTCTACTTCGATCATCACCTTCGCGGGCGATGCCTTGGCCGCCACCACCGCGGCACCGATCGAACCGGCCGCCAGGATGTGATTCTCCTTCACCAGGATGCCGTCGTAGAGGCCGACGCGGTGGTTGACGCCACCGCCGCAGCGCACGGCGTACTTCTGTGCGTTGCGCAGGCAAGGCAGTGTCTTGCGCGTGTCGAGCACGCGGCACGGCAGTTCGCGCAGGACGTCGGCATGGCGTCGTGTGGCCGTTGCCGTCGCCGACAACACCTGCAGGAAATTGAGCGCCGTGCGTTCCCCGGTCAACAGCGAGCGGGCCGGGCCGGAAAGTCGATAGAGCAGCTGGCCCGGTTGCACGGCATCGCCGTCGCTGACGTGCCATTCGACGACGACCGCAGCGTCCACCTGGCGGAACACTTCGTCGACGTACGGCCGGCCCGCGACCACCGCTGCTTCCCGCGTGATCACTCGTGCCCGTCCCATGCGACCGGCCGGCACCAGCGCCGCCGTGAGATCGCCGCTGCCGATGTCTTCCTTGAGTGCGGCGGCGACGGTCTCCTGGAGATCTGCAGGCAGAACGATCGCCGCGTCCGGGTCGTGGGAGCGGTGCCTGCGGGTAGTCGCGATCAGAACGGCAACCCGTGCGTCGCCGAACCCATGCACAGCAGCATCGGGATCGACAGCACGAAGTTCGTGCGCGAAGCGAGCATTGCAGTCTTGCGCGCGGCAGCCTTTTCCTCGTCCGTCGCGGCCACGATGCCAAGCACCTTCTTCTGGTTCGGCCAGATCAGCACCCAGACGTTGAACAGCATGATGGTGCCGAGCCAGGCGCCGATGCCGATCACGAGCTGGTAGTAGTTGAGCGGGTCACTGCCCAGGCCGAGCGAGAACGCGCCAAGGAAGTTGCGCGAACGTGCCAGGTACCAGGCGCCCGTGAGCCAGGTGGCCAGCGCGGCCCAGCGGAACCAGAACAACGCGACCGGCGCGATGTACTTGCTGATGCCGGCGCCGCCAGGGCCGCCCTTGTCCGCTGCGGCAGCGGCGAGGCCGGGAATCTGCACCAGGTTGAAATAGTAGAGCAGCCCGATCCAGGTGATGCCGGTCAGGATGTGCAGCCAGCGGGCCAGGCCCAGCTCGTGGAACGTGGTCGGCGCGATGAGCAGGCTCAGCACGATGGCCGCCGCGAAACCGGTCGTAATGGCTCCGCGGACGGTGTTCAGTGGGTTCATGGCTACGGATTCCTCGGGAAAAATCTTGTGGATACCGGAGCTTACCGCTTCCAAGGCATCCTGGAATGAGTTTGAAGAATAGGCGACGGACCCCCATAATTCAACGTCCTGCGCGGCAGGCGCAGGAGGCTTCATGACCCAGGTTGCACCAACTTCACCGTGTTTGAACATCTGCGTGCTCGATGCCGCCCGGACTTGCACCGGGTGTGGCCGCACGCTGGATGAGATCGCGCGGTGGGGCCGGATGAGCGCTGCCGAGCAGTGGCAGGTCATCGCGCGCCTGGAGCGTGTCCGTCAGCAGGAGGTCGCAACGGCAAGTCCCGCCCCCGCGAACTGAACGAGTTCGTCGCGGATGGAACGCCCGCTGCGTTCTGGTGTCATTTGCAGGGTCGGCAGGTGTGCCGGCGAACAGGCCGCGTCTTGCGGCCGAGGGGTTAAGGACGTGGACGTTACTCAGCGGATCCAGGAACAGCTCAAGTCGAACCCGGTCGTGCTCTACATGAAGGGTACCCCGGACTTCCCGCAGTGCGGATTCTCCGCCTCGGCCGTGCGCACGCTCGAAGCCTGCGGCGCGGAGTTCGCGTACGTGAATATCTTCGAAGACCCGGAGCTGCGCGAGGCGCTCAAGCGCTACTCGAACTGGCCGACCTACCCGCAGGTCTACGTGCAGGGTGAGTTGCTCGGCGGCTCGGACATCCTCACCGAGATGTTCCAGAAGGGCGAGCTGCAGCAAGTGCTGACCGAAGCGGGCGCCACGGTCAAGACGGCCTGACCGCGCCGGCGAACCTGCTGTTTACACGATCTCCTCGTCGGCCTGGTGCGGCTCAGGCCGGGTGAGCTGCGGCGCGCGTTCGCACGCATCTTCGTACAGGCTGCGGAACTTGTTGCAGATGATGCAGAAGAGCGCAGCCGTGCGTTGCGCGTCGTAGATCGCCGAGTGCGCGGCATTCGGATCCCACTCGAGGCCCGCGGCCGCAATCGCCCGTGACAGGACTGTCTGGCCGAATGCGACGCCGCCGAGCGTCGCCGTATCGAAGCTCGAGAACGGATGGAACGGGTTGCGCTTGATGTCCGTGCGCGCAATCGCCGCATTGAGGAAATTGAGGTCGAACGACGCGTTGTGCCCGACCAGCACGGCGCGAGTGCACTCACGCTCGCGGACTTCCTTGCGGATCTCGCGAAACAGCTGCGTCAGCACTTCCTTCTCGGGCAGTGCCGGCCGCAACGGGTGATGCGGATCGATGCCGTTCACGGCGAGCGAGGCAGGATCCATGCGCGAACCATGGAACGGCTGCACGTGGAAGCGGTGCGTCGCACCGGGACGCAGTTCCCCCATCGGCGTCATCTCGATCATCACCGCGGCGATTTCGAGCAGCGCATCGGTCTGGTGATTGAAACCACCGGTCTCGACGTCGACCACGACGGGCAGGAAGCCCCGGAACCGGTCGGCGATGCGCGGTTCAACCAGCTCGTACGATTCGAAGTCTTCGGTCACGCCGGGTCCAGCATGCGCCACGCAAGCGTCGTGCCGGCGCGGAAAGGCACCAGCCGTTCGTCTGCCGGCCCGAAAGAGTAGCTGTCCGGCACCTTCCAGGTTTCCTTGCTCAGGGTGAGCGTGCCCGTGTTGCGGGGCACGTCGTAGAAATCGGCCCCGCGCTCGGACGCGAAAGCCTCGAGGCGGTCGAGGCGGCCCGCGCTTTCGAAGGCTTCGGCATACAACTCGATGGCCGCGTGAGCCGAGAAGATGCCCGCGCAGCCACAGGCGGCTTCCTTGGCCTGCCGGGCGTGCGGCGCGCTGTCGGTGCCGAGAAAAAAACGCGGGTCTGCGCTCGTCGCGACTGCGAGCAGGGCTTCGCGATCCCGTTCGCGCTTGAGCACGGGCAGGCAGTAGTGGTGCGGGCGGATGCCGCCTTCGAACAGCGCGTTGCGGTTCAACAGCAGGTGCTGCGGCGTGATGGTGGCGGCGATGCCCTTGCGCGCGCCCTGCACGAACTCTGCGGCGATGCGCGTCGTGATGTGCTCGAACACCACCTTGAGGCGCGGCACGCGTTCGACGACCCGGCTCAGCACGCGGTCGATGAAGACGTGCTCGCGGTCGAAAACGTCGACGTCGCCCGCCGTCACCTCCCCATGCACCTGCAGCACGAGCCCGTGCTCGGCCATCGCTTCGAGCGCGGGCCATACCTTGTCGATCGAGGTCACGCCGGCGTCGGAATGCGTCGTGGCACCTGCCGGATAGAGCTTGGCGCCGACGACGAAACCGCTGGCTTTCGCCTTGCGGATCTCGTCAGGCGAGGTGCTGTCGGTCAGGTACAGCGTCATCTGCGGTTCGAACGCCAGGCCGGCCGGGACGGCCGCCACGATACGCGCGCGGTACGCCGCCAGCGCGTCCGTGGTCGTCATCGGCGGCTGCAGGTTCGGCATCACCAGCGCGCGGCCGAATTGCCTTGCCGTGAAGGGCACCACGGCCGCGAGTTGCGCGCCGTCGCGTACGTGCAGGTGCCAGTCGTCAGGCCGGCGCAAGGTCAGTGTTTGCGGGGTCGTGTTCACGGCAGGGACCGCAACTGCCTGTCCAGTTCGGTGGCGTCGCCCAGCAAGTGCACGGCGAAGCGGACGCCAAAGCCCGTCATCTCCGTCGGCACGTGCGCCAGTCCGCCCTTGCGTTCGGACGGAGCCAGGTCGACGTGCACCCAGGGCACCGACGCCTCGACGAACCGGCTCAGGAAGCGTGACGCGAGAATGTGATCGCCCTTGCTGTCGAGCGTGCACTGTAAGACGTCAGCGCCGGGACACTCGAGATCCACGTCGAAGTCTTCGTCCATCGGGAAGCACCAGACCCGCTCGCCGCTGTGGCGCCCGGTCTGTTGCAGCCAGTCGTGCAGTCCCGCGCGGTTGGTGAACGCGCCGGCGTAGCGATCGCTCAGGGCGTTGACGCAGGCGCCGGTCAGCGTCGCGAAATCGAGCACGAAACGCGGCTTCTCGCGCGAGGCGAGCGTCAGCGTGTCCGCCAGCACCATGCGGCCCTCGGCGTCGCTGTGCACGACCTGGATGGTCACCCCGTTGAGCGCGCGCACGATTTCCTGCGGGCGGAACGCGTTCGGACCGATCTGGTTCTCGGTGATTGCGAGCCAGCAGTCGATCGGATACGACGCTTCGAGCCGTGTCAGCGCGAGCAGCGAACCGACCGCGACCGAGCTGCCCTGCATGTCGCCGTGCATCGTGTACATGCTGCGATGTGGCTTGAGGTTGATACCACCCGTGTCGAAGCAGATGCCCTTGCCGACGAGCGCAATCCCGGTCGCACCCTTGCTTGCCCCCGCGGGGCGCGATCGCCTTGGCCGATAGCTCAGCCGCACGATGCCCGCGTCACGGTGCGGGTTGGCACGTGCTACGGCGAGGAACGCGCCGGCACCCAGCTTCTCGAGCTGGCCGATGCCGTAGAACCTGAACGACCAGCCTTCGCGGCGCGCGAGCTTCTGCAGCGCGGCACGATACGCAATCGAGTCGAGCACGTTGGGCGGCAGGGCCGCCAGCCAGCGCGCGAGGTGGTTGCCCGCCGCGATGGCGCGGCTTCGGTCGTACAACGCCGACGCCCGATCCGCGACGTGGACTTGAGCGAGATCGTGCGCAACGGTGGCTTTCGATTTCTGCTCAGGCATCGGTGCCGCGTGAGCGAGCACGGCGCTCAGCACGGCTTCGAGCGCGGCAGCCCGCTCGCCGGGTCCCGTGAATTCGTTTGCATGGATGTGCAGGCGTGCCACGCCGGGCCTGAGCACCTCTCGCGCCAGCTTGCCAGCGAGATCCAGCCGCTCGAAGCCCGTTGCACCGGGTTTGACGAAGCCGACGACGACGAGGGTCTGGCTGCGATTTGGCAGTCGCGTCACGAGGATCGGCGATTCCTGGCCGCTGCGCTGCTGCGCCCGCAGCAATTTTCGCCACACGGCCGCCTGTGGCAGCTGGTCGACCGCCTGGCCCAGCCTGGCCGCCTTTTCGAGCAGCACGACCGCGCCGTCGGCACGCGACAGCGTCGTGTCCGACAGGACGAGCGGCTTCACCGACACGTCGATTTTCAGTTCGGGCGGAATCACGTTCTGCATGGGGAAAACCTTGACCCTGATCGGCCCGGACCGGATCATTGCCGCACGCATTCTGCGTGCAGCGCGCGAGCCGATTACGCGCGCTCCGGCGCGGCGGCATGCTAACAGGCCGTGCCGGGCAAATCATTACCGCCCAGCGGCCGGCGTCGCGTTTTCGACACGGATGGAGACCCTGACTGATGTTCGAAACGTCCAAGATCGACGACGCCGATCCCGCTGAAACGCGCGAATGGCTGGAATCCATCGATTCCGTGCTGAAGACGCACGGATCCGAGCGGGCGCACTACCTGCTCGAGCGCATCATCGATTTCACGCGCCGTTCCGGTGCGTACCTGCCGTTCAAGCCGAACACGGCCTACGTCAACACCATTTCGACCGGGCAGGAACTCGAGTATCCCGGCGATCGCGCGCTCGAACGACGCATCGAGGCCTACCTGCGCTGGAATGCCATGGCCATGGTCGTGCATGCCAACCGGCAGAGCTCGGAGTTCGGTGGGCATCTGGCGAGTTACGCCTCGGCCGCCACGCTGTACGAGGTTGGTTTCAACCACTTCTGGCGCGCGCCGAGCGAGCAGCATCCCGGCGACATGGTCTTCATCCAGGGACATTCGGCGCCCGGCATCTATGCCAGGGCATACCTCGAAGGCCGCCTGACCGAGGACCAGCTGAACCGCTTCCGCGAGGAAGTGGGCGGCGGGCTGTCGTCGTATCCGCACCCGTGGCTGATGCCGGATTTCTGGCAGTTCCCGACGGTGTCGATGGGCCTCGGCCCGATGATGGCCATCTACCAGGCGCGCTTCGTGCGCTACCTCGAGCACCGCGGCATCGTGCCGGTGAGCGATCGCAAGGTCTGGGCTTTCCTCGGCGACGGCGAAATGGACGAGCCGGAGTCGCTCGGCGCCATCACCATGCCCGTGCGCGAGAAGCTCGATAACCTGGTCTTCGTCATCAACTGCAACCTGCAGCGGCTCGACGGGCCGGTGCGCGGCAACGGCAAGATCATCCAGGAACTCGAAGCCGCGTTCCTCGGC
>Ga0209253_10002160_pt1 | contig 17400 bp, 12 predicted proteins | sample FrelakmetBRP12BR_FD_187145 | JGI IMG/M metagenome (GOLD analysis project Ga0209253, IMG submission 187145) | Freshwater lake sediment microbial communities from the University of Notre Dame, USA, for methane emissions studies - BRP12 BR (SPAdes)... | ecosystem: Environmental > Aquatic >...
GTTCGGAATTTTTGATTCGTATTCTTCTGTAAGATGGTCGGATAAAAGAAGTAAACGCCGGCTAACAAAATCACTATAAAGATTACCGTAAGTATCAGATATCTCTTCTTTCCCTTGCCCATTGATTTATTCCTTTCTCTTTTTCCGGAACTGGAGCCGGATCGGAACCCCTGCGAAGCCGAAAGCCTCTCTCATCTGGTTCAATAGATACCGTTCGTAAGAAAAATGGATTCCCTCCGGAAAGTTAGTATAAATTAAAAAGGTAGGTGGGGCAACAGAGACCTGGGTGATATAGTTCAACTTGACCTGCCGGGTCCGGTAAGTTGGAGGCGGAAATTTTTTCACCCACCTTTCAAGGCCCTTATTCAAGGGTGAAGTGGAAATCCTTTTTTCCGCCTCTTCCGCAACACGGTCTATCGTATCGAGAACTTTCTTCACTCTCTGACCGGTCAGGGCGGAGATGAAGAGGATGGGGGTATAGGAGAGGTATTTCAGGTTTTCATAGATTTCTTTTTCATATTTAACCATGGTCTGGGAATCCTTTTCTACAAGATCCCACTTGTTGACCACGATGATGCATCCTTTTCCCTTCTCATGGATAAATCCGCCGATTCTTGCATCCTGATCTGTAACCCCCTCTTTCGAATCAAGGAGAAGGAGCGCCACATGGCACCGGTCAATCGTCCGGAGAGCCTCCACAATACTATACTTCTCCAGCCGCAGACTGATTCGGCTCTTTCTCCGGATCCCCGCAGTATCGATCAGAGTATATCTCTTCCCATCCCTTTCAAACCGGGTATCGATTGCATCACGGGTCGTGCCCGGAGCCTCGTCCACGATCACCCTCTTATATCCCAGGATACGATTGATCAGGGAAGATTTCCCCACATTCGGTCGTCCCAGCAGTGCCACCTTCGTTGCCTCTCCATCCCCTTCTGCTTCAATCGCTTCCGGAAGGGCCTCCATCACCTCATCCATCAAATCATTCAGGCCGTACCCATGCTCTGCTGAAATGGAGAAGAGGTTGTCCACACCTAATTCGTAAAATTCAAATACCTTCTCCTCTTTCTGCTGTCCATCAATCTTATTGACGATATAAAAAACAGGTTTATTCAAACACCTCAGAATATCGGCAATCTCCTGGTCGGAAGGGGTCAGGCCTTCCTTCCCATCCATAACGAAGAGGACCACATCCGCCTCCTCCATGGCCAGTTGACACTGCTCGCGCATCTGGACGAACATCCGGTCTTTTGAGACCGGCTCAAACCCACCTGTATCGATCAGCGCAAAAGAGCTTTTCTCCCATATCACATCGGCATAGTTCCGGTCCCGTGTGACACCAGGCTCGTTATAGACGATGGCCCTTTTCCCCCCGGCGATTCGGTTAAAGAGGGTGGACTTTCCAACATTGGGCCTTCCGACGATGGCAAGAATGGGTTTCATGGTTGATTGCCCCTAACAATTGAAAACCATTATAAAACAACCCTCTTAATCTCACAACAAAACACCTTTTCGTGAGGCGGAATAAAAAGTTATACCCCTTGAAAGGTGAAAAGAGGTTAAGGTTCATTCACAAAGTTCTTGAAAATTCCGGAGGGAAAATATAGAATGGGCTTTAAAAAGATGAGAAATAAAATTTTCTTCTTTCTTCTTGTCTTAATCCTCTTCGCCTTCACAGGGCCGGGAAAAAGTCTACCCCAACTCCTCTCCAGGGAAGAGCCCATTATTAAATTGGGAGAAGTCACCTTCAAAGTTCGAGAGATCGAGTCTGCCCCTTCGGCCCTTAAAATCCTCGAATTCTATATTGAAGTCTTGAATCGGAGCCGGATAGCGACCGCTCCGCCAAACTCCATCAAAATCGTTGTGTCGCGGAAAGAGGTGGTCTATGCAGGTCTGAAACCTGTTGAGGAATTCGCTCCCGCGCCCCAGGAAGCCATTCTCTCCATCCCCCTGCCGCCCCTTACAGGCAGGGTGCTCATCTTCGGTGTTCCACTCCCAAAGGAGAAGGTCGAATCCATCACCTTCGACATCCATCTCAACCCTCCCGACGGCGATAAAAAAACAATCACCTTGTAATGGGGACGTTGTTTTCTATTTTGCTAATTTCCGCAGTATTTTTTCCTTGATCTCAGTTCTCTCCCTGAGAATGCGTTCTCCCCTTCGGAGAGCTATGCTCACCCCAGCAGGTCCTAAATTCAACTCCCTCCCCACCTCTAACCCCATATATCCCAACTCCCTTATCGCCATATAACTGATAACTCCCCGAGCCTCAGCGATGAGCCGAATCTTGCTGGGTTGCCGAATCAATTCTGGATTAACGTGCAATATCGAAGAAACCGTATCTACCAATTCTGGAAGCCGAGCAAATGCGCGCCCCTTCTCAGACAATGTTTTGTTTTTCAAAACTCCATCCATAAATACCCTATCTCCCAAAATCCGGGAGTCAATATCATCGATCCCCTTAACATCGCCTTCTATCAATTGCTTCCTATTTGGCCTGATGCCTACGAGATCGTCCCGACGCCCCACCTTTAATCCATCTGCCATAAAATCCCGATATTTAATCCGAGCCCTTGATACACCTCGTCCAAAATAATGAAGAACCTCGTCCACCACCTGCCCATCCACTTTTCGATAGCCCATCAAAACCGCATGCCCGCTCCATGGATACCTGTCAAGATCGTCAATGGTTTCCACCAAGCCGGCTCTTATTGAATTAAGATGAATATAACGCACCAGCTCCAGCAGATAAACATCCTTATCGCAAACAATCGATTTGTAGCGGTTTTGAAAAAGATGGCCTACACGGTTATGCATCAGATTAAAAGTGACTGCATAGCCAGTCAAAAGCCGTCGCATCACCACTGCAAGTTTGAAGCGCGTTGGCAGCAGCAAGAGGTGAAAATGATTGGGCATTAAAGACCAAGCATAGCACAGGGTTTCAGTCTCTACGAGTATATCGGATAAGCGATCAAGAAATTGTCTTCGGTCCCTATCGTCCCCAAAAATGTCCTTCCGTTCCACTCCGCGGACGATTATGTGTTGTAAGAGACCTGGAATGTCTAAACGAGCGACTCGTGGCATAGATTAAATAATACACCAATCCCAAGAAATAGCAAAATAGAAAACAACGTCCCCGTCTTTATTCGGGTTGCGTCAATGCGATGGCTTCGATCTCAATATCCGCATTCCTGGGCAGTTTGGCTACCTCCACGGTTGACCTTGCAGGAGGCGAGGAGGAGAAATAGGTCGCATAGACCTCATTCATTTCATTGAAATTTCCCATGTCCTTCAGAAAGATGCTCACCTTGACCACATCCTGCATTCCCAGCCCTTGAGATTCCAGCACTCCCCTGATGTTTTCTAAAACCTGCTGGGTCTGTTGCCGAATGTCTCCTTTCACCAATTCTCCGGTTGACGGATCAATCGGGATCTGACCCGATAGGAAGATAAAATTCCCTGCCCGGATGGCCTGCGAGTAGGGTCCGATCGGTTTCGGAGCCTTTTCCGTTTGAATAACTTTTTTACCCATTTTCACAACCTCCTCACATTTTTGAATCTTAGCCTATTATGGAATGATGGAGTATTGGAACGTTGGGTGATGAAATAAAAAATAGACCAACCCATTATTCGATTGTTCCACTATTCCAGCATTCCATTCTCTTATTCCTTCAATAAAGGATAGATTTCTGAAACATCTCTTAAAATATAATCCGCCCCTGCCTTCTCAAACTCTTCCCTGTTGATCCTCCCTGTCAAAACCCCGACCGTCTTCATCCCAACCTTCTTCCCCGCCTGAATATCAATGATATGATCCCCCACCATGACCGCCTCCTCTCCGGAGACCTTTAACGCTCCCAACATGGAGTTGAGATGGTCTGGATGGGGTTTGACCTTATCGACGGAATCCCGTGAAATGAAGGCATCGCAGTAATCATCGATGTCAGGGAAGACCTTACGGACTGCTTCTTCACAATTTCTTGTGACAATCCCGACCTTGATCCCCCACAGCCTCAGCGTTCTTAATGTCCCCCCTGCCCCCGGGATGAGACTTCCCTCTTCTGCCGCCTTCAGTTCAACCTCGTGGAGAATCTGATGGGCCCTATCATAAAACTCCTCCGCACCGGAGGAATCCTTCTCCCGTATCATGGGATAGACCTCATCGATGATCTCCAGAAGGTATCTCTCCCTGATTGCCCTCTCTTCTATACCGAAATGCCTGATCAAGGAAATGATCCTCTCTCTCATTAAAGGGAAATCGATGTTGAGAAAGGCGAGCGTCCCGTCGAAATCGAAGATGATGGCTTTAATATGTTGGAGGATTGGCAAACTTATCATCTCCCCCTCACCCCATCCCTCTCCCCCGGTGGGGAGAGGGGAGAGAGGTCCAGGTCTGTGATCCCCAGGCAGTAAAGCACGCCCTTCATATGGTCTCTCGTAATCGCTCCGTCAGCGACCTTCTTAAGGATCTCCTTTGCATTGAAAGCAATTCCCAGGCCTGCATTGGCCAGCATGATCCGGTCGTTCGAGCCATCCCCGACCGCCACTACCTCATCACGGGTGATCCCCTCCCTCTCGCAGATCTCATCCATGACTTCAGCCTTTCTCCTGGCATCGATGATCTTTCCTTTCACTCTTCCCGTGAGTTTTCCATCCCTGATCTCCAGCTCATTTCCAAAAGCGTAATCGAATCCCAGTCTCTCCTTCAAAACATTGGTGAAGTAGGTAAATCCACCGCTGATGAGCGCCACCTTAAAACCCATCTCTTTCAGGGCGGCGATCAACTCTTCACTTCCCTTGGTGAGTTGAACGGTCTTTGCAATCGATTCGAGGCTCTTGATCCTCAACCCCTTCAAGAGAGATACCCTCGTTCGCAGGGATTCTGAAAAATCAATCTCCCCCCGCATCCCCTTTTCAGTGATGGCCGCCACTTTCTTACCCACGCCGGCCAATTCTGCCATCTCGTCGATGATCTCCCCATCGACGATAGTCGAATCCATATCGAAGACGATCACTTTCCTTCTCTTCTTGAAGATCGATTGGGGCTGAGCGATGATATCCATCCCCACCCCCTTCGCCGTTTCGTTCAGGTCCTGACGGAGAAGGGGAAAATGGGCTTCCCGGAGGTCGACCCACATCTCCATTGCAAGAAATTCACCCCTGGCAATCATTTTGATCCGATCAATATTGCAATGATGTTTTGCCAGAACGGAGGAAAAACTAGCCACCACTCCGGCCCGGTCCGTGCCCAAAATGGTCAAAACATAAGGCCTCCTGGCCTCTGCCAGTTTAAGTCCTTTAAATTCTTTGAGGGGCGTCATTGTGATCTTCATCTCCAGTTTCTGAGCAAGGGGATTGAGACCTGCTCTGAGCTGGTTTAGATGGAAACGGGGTCGGAGGGGCTGAATAAGAAGGACCATGGTAAACTGGGAATGAATCACGGACTGTTCGATATCAATGATATTGACCCCTTTCTTAAAAAGAAACTGGGTCACCTTTGAGACGATCCCGACCTTGTCCTCCCCGATCACCGAGATGACATAAAAATTCTTTTTCTTTAAAAGCGAATGGAGCAACATTTTTAGCCCTTATTTCTAATATGTTTAATATTCATTCCATTGGGGGTCGCAAAATGGAACTGACGATTCCTCTTTAACATATGTTCATTAGATATAAAAATATTTTATCCGTTACGATTGGTTGGAAATCTAATATTTAAACAAAAACCATATTGATTTTTATATACCATTCTCTTCACTTATTCAATATTTGCCTTTGATTTCCGAGGTTTTTAACCCTCATGGGCTGATCCATCAGGCCCTTTTCTTCTTTTTTCAAAATTTGCCTCTCAGGCTTTACAGGTGGAAAAATCTTCCTCTAATTTTACTTCCAAAAACTTGCGGGATGGTGTATATTACAAAACATCATTTGGGAAAGGAGTCGTTTTGTCTGCTTCGGATAAAAAAATGATCCTATTCGCGGGAGACGATCAGTTTCTGCGCGATTGGCATTTGAAAAACCTCAACGATGGCGGTTACCTGGCCGAAAGCGTAGCCCTAAGCGATTTGGAAACGACCCTTGCCCGCTTCGCCGCCGATCTCGTGCTCATTGACCTGCCGCACAAGGAAGATTCTCAAAGATACATCGCTCAGACTTTTCGGGTCCGGCCCGCCACTCCGGTGGTTCTGTCGGTCGAATTGGAGGATTTCAGTTTCGCTGGTGAAGCCTTCCGCTCCGGCGCAGCCGAGATCTTGCCCAAGCCGGTTGAGCCGCAATTGATGCTGATGATCTTACACCGGGTTCTGGAGGAAGACCGCTTGCTCAAGGAAAACGAGGAGCTTCGGGATAATATGAAGCTCTATAGCGCCTGCCAGCGAATTACGACCCAACTTGAGGGGGAGGGTGTGCATACTGCAACTTTATCCGCCCTTGTTGCGGAGACAGGGTCTCGATCGGCATTTTATCTGGACTGGCTGTCCATCGCCACCGTACCACGAATTGAAGGACTTATAGGTTTGGGAGATAGCGAATCTAAAAACTTTTTGGATGAACTTCTTCCGTCGATTCGCCAACGCACCGACAAAGGTGAGGCCTACACAATCGTTTTCAATCATCCAGGCGGGGAATTCAAAAATCTGCGTGAAAATGGTTTTGCTGAGGCATTGATTGTCCCCTTGCGCAATCTCGAGTCGTTATTGGGTGTCTTCATCCTTTTGCGCCACGAGCAAGACAACCCTTGGCCGGCAAAGGTAATCGATAAGGTTAATTTTATTGGGCGACACGCCGCTCTTGCCTGGCATAACGCCACCCTTTACGCCAATGCTAAAAACATGGCCTTCCAGGATGCCTTGACCGGCCTATATAACGCCCGCTACTTGCCGCTGGCTATCGACCGCGAAATCGCTAATAGCAGGGAGTCGGGTGCCCCCTTCGCCGTGCTGTTTCTGGACCTTGACTATTTTAAACAAGTCAACGACCTTCACGGCCACCAGGTGGGCAGCCAACTACTAAAGGAGGTTGGGCGAGTGCTTCGCCGTTGCGTTCGGGATGACGACATCGTGGTCCGCTACGGCGGCGATGAGTTTATTGTCGTGCTTAAAGCCACCAACTTGACCACGGCCGAACAGATCGCTGAACGCATTCGCACCATGCTGGCCGGACATTTCTTCCTGGGCCGTGAGGGGTTGAATGTTCTGATTACCGCATGCATTGGAGTATCCGCCTATCCTATCCACACCCAGAGTGCGGAAGAACTGATCTTTCTATCTGACCACGCGATGTACAAAGGCAAAAATTCGACACGCAACTTGGTCATCACCGCTGATCCGGAAGATCTGGTCGGACAGACAGTGACCCTGCCGTAGCACTATAAGAGTTCTGGTTTTTTTCAGAAATCTCTCCTTGATCCTCAATAAGAGATTTGTTATGAAAGCTACCAGGAGGAACTGGGGATATGGCATCGCTGGAAGAGAAAATCCGCATTGCTTCAGGAGAGGGAATTGTGGATCTCCTCATCAAGAATGGGAGGGTTGTCAATGTCTTCTCGGGGGAAATAGACAAAAAGGATGTCGCCATCTTTGGGGGCGTGATTGTAGGCTTTGGTGATTATAAGGCCAGAAAGATAATCGATGCGAACGGCGATTTCCTTTGCCCCGCTTTAATTGACGGCCACGTCCACGTTGAATCGAGCATGGTGACCATCCCAGAATTCGCCCGGGCTGTCTTACCCAACGGAACCACAACGGTTGTGATCGACCCTCATGAAATCGCCAATGTCCTCGGCATAGAGGGCATTCGCTTCATGGCTGAGTCTGCAAGGACCATTCCACTCAATGTCTTCATCATGCTTCCCTCCTGTGTCCCTGCTACCCATATGGAGACTGCGGGAACCAATCTCAAAGCAAATGATTTAAAGCCTCTCTTCAAAGAACCCTGGGCTATTGGGCTGGCAGAAATGATGAACTTCCCTGGAGTCATCTACAGGGATCCGGAAGTTCTTAAAAAGATTGAGATGGCTAAGGGAAAAAGAATCGACGGCCATGCCCCTGCCCTTTTTGGAAAAGGACTCTATGCCTATCTCACCGCGGGAATCCGTTCCGACCACGAGTGCACCAGCCTCAAAGAGGCGAAAGAGAAATTGACGAATGGAATGTGGATCATGGTCAGGGAAGGAACGACAGCAAGAAATCTTAAAGATCTTCTTCCCCTTGTCACCCCTAAAAATTCGAGACGGTTCTTCTTCGTCACAGACGATCGCCATCCCAAAGAACTTCTTGAAGAGGGACACATCAATTCAATGGTTAAACAGGCCATCCGGAGAGGGCTCGATCCTATTTTGGCCATCCAGATGGCTACGCTTAATCCAGCGGAATATTTCAGACTTGATGACCTCGGTGCCATTGCTCCGGGCTACCGCGCGGATATCATCACCTTTGATCACCTGGGCCGATTTCGGATCAAGAAGGTCTTTAAAGATGGGGGATTGGTAGCGGAAGAGGGAAAAATGATTTCTCCCTCTGTGAGGGAAAACCGTTCGCCTTCAACAATAAAAAGGAGGAAGCTTCGAATCAAACCGCTTCGAAAGGATGGCCTCCTCCTGCGAAGCAACCAATCCCTTGCCAAGGTCATTCAACTTATTCCGGATCAAATCATTACAAAGAAGGTGATCAAGAGGGTCGTCCTGAGAGATGGGGTCGCTTATCCCGACATTAAAGAAGATATTTTAAAGATCGCTGTCGTGGAAAGGCATTGCGCCACGGGAAATGTTGGAATCGGTTTTGTCCGGGGATTCGGATTGAAGAGGGGAGCCATAGGATCAACGGTCGCCCATGATTCACATAATCTTGTCATCGTTGGAACGAACGATCAGGATATGTTAAAAGTTGTTGAAACAATCAGGAAGATGGGCGGAGGACTGGTCGTAGTCTCGGAAGAGAAAGTTTTAGCCTCCCTTCCCCTTCCCATTGCCGGCTTGATGGCAGACCTCTCAGTGGTTGAAGTGGATCACCGGCTCAAATCGCTTCTCAATGCGGCCAAAAGACTCGGATGTAATATTCCCGATCCTTTTATGACCCTTTCTTTCCTCTCCCTGCCTGTCATCCCTGATTTGAAGCTGACTGACAAAGGACTGGTTGATGTGGGCCAGTTCAAGATTGTACCGGTATTTGGAGAAGAGTAGCCACCATTGCGGAGTTCGGATTTCGGAATGCGGAATGAAACGAAAAAATAAACGCTATGCGCTATGTTCTTTGCGCTATGCAGTTGGAGGAGTTCGATGGACTGGAATCAACTTTTAAAGGAAGCAACTCATTATTTCCAGGAGTATATCCGGATCGATACGGTCAACCCTCCAGGCAATGAGATAGAGGGGGCAAGATTTTTTAAAAAAATCTTCGAGGCAGAAGCCATCCCCTGTCAAATCTATGAGCCTTCTCCTGGCAGGGGAAGCCTTTTAGCCACACTGAAAGGAGATGGATCAAAGCGCCCCATCCTTCTTCTCAGCCATATCGATGTCGTCCCTGTTGAGAAGGAAGGCTGGGAGGCTCCTCCTTTCGCAGGGGTTATCAAAGACGGATACCTCTATGGCCGCGGAACCCTCGACTGTAAATCGTTGGGAATCATCGAGATGATGGCCCTTCTGATCCTCAAGAGAGAAAAGATCTCCTTAAAAAGAGATATCCTCTTCTTTGCAACTGCGGATGAGGAGACCGGTGGAAGATGGGGAGTTCAGTGGGCCATGGAGAACATCCCCTCTCTGAGAGAGTCGGAATATGGTCTCAATGAAGGAGGACATATCATTCTCAGTGAAGATGGAACTCCTGAACACTATTCAATCTCCAACGGCCAGAAAGTCATCTTCCAGCTCAAGTTAAAGGCCAGAGGCACGCCAGGCCATGGCTCAATGCCTCATCCTGACAACCCCAATGTGAAGCTTATCCATGGCCTGGAGGCCATCACAAAATGGGAAACTCCCTTTCACATCATCCCCACGGTAAAGGAATATTTCTATAAGATGGCTTCGAAACAGCCTCCTTATGAGAGGGCTCTATTTGAAGATATCGAGAAAGGGCTCAACGACCCCCCCTTCTCCATCTGGTTGACATCCAACCCGATCTATAATGCGATGCTGAGAAATACCATCTCCCTCACCATTCTTCAGGGTGGCAGCAAAGCCAATGTCATCCCCTCGGATTCCACGGCTACCCTCGACTGCCGCCTCATCCCGGGGACAGGCAAAAAAGAATTTTTAAAAGAGATCAAGCGAAGATTGGGAGATGAAATTGAGGTGGAGGTCATTGCAGAGAGCGATTCTCTCCCTCCTTCTCCTCTGGATTCGGATCTCTATCGGGCCATCCAAAAGGTCGCTTCGGAAAATGATCCGGGCTGTCCGGTCGTTCCATTTCTCCTTCCCGGCGCAACCGACAGTCGCTTCCTCAGAGAGAAGGGAATCATCACCTATGACTTCTCTCCCTTCCGGTTGACCGAGAAGGAATTGATGAGAGTCCACGGAAACAATGAACGGATCGACCTGGAGAACCTAATGTTTGGAACGAAGATGTTGGTGGATTTGATAAAGGAGATTGCAACTTAGTCCGCCCAAAACCCCTTTAGCAAGAGATTGTGTCGTAATTACCCGTTCCCCCTTCGACGCGCTCAGGGCGAACGGTGTTATGTTGAAATCATGCAACTTTTCCGGTCATGTCCCGCGGAAGGCGGGATCGAAGCATGAAATCGATTTTGGCAACAACCTGTTAATTTTAGGCATTTTAGTTCACTTTAGCTCACTTTAGTCACTTCTTCATAAATCTTTCTTTCTCGCTGTAGATACAACCGCAGTATTCCTGCCGGTATAACCGAAAACTTTTTGAGACCTCCAACCCTTTTCTCCAGCCCTCTCTGAAATCTTCGTAATAGAAAGGGATCCCCGCCTCTTTACCTATCCGCTCTCCGGTCTCCTTGATCAGGGCATGGTCCTGATGTGTACTCTGAAGAAGAGTAGTTGAAAATTGATCAAATTTTTTCTCCTTGGCCTCCTGGGCAGTGGCTTCGAGCCTAACGGAATAGCAATATTGACATCTCTCCTTCACGCGATGGGATACATTTTTTAAAAACTCTTCAAGCAGATATTCGTCCCGATAGATCACGTTCAACCCAACCCTCTCCGAATACTGTTTCAACGAGTCCAGCCTTTTCTGATATTCCTGATAAGGATGAATGTTGGGATTAAAAAAATAGCCAACGACTTCATTCCTTTCTTCTCTTATTTTTTCAATGGGATAAATGGCGCAATTGGCACAGCAGATGTGAAGGAGAATCTTCATTTGGAAAAAACACGAATTAATCGAATGGAATCGAATTTCCCGAATAAAACCTATTCGAGTTTTTAGCTGTCATTCGTTGCATTCGAATAACCATCAACTTGCGGCAAGCTTCTTCTCTCCAGACTCTTTCCTTCTGGGGATCCCCAATTCTTTCTCAACCTGTAGGATCCTCTCCGTGGTCTTGATGACCGTATCCGGATTGAGGGAGATGCTATCGATGCCGCACCGGACTAAAAATTCAGCGAACTCCGGATAATCGCTTGGGGCCTGTCCGCAGATGCCGATCTTTCGGCCGTTCTTCTTTGCCCTTTCAATCATCAATTGGACCATCTTCTTGACCGCGGGATTTCTTTCGTCAAAGATGTGGGCGATCTTCTCCGAATCGCGATCCAGTCCCAGAATCAGCTGAGTGAGATCGTTCGAACCGATCGAAAATCCGTCAAAAATTTCGCTGAACTCATCCGCCAGGATCACATTGCTGGGGATTTCACACATCATATAGATCTCGAGGTCGTTTTGCCCCTGTATCAAACCGTATTTTCTCATCTCCGCGATGACCAGCCTTCCCTCTTCTACGGTCCGGCAGAACGGAATCATCAACTTCACATTGGTCAGCCCCATCTCATCCCGGACCTTCTTCAACGCCAGACATTCGAGGCCAAACCCCTCCTGATAATCCTCATCGTAATAGCGTGAGGCCCCCCGATAACCGATCATGGGATTGTCTTCCACAGGCTCGAACCGGCTCCCTCCGATGAGATTGGCGTACTCGTTCGTCTTGAAATCGCTCATCCGGACGATCACATCCCTGGGATAGAAGGCCGAAGCAATCTTGGCCACCCCCTGTGCCAGCCGGTCGATGAAGAAAACCTTCTTATCCTCGTAACCCACGGTCAACTGCTCGATCTCCTTTCTGACATGATCATCGTTCAATGAATCGAATTGGACGAGAGCCATGGGGTGGATACGGATGACGTTGTTGATGATGAATTCCAGTCGTGCCAGACCCACCCCATCATTGGGGATGAAGGAAAGATGGAAAGCATTATCCGGATTCCCCACATTCATCATAATCCTGGTGTGGGGCTTCTCCAGATGTTCCATGTCGAAGCGTTTCACTTCATAGTCGAGGATCCCCTCATAGACTAGCCCGGTCTCCCCTTCGGCACAGCAGACCGTGGCGCTCCGGTAATCTCCAAGACTCTCACTCCCGTTTACGGTCCCCACCACACAGGGAATGCCCAGTTCCCGGCTAATGATGGCCGCATGGCAGGTCCGGCCTCCCCGGTCGGTGACAATGCCGGCGGCGATCTTCATGACGGGTTCCCAATCCGGATCGGTCATCTGGGTTACCAGCACCTCGCCCTTTTTAAACTGATCAATCTCCTTTGCGCTGGAGAGGACATGGACGGGTCCTGCACCGATCTTCTCTCCGACGCTTCTCCCCTGAGCCAGGATCCTCCCCTTCTCTTTCAATACATAGGTCTCCAGGACATTCATATTTCGCTGCGATTTGACCGTCTCAGGCCTAGCCTGAAGGACGAAGAGCTGTTGCGTGATGCCGTCCTTTGCCCATTCGATATCCATGGGCGTGTAGTTACCCGCCCTCTTTGAATAATGTTCTTCGATGATCACGCCCCATTGGGCAAGCCGGATGATCTCTTCTTCCTCGAGGATGAATTTCGATTTCTCCTGCAACGAGACCGGGATATTCTTTGTCGAACCCTCTCCTTCCATGGCATAAACCATCTTGATCTCCTTGGTTCCGAGGGTCTTCTGAATAATAGGTTTGTAATTCTGGGAGAGGCAGGGCTTGAAGACATAGAACTCATCAGGATTGATCACTCCCTGAACTATATTCTCTCCCAGTCCATAGGAACCGGTGATATAGACCACATGGGGAAACCCCGATTCAGTATCCATTGTAAACATCACCCCTGAGCAAGCTTTATCGGATCGAACCATCTTCTGTATCCCGATGGAGAGGGCAACCTGAAAATGGTCAAACCCCCTGTGGGTCCTGTACGAGATGGCCCGGTTGGTAAAGAGCGAGGCAAAACACCGTTTACAGGCCTGAATCAAGGCATATTCCCCGCGAATATTGAGATAAGTTTCCTGCTGGCCTGCGAAACTGGCAGTGGGTAAATCTTCGGCTGTGGCGCTGCTCCGGACCGCCACATCTGTATCGTCTCCATACTCTTTGCATAACTTCCGATAGGCCTTGATGATTTCTTCGACAACCCCTCTTGGAAACTCGAGGCTATAGATGAGTCTCCGGACCCGGCTCCCCCTCTCGGAAAGGTTCTCCATATTATCCACATCGAGATCGGCAAGAATGTCCCGGATGTTCTCCCTCACCCCCGGTTTCTTCATAATATATTGCCATTCCTGTACCGTTCCCTCGTCTAAAAAATCGTGGTAGGCATTGACCGTCACCGCAAACCCATTGGGGATGCTTACACCAAGTCCGGTCAGCTCCCGTCGCATCTCTCCCAACGAGGCATTCTTCCCGCCCACGAGGGGAAGATCACTCAGTCCGATTTCATCAAACCAGAGAACATAAGGTTTATTTTCCATACTCGGCTCCTTCAAGTTCGTATTAAATATATATCTATCTAAACCCCCTTCCTTTGTCAAGACAATTGGCCCGAATCCCGGGGTGAGATTGATTTTTCAGTTAAATAAAATTAATATAAATGACGATACGCTTAAAAGGGGGCGCAAAATTCATGAAATATGTCTATCTCTTTGAAGAAGCCGATGGCTTCAATAAGAAGCTCTTTGGAGGAAAAGGGGCCGGGCTGTCTGAAATGACCCGGATGGGCCTTCCGGTTCCACCCGGGTTCATTGTCACCACCGAAACCTGCATCCAGTATTACGGGGACAAGAAGAGACTTCCCAAAGGTCTCATGGAAGAAGTTCAGAAAAACCTGAAAAAGGTTGAAGAAAAAGCGGGAAAAGTTTTTGGGAGTTCTCAGAACCCTCTTTTCTTCTCCGTCCGGTCGGGCGCCGCCCTCTCCATGCCCGGAATGATGGATACCATTCTCAATCTCGGGCTAAACGACGAGACCATCGAAGGACTCATCCAGATCACTTCCGACGGAAGATTTGCCTACGATGCCTACCGTAGATTCATTCAACTCTTCGGAAAAATTGCCCTGGGCCTGGACGAAAAGGATTTCGATCACATCCTGAACAGGACAAAAGAGAAGGCCAAGACGGTCTATGATACCGATCTCGATGCAGACCATCTCAAAGACATCTGTGAACAATACCTGACCTTGATCAGGAAAGAGACGGGTTCTCCTTTTCCCGAAGATCCGATGGTTCAATTAAAATTGGCCATTGAGGCGGTCTTCCGGTCCTGGATGGGAAAGCGCGCCATTTATTACCGCAGGGAATTCAATGTCACCCCGGAAATGGCGAGCGGGACAGCGGTCAATATCTGCACCATGGTCTTTGGAAATATGGGCTTCGACTCTGCCACGGGTGTGGCCTTCACAAGAGATCCCGGAACCGGTGAAAACATTCTCTATGGCGAATATCTGGTCAACGCGCAGGGCGAGGATGTGGTGGCCGGCATCAGGACACCCAAGCCCATTCAGGAGATGAAGAAGGAGATGCCCAGAATTTACCGGGAGCTGGAGCGGGTAAGAAAAACCCTCGAAGAACATTTCCATGAGGTTCAGGATTTTGAATTCACTGTGGAGAAGGGAACGCTCTATATCCTCCAGACCCGCAATGGAAAGATGAATGCACAAGCCATCGTCCGGACTTCTAAAGAAATGGTGGCTGAAAAAATGATTAACAAGGAGAAGGCGGTCCTGAGATTGAAACCCTTTGAGCTTGAACAACTCCTCCACAAACGGATCGATCCGGGTTTTAAGGGAAAACCGATCGTCAGCGGGCTCCCTGCCTCTCCGGGAGCCTCATCCGGCAAAGCCATCTTCGATGCCGATGAGGCTGAAAGAGTGGGAAAACTCGGTCATAAGGTTATTCTCGTTCGTGAGGAGACGAAACCTGAGGATATTCATGGTTTCTTTGCCTCTCAGGGAATCCTGACCAGCCGTGGCGGAAAGACCTCACATGCCGCAGTCGTGGCCAGAGGAATGGGAAAACCCTGCGTCTCAGGATGTGAGTCACTCCACATCGATCCCAAAACAAGAGAGGCCACGGTGGGTAATGTCCACATCAAGGAGGGGGATTTCATCACGATCGATGGCTCCAGAGGAGAGGTCTATCTGGGAGAAGTGCCCACTGTTGATCCGGAGGTCAGCAAAGACCTCCTCATGATTCTGAGCTGGGCGGATGCAGTTAGAACGATGGGGGTCCGGGCCAATGCCGATACACCTGAATCAGCCGCAAAGGCGAGGCAAATGGGCGCCGAAGGAATCGGTCTCTGCCGGACAGAGAGGATGTTCAATGCGGTTGACCGGCTTCCCATTGTTCGGGAGATGATTCTCGCGAGTTCAAAGGAGAAAAGGGCGGAGGCCATTGCCAAACTCCTCCCCTCACAGAAGAGCGATTTTAAAGAAATCTTCAGGGCCATGAAGGGATTCCCGGTGACGATTCGACTCCTCGACCCGCCCCTCCACGAATTTCTTCCCTCAGCGGAAGAGTTGGGCTCGGAGCTAAGAAATCTGAAAAACCTTGAGACAGCCCTCGACTCGATGGAGAACATTTCCGAGGCGATGAAGTATCTCGACACCACATCCAGGGAATCTCTAAAACTTCTTGAACATGTGGCCACCGATATCGTCGAGATCAAGGAAAAGAGGCTCGACAAGAAACTGATCCGCAAACAGCAGGAGACACTCAAAAAGGTAAAGGAGATGATGGAGGTCAACCCCATGCTCGGCCACAGGGGTGTGCGACTGGGCATCACCTATCCTGAGATCTATAAGATGCAGATTCAGGCCATCCTGGAAGCCGCCGCCGAATTGACCAAAGAGGGAGTCGATATCCAGCCCGAGGTCATGGTCCCTCAGGTCTGCACAGCCCAGGAGTTGAAATGGGTCTATGAGTTGGTAAAAAAGGTTCAGCGGGAAGTGGAAAAAGAGTACAGGGTGAAGATCAAGTTCAAATTCGGGACGATGATCGAGGTCGTCAGGGCCTGCATGAGGGCAGGAAGGCTTGCGGAGGTTGCAGACTTCTTCTCCTTTGGAACGAACGACCTCACACAGGCGACCTTCTCCTTTTCAAGAGAGGATGCGGAAAACAAATTCCTTCCTCTCTACAACCAGCGGAAAATCCTCCAGGACAACCCCTTCGAGGTACTGGATGTGAAAGGGGTGGGAAGGTTGATGATCATCACCGTCGAATGGGGAAGAAGGACAAAGTCTGACCTCAAGATCGGAATCTGCGGTGAACATGGCGGCCATCCCGACTCGGTTGAATTTTGCCACAACATCGGGCTCTCCTATGTGAGCTGTTCCGTACCGCGGCTTCCGATTGCGAGGCTTGCCGCCGCCCACGCCAAACTGAAAGAACAGGAGAGGAAACCTTCACAAAAATTCGACCCCGACTCCCCCAGCCTGTTTTTTTAAGGCTCAACAAGGAGGACCTTTCTATCTTTTAACCGTACGTAACCATGATGGGTAATTCTCAGGTGGGGGATGGCGGGAGAGGTGAGGGTGTCAACCGTGAGGGCAGGTTTTTCCCATTTGACACCGTTCTTCCTCAGAGACGCTTCAAGTTTTTTAACCTCTTCTCCCACAATCTCCATCGGTTTTAATGAGGCGGCTCCGCAGAGGGGAGCAGGGAATTCCACGACGACCTCCTTCCCTATAGCATAGACCCCTCCACCCCCAATCTCTTTGAGCCTTCCAATGACCGTTTCCATCGATTGAGTATCACATCCCACGACAATCATATCCGGCGAATCCCAGCTCATCGTCGTTCCATAGGCCCCTCTTTCAAGGCCAAACCCTTTAAGGAACCCCATAAATGCCCCTCGATTTCCAACACGATCCAGGGCGAGGATCATGATGACATCTTTTGACTCTTCAGGTTTCTCAAGATCAATCATACTCTCCTTGGTCACAAGCCTGCTTACAAGTTCCATCGCCCTGGCCTTCCC
>Ga0209253_10002161_pt1 | contig 17398 bp, 12 predicted proteins | sample FrelakmetBRP12BR_FD_187145 | JGI IMG/M metagenome (GOLD analysis project Ga0209253, IMG submission 187145) | Freshwater lake sediment microbial communities from the University of Notre Dame, USA, for methane emissions studies - BRP12 BR (SPAdes)... | ecosystem: Environmental > Aquatic >...
AGGAACTTGTAGAGCTTGCGGCAGGTGGCGTCGAAGGAGTTCTGCTCGGCCTCGGTGATGCGGGGCCAGATCAGCGGACCGCCTTCTTCCTCGATCAGTTCGGCGATGGCTTTGCCGACCGGCATCTTCTTGAGCTTGCGGTCGTCGTAGCGGCGCCGTATGAGCTCGCCGCCGAGCAGCCAGAGATGGTCCCGGTGCCGGTGCAAGGTCTTGGTGGCGAGCGCCTCGCCGAGCAGGTGGAGCAGGAAGGGGGTGAGGAATTCCACGATGCGCTGGCCCGCAGCGATATCGTGCTCGTCGATCTGCCAGCGCGCCGGCCACTGTTCGAGGTCGGGGCAATACTTGGCCAGGGCCGCGGCACGCATACTTGGACCCTGACCCCCTTCCTGGCTCTTGCCGACCATGCTTTTGACCCGCCTACTCAACGCCTGCCACCACTTCCCCGGCTTCGTCTACGCCGGGGCCCGATTGTGCGCGGCCATCAATACCATTGAGGTCGATGTGCGCCCCCGCCACGGCTCGAAGCCACGTTGCTCAGGGTGTCATCAACCGGCCAGCGGCTACGACCAGATGCCGCAGCGGCGTTTCGAGTTCATCCCGATCTGGGGGTTCGCGGTGGTCCTACTGTACTGCATGCGCCGGGTCGCATGCAGGGGCTGCGGGGTCAAGGTGGAGGAAGTTCCCTGGGGCACGGGCAAGCACCAGCTGACCAAGGCCTACATGCTGTTCCTGGCGCACTGGGCACGCAAGCTCTCCTGGAAGGAGACCGCCGAGTCGTTCCACACCAGCTGGGAGAAGGTCCACCAGGCGGTGGCCTATGTCGTGGCGTGGGGGCTGCTGCACCGGCAGCTGGGCTCGATCCGGGCCATCGGCGTGGACGAGATCGCCTACGGCAAGGGCCACAAGTATCTGACGCTGGTCTACCAGATCGAGGCCGGCTGCACGCGCCTGCTGTGGGTGGGCGAGGAGCGCACCAAGGCAGCCTTCCAGAAGTTCTTCGACTTGATCGGCACGGAGCTCGCCGAGCGCATCGAGTTCGTGTGCTCGGACATGTGGAAGCCCTACCTCGATCTGATCAAGAAGCACTGCACCGGCGCTCTGAACATCCTGGACCGCTTTCACGTCGTGGCCAAGCTCAACCTGGCCATCGACGAGATCCGCTCCGGCGAAGCCCGGCAATTGGTCAAGGATGGCTACGAACCGGTGCTCAAGAAATCCCGATGGTGCCTGCTCAAGCGCCCGAAGAACTTGACCGGCGCACAGCGCATCAAGCTGCGCGAGGTGCTTCGCTACAACCTCAAGAGCGTTCGCGCCTACCTGTTCAAGGAATACTTCCAGCACTTCTGGGACTACGACTCGCCCACTTGGGCGGGCAAGTTCCTCGACCAATGGTGCAATGAGGTGATGCGCTCGCGCATCGATCCGCTGAAGAAATTCGCCCGCACCATGCGTAACCACCGCGAGCTGCTGCTCAACTATTTCCGGGCCCGGAAGGAGTTCTCCAGCGGCGCCATCGAGGGCCTGAACAACAAGGCCAAAGTCACCATGAGAAAATCCTACGGCTTCCGGACCTTCAAGGCCACAGATAAGCTGCCTGACGCTTCATGCGCTCCATAAAGGAGGAATGTCTGGGTCGGATGATCTTCTTCGGACAGGCATCGCTTCGGCACGCCGTCAAACACTTCATGACGCATTACCACGCCGAGCGCAATCACCGAGGGCTCGGAAATAGACTGCTGCAGCCCTTATCCGCCCCTGCCCTACTCAATCGTCCCATCAAGCAGCGACAGCGCCTTGGTGGCATACTCAACTACTACTATCGCGAAGCAGCCTGACTTTTGACGATTCTGTTTCTGGACAATACGGGCTTGGGAGGCAGCCGGAAATAGGCGATTTCACTTCCACGATCTGCGCGCGAAAGCGGTGACCGACGTAATCGAGCAAGGAAGGAAAGCGAGCGAGCTTACCGGGCATCGCGATGAGCAAATGCCGGCAAAGACCTACGACCGGCGGGCGATCAGAAAATCACCAGCGGTAAAGTGATCTTACAAAAAGCATTCCCCATCTTACAAAATCGCCAGAAAGCGTTTCGTAAGCGCTTGAATAATGGGGTGGCCGATGGGACTCGAACCCACGACAACCGGAATCACAATCCGGGACTCTACCAACTGAGCTACGGCCACCGCTGAAAACAACTCCAACCCACCCCGACCCCCAGCACGGCCAGACTGGCGTGCCCGACAGGACTCGAACCTGTAACCCCCAGCTTAGAAGGCTGGTGCTCTATCCGGTTGAGCTACGGGCACTGCATCCGCTGTTGGGCCCCCCAGCCGGGCGCAGCGCCCAATCATGATCAAGCCCGCTAGCGGCCGGGCGATCCCCCTCGTCTAGCTCCGCCACTGCAGCCGTGCGATGACCATTTGCGCAAACCGGGGAACCTGGTCGGGGTGGAGAGATTTGAACTCCCGACATCCTGGTCCCAAACCAGGCGCGCTACCAGGCTACGCTACACCCCGAAGGGCGCTGACTATAGCCTGAGGTCCGGTAAAGGTCAATTTCCCAGTCCGCAGCCGGTTCTGGCATCAAGCTCGCTTGCTCGGTCCCCAGTTTTCTGGTATGTAGAGGCATTTTTCCCAAGGATGTCCAGCTCATGGCAGCAGAGTTGAGGAAGGCAGTTCCCGCCTACGTGCCGAAAAAGGGGGAGGAGTACATGAGCCCCCGCCAGCTCTTGCACTTCCGGACCATCCTAGAGACGCTCAAGGTGGAACTCAGCCAAGATATCGACCGGACAGTGCACACCATGCAGGACGAGGCGACGATCTTTGCCGACCCGAACGACCGCGCCAGCCAGGAGTCGGATATGGCCCTCGAACTGCGCAATCGGGACCGGGAGCGCAAGCTGATCAAGAAGATCGAGGAAACCATCGCAAAGATCGATGCCGGCGAGTACGGTTACTGCGAGAGTTGCGGCATCGAGATCGGACTAAAACGACTCGAGGCGCGACCAACGGCGACGCTCTGCATAGACTGTAAGACGCTGGACGAGTTGCGCGAAAGACAGTTGGCCAAGTGATCACCCCCGGTCGTCGGCCCTCTTAAACGGGCCAGGTGACCTCGGCCGCAAGCGATATCGGGCGATCTATGATCGCCCGATATCATTTTGGGACAAAGAATCCTGTCAGGACTGCGCTTCGGGCGCTTCGGCAACCGCTTTCATGCTGAGGCGCAGGCGACCCTTCTCGTCCGCTTCGAGGACCTTCACCCGTACCGCCTGCCCCTCCTTGAGGTGGTCTGCCACCGAGGCCACCCGTTCGTGGGCGATCTGCGATATGTGCAGGAGGCCGTCCTTGCCGGGCAACACGCTCACGATCGCCCCGAAATCGAGCAACTTTAGCACCGTACCGTCGTAGACCCGACCTACTTCCACTTCGGCGGTAATGTCCTCGATGCGTTTCTTGGCCACCATGCAGTTCTCCGAAGAGGGAGCCGCAATCGTAATCGTGCCGTCCTCGGCAATGTCAATGGAGGTGCCAGTCTCTTCGGTGAGCGCGCGAATGACAGCGCCCCCCTTGCCAATGACATCGCGAATCTTCTCCGCCTTGATCTTCATCGTAATGATGCGTGGCGCATAGTGGCTGATCTCCGGCCGCGGCTGGACCAGCGCCTGCTTCATCTGGTCCAGAATCAGCAGGCGCGCCTCCTTCGCCTGGGTGAGCGCGATGCGCATGATCTCCTTGGTGATCCCGCTGATCTTGATATCCATCTGCAGGGCCGTCACCCCGCGATCGCTGCCTGCGACCTTGAAGTCCATGTCGCCGAGGTGATCTTCGTCGCCGAGAATATCCGTCAGTACTGCGAATCGATTGCCTTCCTTGATCAACCCCATTGCGATACCAGCGATGTGCGCCTTCAGGGGCACGCCGGCATCCATGAGCGCGAGACAGCCCCCACAGACGCTCGCCATGGAACTCGATCCGTTGGATTCGGTGATCTCCGAGACGACGCGGAAGGAATAACCGAACTCCTCTGCGGTCGGCAGTACTGCCACCAGCGCGCGCTTAGCCAGACGGCCGTGGCCGATCTCGCGCCGCTTCGGCGAGCCCACGCGGCCCGTCTCCCCGGTAGCATAGGGCGGCATGTTGTAGTGAAGCATGAATCGCTCGGTGTACTCGCCCTGCAGGGCATCGATGATCTGCTCGTCCCGCGAGGTACCCAAGGTCGCCGTTACCAACGCCTGGGTCTCGCCGCGGGTGAAAAGCGCAGAGCCGTGCGCGCGAGGCAGCACGCCGGTGCGGATCGTGATCGGGCGCACGCTGCGCGTGTCGCGGCCATCGATGCGAGGTTCCCCGTCCAGAATCTGGCCGCGGACGATCCTTGCCTCGAGATCGCTGAAGAGCCCCTTCACCGTGTTCGCCGACGGCCCATCGGGTGCATCGGTGACCAACTCGGTCAGTACCCGGTTGCGAATCTCTTCGACCTTTGCGGTGCGAGCCTGCTTCTGTCTGATGCCGTATGCGGAGCGCAAATCGGCGTCGGCAAGCTCGGCCACACGGGCGCACAGCTCCCCCGCAACCTGCGGTGGCGTCCAGTCCCAGAGCGGCTTACCGGCTTCGTCCGCGAGATCGTTGATCGCGTTAATCACCGCCTGCATCTCATCGTGGCCGAAAACGACGGCACCAAGCATTACCTCCTCGGGCAACTCGGCCGCCTCGGACTCGACCATTAACACGGCCTGGCTGGTCCCGGCAACAACGAGGTTGAGCTGGGATGACTTGAGTTCGGTCGCCGTTGGATTGAGGACGTAAGTGCCGTTCAGGTAGCCGACTCGAGCCGCCCCGATGGGACCGTTGAAGGGAATGCCGGACAGCGCCAGGGCCGCGGATGCTCCAATCATGGCGGCAATGTCCGCATCCACTTCGGGGTTCGAGGAGACGACCGTCGCGACGATCTGCACCTCATTGTAGAAGCCTTCGGGGAAAAGGGGACGAATGGGCCTGTCGATCAGCCGTGAGGTCAGCGTCTCCTTTTCGCTGGGGCGACCTTCGCGCTTGAAAAACCCGCCCGGGATCTTGCCCGCAGCATAGGTGCGCTCCTGATAATCGACAGTTAGCGGCAAGAAATCCTGCCCCGACCTGACGTCCTTTTCTCCGACCGTAGTGACCAGTACCACGGTCTCATCCATGCTCACCATCACGGCACCATCGGCCTGGCGGGCGATCTCACCAGTCTCTATGGTCAGCTGATGGCGCCCGTAGGAGATAACCTTCTTCGTGTAACTCAAGTGACTTCCTCTTTTTCTTTGCCCGAACTGCCTGTGGTCTGCCGCGCCCGGGGGGATACCGACGGGGCGCTGGATGGGAACCTCTTACTTCCGGATGCCAAGGCGTTCGATCAGTTGCCGGTAGCTATCGACGTTCCTGCCCTTCAGGTAGTCGAGCAATTTGCGCCGCTGGCTGACGAGCTTGAGCAGGCCGCGGCGTGAATGATGATCCTTGGTGTTGACCTTGAAGTGCTCGGTCAGGTCGTTGATACGCGTCGTCAGAAGTGCGACCTGCACCTCGGGCGAACCGGTGTCGCCCACGGCGCGCTGGTAGTCGCGGATGACCTGCGCTGTTCGCGCACTGCCTAAAGCCATACCTGAATCCTCCGAATGAGAGGGCGAATTCTACAGTTTTCCTTGAGATGTCCACAAATTATGAGCGCTCTGGCGGTCCTGTGATGAAATCGGAGGTGAGGGCTGCTCAGGCTTCCTTCTCAACCATCAACCGACGGGGGACCAGGCAACCGTCTGCGGTAATCTCGCCCAGTCCCATGAAGCGCCGTGGAATCGATTCCACATAAAGGCGCACCAAGCCGGAGGGGGCCTCCCATCCTTCGATCACCCTCTGCCCGCGCCACAAGCGGACCGCGGTGTCAGGTGCAACGACGACCTCCGGCAAGGCGAGCAGCGGCACATCCGAGGCGAGCAGGCGCGCGCGGCGCGCTTCCAGGCTCTCCGCTTCGATCGCGGGAAGCGCAACCGCGTCGTCGAGCCGGAAGGGCCCGCTCGCGAGTCGGCGCAACGCCGCCAGGTGGGCTCCGCATCCCAGGCGCACGCCAATGTCCTCGGCCAGGCTACGGACATAGGTTCCCTTGCCACAAGTGACGGTCAAGTTGATTTGATCCCCCTCCCGCTGGTCCAGGCTGAGCCGGGAGATCTCGACCCAACGCCGGGAACGCGGCGCTTCGTGACCTGCCCGTGCATACTCGTATAGAGGTCGCCCGCGATGCTTGAGGGCACTGTATGCCGGCGGCAACTGTTCGTAGCCTCCGACGAACTCCCGGAGCACAGTGCGGAGCCGATTGTCATCGATCTCAACCGTCTGCCGGCTGGTTACTTCGCCCTCGGCGTCACCGGTGCGCGTCGTGACCCCGAGGCGTACCTGGGCCGCGTACGTCTTCTCCGCATCCAGAAGCACTGCCGAGAACTTGGTCGCTTCTCCGAAACAAATCATGAGTAGCCCTGTAGCTAGCGGATCAAGGGTTCCGCCGTGGCCGGCCTTTTTCGCGCCCAGCAGACGCTTCGCCGCCTGCAGCGCGGCGTTAGATGTCATGCCCTCCGCCTTGTCGAGCAAGAGGATACCGTCGATGTGCTCCACGGTCCTGTAAGCTTGCAATGCTTCAACACCGCCGGCATGATTTCCGCAGGCGACGCGGAGCGCCCGGCGGCGCGCTAGCTGTCGCTCTCGTCCAGCGGCGACGCGACCCCATGCACTGCTTCGTCAATGAGCTGCGTGAGCCGCGCCCCCCGCTCTACGGACGGGTCGTAGACGAAATGCAGCTGCGGAACCGAGCGCAGCCGAAGGCGATGCGAGAGCTGAGTCCGCAGAAACCCCCCCGCGTGCTGGAGGGCTTGCTCGGTGTCCCGCAGAGCCTGCTCGGAGCCGAGTAGAGTGAAGAACACTTTGGCGTGGCGGTAGTCGACGGAAACCTCGACGCCCGTCAACGTCACCAGTCCCACCCGCGGATCCTTCACCTCGAGTCGAATGAGGTTGGCAAGTTCGCGCTGGATCTGGTCGGCGACACGGCGAACGCGTGGCAAATCACGGTGCATTGCAGGGACTCCCTTCACGCCCGCGCCACCCCCCACAGGCAGCCGGCGGTGCTCAGAGTGTTCGGGCGATCTCGACCACCTCGAAAAATTCGAGCTGGTCGCCTTGCCGGATGTCGTCGTAACCCTTCAGCGAAAGACCGCATTCGAAACCCGCCTTGACCTCGCGCACATCGTCCTTGAAGCGTTTCAGCGAGTCGATCTCCCCGGTGTGGATCACCACTCCGTCGCGCAGCAGCCGTGCCCCCGCCTGTCGCTTGACGACTCCGTCGAGAACGTAGCAGCCAGCAACGGTGCCGACCTTCGAGATCTTAAACACCTGCCGTATCTCGACGAGCCCAATCACGCGCTCCTTGCGCTCGGGGGCGAGCATTCCAGACAGCGCCGCACGCACTTCGTCGACAGCATCGTAGATGACATTGTAGTAACGCACGTCGACGTTGCTGGTTGCGACGAGTTTCCGGGCCGTTGCGTCGGGTCGGGTATTGAAACCGATGACTACAGCGTTCGACGCCAGCGCGAGGTTGATGTCCGATTCAGTTATGGCACCAACCCCGCTGTGGATGATGTTGACCTTGACCTCGTCAGTGGACAGCTTCTGCAGGGCGTGGGCGAGTGCCTCGTAGGAGCCCTGGACGTCGGCCTTGATGACCAGCGAAAGCGCCTTGATACCACCCTCACCGATTTGATCGAACATGTTCTCGAGCTTGACGGATTGCTGCTTCGCAAGCTTGACGTCCCGGTACTTGCCCTGGCGGAACAGCGCGATTTCCCGCGCCTTGCGCTCGTCGCTCAACACGAGGAACTCCTCGCCCGCAGTCGGCACCTCGGACAGACCCTGGATTTCCACTGGAATTGACGGACCGGCAGCTTCAACCGGGTGAGCGGCTTCGTCCAGCATCGCCCGCACGCGACCGTAGGCGGCGCCCGCAAGGACGATATCGCCCCGCCGGAGGGTCCCCGACTGCACGAGGACTGTCGCCACGGGACCGCGGCCCTTGTCGAGCCGCGCCTCGATAACGAACCCCTTGGCGGGCGACTCGCGGGCAGCCTTTAGTTCGAGGACCTCCGCCTGCAGTAGCACGCTTTCGAGGAGCCGGTCGATCCCCTCGCCGGTTTTCGCCGACACATCCACGAACATCGTGTCGCCGCCCCATTCCTCGGGCACGACACCTTGACCCGACAGCCCCTGACGAATGCGCTCCGGATTCGCCTCCGGCTTATCGACCTTGTTCACCGCAACCACGACCGGAACCTTTCCCGCTCTTGCGTGATGCACGGCTTCGATCGTCTGCGGCATTACCCCGTCATCCGCCGCCACTACGAGGACCACGAGGTCCGTGACCTTGGCGCCGCGGGCGCGCATAGCAGTAAACGCCTCGTGGCCTGGCGTGTCGAGGAACGTGATCATGCCGCGTGGCGTCTCGACGTGATAGGCGCCGATGTGCTGCGTAATGCCGCCCGCCTCGCCGCTCGCGACCCGAGTCCGTCGGACATAGTCGAGAAGCGAAGTCTTGCCATGGTCGACATGCCCCATCACGGTCACAACCGGCGCCCTCGGCTCGAGCTTGAGCGCCTTGTCCCGCATCGTCTCGGCGAGGAACGATTCGGGGTCGTCGAGCTTGGCGGGTTTGGCCACGTGCCCCAGTTCCTCCACCACGATCATCGCGGAATCCTGATCGAGCACCTGGTTGATGGTGACCATTTGACCAAGCTTCATGAGCGCCTTGATCACTTCGGCAGCCTTCACCGACATCCGTTGGGCAAGCGCCGCCACGCTAATGGTTTCCGGGACGAGCACCTCGTGCACGACCGGCTCCGTCGGCAACGAGAATGCGTGGGAGGTTGCACGCTCCTCTGTCCGCACCTTCAACCCTGCCTTGTGGGCCCGCCAACCTTCAGCGCCTCCCACGTCGCCGCGCGTCTTGACCGCCCGGCGGCGAGCGCTGTCGTCGGTCCAGCTGACTTGCCGGGTAAGCTTCTTTTCGGTCTTCTTTTCCGGCTTCTTCTCGCCCGGCTTCGGTGCCGGCCTGTGCAGCGTGCCTTCGGTCGGTGCAGGCGCCGCCACCGCCTTGGCCGTCTCGATCGCCTCGGCGCGTTGGGCCTGGGCCGCCTTTTCCTCGGCTTCCTGCTGCTCTTTGCGCTTGCGATCCAGCTCCTGCTGCTGGCGCGCCCGCGCGTCCTCGCTCTGGCGGGCGACGAGCTCCGCTTGCCGCCGCGCCTCTTCTTCGCGCAGGGCCTGCTCGTCCGGGCTCACGACCGCGGGCTCCGGGGGTTCAGCCACGGCTGTGCGCGCCTCGACCTCGGTCCCGGCCGCCGCGGCATCTCGCTTCACGAACACCCGCTTGCGGCGGACCTCCACCTGAATCGTGCGTGACCTGCCCGTACTGTCCGCCTTCTTGATTTCCGTGGTCTGCTTGCGCATGACCGTGATCTTCTTGCGTGCCTCGCCACCCCCGTGCACCCGGTGCAGGTAGTCGAGGAGCCGGCTCTTGTCCTGCTCGGTAAGCGTGTCGTCCGCAAGCTTCTTCGTAACCCCCGCCGACTGGAGCTGTTCCAGCAAGCGCGTGGGATCCACCTTCAGTTCGGCCGCAAACTGCGCGACGCTCATTTGTGCCATTCGAAACTCCTGGTACTACTCAATCATTCTGCGAACCATGGGGCGCGGGCCGTCATGATCAGCCGCGTCGCCCGTTCCACATCCATACCCGTCAGGTCGACGAGGTCGTCAACCGCGAGATCCGCGAGCTCTTCCTGGGTCCTGACCCCCTTCGAGGCAAGCAGCCGTGCAGTTGCGCCGTCCATTCCCTCTAGGGACAGCAAATCCGCGGCAACGTTTTCCACGGCCTCTTCGGAGGCAATCGCCTGCGTCAGAATGGCGTTGCGCGCCCGGCTGCGCAGCTCGTTGACGGTGTCTTCGTCGAACGCTTCGATCTCCATCAGCTCCGTTACCGGCACATAGGCGATCTCCTCGAGCGTACTGAACCCCTCCCGCGCAAGGATCTCCGCCACTTCCTCGTCGACGTCGAGTTTATCAATGAAAAGCTGCTTAACGACCACGAGCTCGCCTTCGGTCTTCCGATGGGATTCTTCCTCGGTCATGAGATTGAGCTCCCAGCCGGACAACTCGCTCGCGAGCCTCACGTTCTGACCGGTGCGTCCGATCGCCTGAGCGAGATTCTCCTCGTCGACAACAATGTCCATGCTGTGCTTTTCCTCATCGACCACGATGCCCGATACTTCCGCCGGCGCGAGCGCGTTGATGACGAACTGCGCCGGATCCGGCGACCAGAGCACGATGTCGACGCGCTCACCGGCCAGCTCTGCTGTCACTGCCTGGACGCGTGAGCCCCTGAGGCCGACGCACGTTCCGATCGGGTCGATGCGCTGATCGTTGGACTTGACGGCGATCTTCGCGCGTGAGCCCGGATCGCGGGCAGCCGCCCTGATCTCCAGATGACCCTCCTCGATTTCTGGAACCTCTAGCTCGAAGAGCTTCACAAGGAACTCCGGCGCGGTGCGAGATAGGATGAGATGCGGGCCGCGGGCCGATCGATCGATCTTCATCAGGTACGCTCGGACCCGATCGCCCACCCGCAGGTTCTCCTTCGGGATCATCTGATCCCGCGGCAGCACTGCCTCGACGCGCCCAGACTCGATGATCGCGTTCCCGCGCTCCATCCGCTTGATGGTACCTGTGAAGAGATGCTCCTTGCGGGCAAGGAAGTCCTGAAGGATCTGCTCGCGCTCCGCATCCCGGATCTTCTGCAGGATGACCTGCTTCGCGGCCTGTGCTCCGATGCGCCCGAACTCCACCGGCTCAAGCGGTTCCTCGATGAATGCATCGAGCTGGATGTCCCTGCTGCGCTTGACGGCCTCGCTCAACGGGATCTGGATGGGTGCAAACTCCACCGCCTCGTCGGGAACCACCTGCCATCGGCGGAACGATTGGTAGTTGCCTGTGCTGCGGTCGATCTCCACGCGGACATCGATATCCTCGTGATAGCGCTTCTTGGTCGCGGACGCGAGCGCCTGTTCGAGCGCGGCAAAGACTACGTCCCGGCCGACGTTCTTCTCGCGCGCCAGTGCATCGACGAGCAGCAAAATTTCCCGACTCATAGCCTTCCCCGATTCAGACGTCCGGAACGAGCCGCGCCCGATCCAGGTCCTGGAACTCGAGCGTCATGAGCTTGCCGTCCACCTCGACGTTGAGCTGATCGCCTTCCAGACCGCGCAGAATGCCGACGAAGTTTCTCCGGCCGGCAAGCGGTGACCGTAGCCGGAGTTGCACCCGCTGCCCGGCAAACCGCGAAAAGTCGTCGCGTCGCTTCAGCGGCCGGTCGAGCCCCGGCGAAGAAACCTCGAGGCGGTCGTAATCGACGTTTTCCACTGCGAACACCCGCGACAGATGGTTGCTGACCTTCACACAATCGTCGATCGTAACCCCCTCAGCCCTGTCGATGAAGACACGTACAAGCCGCCCGTGGTTGGCGAGCTCGAGATCCGCGAGCTGATAACCCAATCCCGGCAGTAGTCCGTCCAGCAGCGATCGCACGTCCGTTCGCATCAGCACCACAAACAAAAAATGGGCTTCCCGCCCATCTTGTTGTCTTTCAAGATTTTTCTATTCTAGCAAATCCTCGCTCCCGGAATAAAGCGGTTTTCCAGTCTGACAGCAGCGCTGCCACGCGTCGCACGCTCACCGCCAGACAAGAAAAGAAAAGAGCCCTGCACAGCGCAGGGCTCCTCAAGAGCTACCGAACGGGCGCGTGTTTACTGAGGCTTCGTTCCGCTCACGTTGATATCCACCCGACGGTTCGGCTGCAGGCACTCAATCAACGCCTTGCGTCCCTTCGACGCCCTGCAGTCCGCCATCGTCACCTTGAGCTCGGACATACCGCGGCCCGAAGCCGAGATGCGCTCGGCCGCGATACCCTTGGTCACCAAGTACTGCTTCACCGCGTCAGCACGCCGCTCCGACAGCGCCTGGTTGTAGGCCTTGCTGCCGATCGGATCGGTGTGACCTATAGCTATGATAGCGTCGTAGGTCGCCCCTTGCAGGGTTGCTGCGAGCTCATCCAGCAACTCGACGCCCTTCGGCTTCAACGCGTACTTGTCGAAGTCGAACAGCACGTCAGCCGAAAAATCAAACTTCTTCGGCAAGAGCTTCGCCGGCGGAGGAGGCGGCGGTGGCGGTGGTGGCGGTGGCGGTGGCGGCGCAACAACTGGAGGCGGCGGCGGCACCGGCTTCGCGCCCAGTGCGATGTTCACGCCTGCGGAGATGACGTAATCGTTAAAATTGTCGCTCGGGGAGCTACCCGTATTGGTCGGGTTACTACTCCATCGCCAGCGCGCGTCGACACGACCTGACACGGTATCGTTGAACGGATACAGGACACCGAGACCGGCGTTCGCCATCCACCCTGTGGCGGTCCGGCCCGGCTCGTAACCCACACCCAACGGCGTCAAGATCACCCCGCCACCGGTCTGCTCGCGGATACCACCACCACCCAGGAGGAGGAACGGCTGCAGACCGGTCCGCCGGAAGAAGATCAACGCATCGAGACCGAACGGAATGTTGTCATAACCACCGGGAGCCTGGTTCTCGTTAGCCAGCAACCTCTCGTAAGCACCCCGCAACTCGAGATTGAGCCATCGATTGATGGGTTTTCCGATCGCGAGACCGCCGCCCCAGCCGTTGCTCGCGTTGCGATCGCCGTCACGGATGGTGAAGGTTCCGAACGGATTAAGGTACCAGCGCGGATCGTAACCAGGCCTATAGCCCGTGTAGAACGCGTCATCGACCTTGTAGAAAGGATCGCTTCCCGAATAGAAGGTCTCGGCACCAGAAGTCTGGGCGTGAACAGCGGATGCCCCGAGCGCAAGCGCGACGAAACAAGCCAACCGATTTTTTCTCATAGACGTTTCTCCATGTTGTCACGTGCGCGAACGCCGCCGCGGGCTTTCCCATTCAGCATCACGCCTTCCCTCGCGTTGCAGCTATCGGCGGTCAAATAGCACGCAATTGTCAGCAGAAACCTGACTCGTTGTCGATAAGAGGCTTAGCTTGTACTACTTCTTGCCGGCGCGGGCAATCACGATCTCGCATTCTCTCCGATACATGTTGCATTCTTACAACAATATTTCAATCGCTCCCTCGGCGATCAGCGTGACCAACATTGTTTAGTCGCGGCGCCGCCATTTCCTTACCACCGGCCGCGACAGAGGCCTCCGGCAGTGACCTGACGTAGACATCCTGCTGTGGAAACGGGACCTCGATTCCCGCTTCGGCGAGCGCACGGGCGATCGCGGTGTTCACCTCGTGCATCACCGACAGGCGCTCGTCTACCGAGCGTGCGAAGACCCTGACCTCGAAGTCGATCGAACTCGCACCGAAAGCCGTAAACACCACCGACGGCGAGGGCGTCTCCAAGACGCCCGAACACGCCCTTACCGCTGCCAGGATCACCGCTTGCGCCTGCTGCGGATTGGTGCCGTAGGCAACCCCGACCCTCAGCAGTAGGCGCGTCGTCGGATCCGAGAGCGTCCAGTTGATGACGCGCTCGGTGATGAAGTTCTTGTTCGGAATCACCACGTCGCGCCGGTCATAGTCGGTTAGCGTCGTAGCGCGAATCTGGATTCTTGAAACCACGCCCGTCACGTCGCCGACCGTCACCGTGTCGCCGATCCGAACCGGCCGCTCGAACAGGATGATGAGACCGGACACGAAGTTCGCCACCACCTCCTGCAGGCCAAAGCCGAGGCCAACGCCCATCGCCGCCACCAGCCACTGCAGCTTCGACCAGCTCACCCCGAGCAGGTTGAAGACGGAGATAGTAGCGATGCCGATGACGAGGTAGCGCGCGGTGGTGGCGATGGCAAACTGGGCGCCTGGGTCGAGGCTCAAGCGCTGGAGCAGCACCGCGAGCACGCTACCGATATTGCGCACGGTGAGGATCATCAGGAAGAGGACGAGCAGCGCCAGCGTGACGCTGCCCACGGTGACCGGAACCTGGGTCGTCTCGCCGTCGACGACCGCGGCGTGGGTCCACAGCTGCACGTCGCCGACCATGCTGAGCGCGGGGATCGAGCCGCGCCAAACGAAATAGAGCCCGATCAGCACCGCTGCTCCGACCAGCGTCTCGAGCAGTTGCCGCGTCTGCGCATCGACGCTGTCGAGGTCCAGCCTTTCGATGCGCTTCGCGCTGCCCTCGATCATGACTTCGGTCTGCGCCGCATCCGGCGCGCGTGCCCTGAAGGCAAGCCGCGCGCGCGCGATCACCATCCAGCGCGCGATGAGATGCAGCGCGACGATGGCGGCGACGATGAGCCAGAACGAATCGCCCACCCGGCGGAAGATCATCTTGGCCGCGTAGAGATAACCGCCGAGCGCGAGCCCCGTGATCACCAACGACATCAGCATCAGGAACACGAACCACAGCCAGCGCAAGCGCGTGAGCCAGGCATCGGGTTTCGCCGCGATGAAGCCCCGCATCAACGGCCGATCGAACCGCAGCAGTTGCGCCAGCACCCCGGTCGTTACCGCCAGCATCAGGATGAACGCGACGCGACCGAGACTCGAGCGCTCCGCCTCGGTGGCGAACTGCCCCATCATGATCGACACGAACCCGGCCGGCAGCGCGAGCAGCAACAGCCAGTGCAGGCCGCGGCGGATGGCCCCGGTCGCTTCCTCGCGCCAGCCGAAGTGCAACGGACCCACGCCGTTCGGTGCGCACAGGGTCCGCAGCGTCAGCATGAAGAGGAGCGGCACCGCGAGCGCCCCCAGCCCTGCACCCACCTGCTTTGCGAAGCGCGACGCCGTGGCGCTGTCCGCGAGCGCCATCCCCGTCGCCTGCATGAGCAACGGCCAAGGCAGCGCGATCACCGCGGTCAGGCCGAGCGCCTGCAACGTGAGCCCGATACTGTCTTCCGGAATCCTGCCGACCTTGCTCGCGAGCGAGCTGATGCCCGCGTAGAAGGGGCGGCGGCGCGCAAGCAGGAAGCCGACCGCGGCTACCACCAGCGAGGCGCGCAGCCAGTGCACCTTGATCTCGCTCCACAGTGCCTGGAATACACTGCCCCAGTTTTGAGGCGACATCAGCGCACCTACGCTTAGCATCGCTTCCTCGAACCAGTCCGCACCATAACGCGAGACCGGCACCCAGAAGAGCACCCTGGAGAGAAACGCCCGAAAGTCGTCGGATGCACGCAGCATGCGCTTCTCGGCAACGTCGGTCGCGTCGAAGAGCTGCAACAGGTACTTCTGCTCGTCGGCGATCTTCGCGACCAGTTGCTTCATTTCCTGCAACTGCGCCCACACCTCGGGCGCAAGCTGGTCGGCCTCCTCCGTGCCTATCCGCGCCGTGAGCTTCTGCCGGAAGAGATCGTAGTTGCTGGCCACCTCCTGAAACGGGGCCTCTTCCTGTTCAAGTTGGAAGATCTTGGCGGTGAGGTCGACGGCCTGCTGCTCGCGCTCGCGGTTCGCGATGCGGAAGTCGGCAGCATCGGGCAGCTCGCCGATCTCCTTGCTGAGCACGCGTCCGAGCGCTTCGCTCAGATTGTCGTCGCGCAGCCGCTGCCTTAGGCTCGCATCACGCGCCTCGATGCGGTCGCCGCGCTGGATGTACGCATCGCGCTGTGCCTCGACCCGCTGGATCTCGGTCGCGAGCCGCGCCCGCTCTGCGCTCAAGCGACTCTTCCATTCCGCGACCTCGCGCAGGATCGGGTGCTTGGTTGCAGCAGCCTGGAGCGCCCGTGCCGCTTCGTGCTGCGTCGCCTCGGCGTCGGCGAGGCGACGCCTGCCCACCAGCTCGTCGAGCGCCTTGACCCGGCGCTCCGTCAGCGCAAGCTCGAGCCGCGCGGCGTCGCGCTGTTGCTGGGCCAGACTCACCAGGTTGGGCTGGGCGGCGAGCTCTGCCGTCAGCGCCGGCAATTGTGCCTGCTTGAGCTGGAGGCTCGCGCGAAGCGCGGTCAAGCGTGCTTCGCCCAGCGCACTCCCGCGCTCGCCGCCCATCGCGGCGAGCTCCTTCTTGAGATCCACGATCGCCCCCTGGGCGTTGCGCAGCTCCTCCTTGACCGCCGGTATGCGTTCCGTACGCCGCGCGAGTGCCTCTTCCTTCGCCGCCAAATCGTTCTTGAGCGCGGTCTGGTTAGACTGGGCGGCTTCGAGGGCCTTCGCGAGCTCGTCGGACTCGAGCGCAGCTTCGGCCACCGCGTCGACCGGTCGGTCGAGAGCAGCCCGCATCGACGCGTTGCCGCGCTCGAGCCGGGTGATCTCGGCCTGACCGGTCGCCTGGACCTTCTGATACTGCGCGGCCTGCGCGTTGACCTCGTCGATGCGCTCGAGGTCACTGCGCACGCTGCGGTAGATCTCGACGATCTTGGCGCGGCTCTCGGCATCGATGTCCTTGCGGGCTTCCGTGCCGCGGATCTTGCGATCGATCGCCGACGGCGTGAGATCGGCCGCCGCGTCCGCAGCCTTGAGCGGGGGCAGCGTCTGCGCCGACGACCGGGCCATCAGCGGCCCGAATGCGAGCAGCAGCAGTGCCAGCCCGGTGAGGATCGGCCGCCTCAGCGACGCCACGCGCGCCTCGTCACTCGGGATCTTGTTCCGGTATGGCGGCCAGTTCCGTCAGCCACGAGGCGGCAACGCCGTCGCTCGGTGCGCGCCAGTCACCCCGCGGCGACAGGGATCCGCCCGACCCCACCTTAGGACTGTTCGGGATGCACGTGCGCTTGAACTGACTTTGCTCGAAGAACCGGGTCAGAAAGACCCGCAGCCAGCGCTTGATGTCTGCAATGCCGTAGGCCAGGCGGTCGGCTTCTGGAATGTCGGGCCACGGACCTGTGGTTCGGTCCCGCCAGGCATTCCAAGCCATGAATGCGACCTTGGACGGGCGATACCCGAGCCGCAGCGTGTAATACAGGTTGAAGTCTTGCAGCGCGTACGGCCCCACCACGTCCTCGGTGCGCTGAACCGGTTGGCCGTTCACCTGGCCGGGCACGAGCTCGGGGCTTATATCGGTCGCCAGCACCTCCTGGAGTAGCGTACTCACGTTCGGACCGAGCTCTTCGGTGTCCGCGGCCCAGCGGATGAGATACTGGATCAGCGTCTTGGGCACACTCGCATTCACGTGGTAGTGGGCCATCTGATCACCGACGCCGTACGTGCACCAGCCGAGCGAGAGCTCCGACAGGTCGCTCGTCCCCACGACGAGGCCGCCGTGCTGGTTCGCGAGCCGAAAGAGGTGACTCGTCCGCTCGCCCGCCTGCACGTTCTCGAACGTGACATCGTGCACCGGCTCCCCC
>Ga0209253_10002162_pt1 | contig 17397 bp, 15 predicted proteins | sample FrelakmetBRP12BR_FD_187145 | JGI IMG/M metagenome (GOLD analysis project Ga0209253, IMG submission 187145) | Freshwater lake sediment microbial communities from the University of Notre Dame, USA, for methane emissions studies - BRP12 BR (SPAdes)... | ecosystem: Environmental > Aquatic >...
CCGCCAGTTCTGATCAGATCTTCGAGATCGCGATGTGTGGCCGCGACGACGCGGACATCGGCTTCCAGGCTGCGGTCGCTACCGACCCGTTCGAAGCTGCGCTCCTGCAGCACCCGCAGCAGCTTGACCTGCATGTTCAGCGGCATGTCGCCGATTTCGTCGAGAAACAGGGTACCGCCCCGCGCCAGTTCGAACCGGCCGCGCCGGGCGGAAATGGCGCCGGTAAACGAGCCCTTTTCGTGACCGAACAGTTCGCTTTCCAACAGATTGTCGGGAATGGCGCCGCAATTGACCGGGACGAAGGGGCCCTGGCTCCGGTTGGAGAAGTAATGAATGTTGCGGGCCACCACTTCCTTGCCGGTGCCGGATTCGCCCAGGATCAGCACGTTGGCATCGGAACTCGCCACCTGCTCGATCATCCGACGCACGCGCGAGATGCCGGCGCTGTCGCCCACCAGACTGCGAAACAGCTCGAGGGCGCGCCGCGATGCGGAGGTGCCGGGGTGCGAGGCGCCGCGCACATCATTCAGCAGGCCGACGAGTTGCGCATGCCGCAGGGGCAAATCGACCATGGCGTTTACTTCGCCGGCGATCTCCGGAACCACCGCCCCTTGCCGGCTTTTCTCGGCCAGCAGCAGCACCGGCACACCGGCATCCTTCTCGCGGATATGCTGCAGCACTTCGATGCAGGCTTCCTCGGAAGCACACTGGCCGACCAGTACGGCGCTGAGCGGCGCGGGCCAGTTTCCCAGTGCGCGCAGTTCCGACAGCGATTCAACCAGGACTGTCTCGTACTCCATGAATTCAAGGACGGTGCGAGCATGCTCGCGCCACTTCAAATCGGGCTCGATTACGATTACGACTCCAGCCATGGTGATCCCCTGTCAATATATTGCTGTGTCAACGGGGAGACTGCGCCGGACTGGCGCATACGGTGCATCCCCGTCAATAGTCTGTCCCCGTTCTTGTCCCTACGAACGACTTGTGCCAGGACGGACACCCCTTACCCTTCTCCTGTTTCATTATAGGCAGGAATTTGGTTAATAAATGTTAAATACAGTCAAGGGGTTAGAAACATGGTGGGCCAGTATGTCAAAAGACCGACGAGGCACCTGGCCGGCACAATGCGCAACCCCTCCCACTTGCGGTAGACCCCCGGAGCGGTTCGCGGCAAGAACGGGGCTGAAGACAGAAGCCGGACGCCAGCGCGGGATTTACCTCCAGTCACGCGGCTGTAATGGCGGAATGCACGAGTTTGCCTGAACAGCGCGGGCCCGGCCCGGAAGCGGGGGCCGCGCAGATGGCAGCAATTAGCCGCAATAGCTACTGCGGCCGCATTGCGCTGACTGCGGTCAGCCTGGAAGATGCAGTGCAGCAGCTGGGCGAGCGTGCATCCCGGCCATTAACCCGCGTAGCCTTTTGGATTGCATTGCTGCCAGTGCCAGGCGTCCCGGCACATGGTTGTCATGTCGCGTTTCGCTTTCCACCCGAGCACGCGGTGCGCCAATCCGGTATCGGCAAAATAACTCGCCGTATCTCCGGGGCGACGCGCAACGAAGGCGTAAGGCAGTTTTACCCCGTTAACTGCTTCAAAGGTACGCAGCACTTCCAGCACGCTATGGCCCCTGCCGGCGCCTAGGTTGATGGCCATCGCCGGCATGCCTGTCGAATCCATGGCCTCGAGGGCGGCGACATGCCCCTCGGCTATATCCATGACATGAACGTAGTCGCGGACCCCGGTACCGTCGGAGGTGTCGTAGTCATCCCCGAACACGGACAAGCTGGCCAATTTGCCTATCGCCACCTGCGTGAGGTAGGGCATGAGGTTGCCGGGGATGCCGGAAGGATCCTCACCCAGCATACCGCTGTCATGCGCACCCACAGGATTGAAATAGCGCAGTATCACGGCACGCCACACCCGATTGGCGACGCACAAGTCGGAAATAATCTGTTCGGCCATCAGTTTTGATCGTCCATATGGACTGGTCGGGGCCAGCGGTGCGGATTCCTGCAGCGGTGAAGGCGAGGCCGTGTTGTAAACAGCCGCAGATGAACTGAAGATGATGCGTCTTACATTTGCCCGCTCCATTGCACCAAGAAGACACAGCGTGCCCAGCACGTTGTTGTCGTAATACTTCCGGGGTTCCCTGACTGATTCGCCAACTGCCTTCAGTCCGGCGAAGTGAATCACCGCGTCAATGGCATGGTCACGGAATAATTTCTCCAGGCCTGCTGCGTGACGTACGTCCAGCTCGATGAACGGCACACTGCAGCCGGCAAGGCGCTCTGCGCGCACGATTGACTCACGCGAACTGTTACACAGATTGTCGAGTGCAATTACCCGATGCCGGGCCTGCAACAAGGCAACACAGGTGTGGGAACCGATAAACCCGGAGGCTCCGGTGACCAGGATATTCATGGGAACCGCTTCGCCGGAGTGTTCACGGCACGGTTGGTCACGCGTCTGGCGACGAGCCCGGAATCCGGGAAATACTCAGGCCGGGTTACCACGCATATACTCCAGGTACTGCGCCTGCAAGGCCTTGCGATTTCCCTTGAAGTGCACAAAATATTTTCTTCCCAGCACATCCCCCGGATAGTTCGAATTTGGCTCGATGGTGAAATTGTATTCACTGCAGGGAAACAATCTTGCGCGCAGACCGTCTACCTCTATGCCGTCCGTCTGTCGTGTCGCGTAGGCGTGGTAACCGACGGTTGCGGCGATGGCAAACTGGTCACCCCACCAGGCGCGCAAATCCCTGGGGAAAAAGGCGGTCACCGCGGTGCTGGCGGCAAGCGCGTTGTAGCAGGTGAGCGTCCGATGGAAAAAGGCCGCGCCTCCGTTCCCTTTTCCAATGAATATTACACCGCCGTTGAATGGCGCATCGGCAAACTCCGGGCGCCAGGTCAAGCCAACGTCGAAAGTCTCGGCAAAGATGGTTGAAGGCTCGCGATTGATGACAACATCGGAATCGAGGAGAACGCTGACACGGTCAGCGCGACGCTGCTCAAGGTAAAGGGACTGCACCCGCATGCGTTCATACATGAGCCTCTCAAGATCGATCGGGAAACGGATCACCTCGTCAATCTTCAGGGCGGGGGGAACCGGTGTGTGTTCATCGGTCAGCAGGATACGCCGCGCTCGCGGAGCACGGAGCGCAGCGGATTCAAAGGAAAGGGCGAGCACGTCAAGGTAGTCAATCTGTACATGTATCCCGCTGGGCGTTGCAGGCATGTTTGCATGGAAAGCAACCAGCTCGACTTCACACGGATCCGGGGCGGGCTGGCATCCGGGCACATAGCCTGAGCGCGCGAGCGGCCACTCAAAACCGATCGCCACCAGCTGACGCTCCAGGTGCGCGAGCACCGCGTGACCCGGCATCAGTGTCTGCAGAGACTTGATATGTTTCCTGGACTCGTCAACGCGCGCCAATGCCAGCGCCCGGCAGGCATCCGCGACAGTCTTTTCAAGCTGATTCGCCTGGGTCCGCTGCGTTGTCACGGGTGGCCGACTGGATCTGCTCATATGACTACGCCTTGAGTTCAGGATTGGTCAGATACTTGCTCTGGGTGGGCCAGCCCGACTCCCGGTCGTGCAACTTCTCGGCAACGGCCAGCAACGCCGACCTTTCCGGCACGCCGTTAAATCCTGTCGTTGCAGGCAGCTTCACTGATTTCGTGTCGAGCACAGGGCCATGCAGCGCAAAGAAATCGCTCGCCATCCGATGACCGGCCTGCGTGTAGTAATCATGGTAGAAGGTGGGATTGAAGTTGAAAAATCCGTGATTATAGTAGTTCATCGGATTTACGTGCACGATGACGCCGCCAATCCGGGCGAATGCCGTGATGTTGCGCATCACCTGGCCCGCATTGAAGCAGTGCTCCATGGTGCCGCCGTCGTAGACAATGTCGTATTTTCCAGCCAGCGCCGGCGCCAGCGGCTGATTCAGATCGAGCACGATTTCAAAACCACGCGATGCGACAATATCGACGAAGTCGCACTGTATCCCCATCGCCTCAAACAGGCTGCGTGTCTCCGCCAGGCGCACGGCACTGCCCTCCAGTCTGTGCCAGCGCAGGATGGACTCGGAATCTTCACGGAAAACAATACGTTCCAGGATATCCGGGCCACACAGCGCCACCAGTTGCGACTCGGTAACCAGCATATCGGGGTAACCCAGACATAACAGGCGGCATGGCTTTCCGAGATCTCTCGCCACCTGCAGCACCACACTCAGAATGACGGAGTTAATTGCCATGCGCAGAATCCTGGATAATTGACTGAAGCGCGGACACGAAGCGGTCCATCGCCGGTTTCGCCTTCGCACAACGCTGGATAACCCGGTTGAAATCGTAGTCGGTAAACTCGGGTGACGGTAACTGCGTGATCAGGGGGAAGTCCAGGCTTTCCGCGAAGCACGCCTGCCGCAGGTCGAACGGCGTAAGAAAACTGACGACGCCGTTGGACAGGCACTTCAGGTGTGCGTGCACACGGTTGCCGAAATGCACATCGGTTTCCGAGTAGAGCCGGATGAAGTCCTGGCAATCCTCGCTGCGAAACACCTCGTAACCCTGTTGCCGGGCGAAATCCCACAACGGGGCGTTCCCATAGTCCTGATGCAGTGCGAGGATGCGCCGTTCTGCGGGAAATAACTGATTCCCGGCAGACAGCAGCGGCAACTGCGCCTGCAAATTCTCCCTGTCCGTCACCGTGACAACCAGCTGGCGATAGCGCTGTTTACGCGCAAAACCACAGTCAATTCCGTCCACGGCATGCACAACCGGACAGGACGTCATCAGCAGGCTTTCAGCCCTGTCCGGCAGCGCTGCGGCGACATATCGCCATGACGCGTCGCAACGCACTGACATCAGCGGAAAGCGCTCAAGGAACCCGCGAAACAGGGCGACCGAGGCCGGCGTCATGCCGCGTGTCAGAGCCGCCACACCGTAATGCCCTACGCCCATCAATGCGACCGGCACCTTGATTCGCGAAAGTGTTTTCAGGTCGAAGCCGGGCGTGAGCTCAAAATCGTCCTTGAGCGTGTTCGCCCCGACAACCACCAGGCAGCGATTCGCGTTAATGCGCTCGATGGATTCATCCGATAGCGGGGCACGCGACGAAAATTCCGCTGCGGGACGTGCACCAATCAGCTTGGTTGCAGAATCCAGGATGAAGCCATCGCCGACATTGACCTTCTTCGCCAGCCCGGCGGGAACCAGATACGGGGTGATCACCGCATAGTCTGCCGGCGGCAGCTGTGGCGGACGATACCGGCTCGCGTTATTACTTGAGGTCAATGAGTGATTCAGCCTGTACTGGAGCAGGAAAACATCAACTGGATGTTGGTTGGCCCGCGCTTGACCTCCTGCACACGATCGATGCGCCAGCCGTTGCGTACAAGCAATTCCTCGAACTGTTTTTGCGTGAGATCATTCACCCAGCCCATGCCACGCCGTGTCTGCACCTCGCCGCCGATGTGGGTACAGTATGTCGCCAGCAGGCTCGGCGCCGATGCGGCGATACGCTTGAGCGGCCAGTCAACATCGTGCACGTATTCAAGCACACCCAACAGGCAGACCCAGTCATAGTGCCCGGGCGGAAACTCCTGCTTGTTCAGGTCCACCACATGGCAACCCGGGCAACGCTCGACCACATCAGCCGGCTGATAGGTGCATCCAGGTTTCAGAAAATTTCCCAGGGCCATGGCGCCGCAACCCACGTCGAGCACCTTCATGCCGTCCGGGATCCATTCCGCCGCCATGGCGGCGCGCGCATCCCACTGGGTCGCAAGACTCTCCAGTCGCGCCCAACGCGGAACATCGGTGCCCTTTTCCCGGATCAGCGCTTCCGTTAACTTGAGGCGGTCTTCTGTTGGTGCAGGTGGGGGTCGGTAGCTCATCTTGCTTCCAAATAATGCTTGTCCAGGATGGGGCATCCGGCAAACAACTCGCATCCTCGGATTGGTAATGCAGCCCCAGCTGTTTTAAATCTAGCCCCCAATCTGGTTTCAGGCAATGCAGCGGCGGGTCGACCGGGGGCATGAACCGTCTGGCTCAGATCGTTAGGTGGTCTGCCTGGGCTATTGCAGGGATAGCCCGGAATGCGTGCGCGCCGTGCCAGCGCGGTGTCACGAAATCAGCCTGGCCGTCAGCAAGCCCGGATTATTCATCCACACAAACGAGCATCGAACAACAATCAAAAGGCAGCAAAAGAACTATCCGCCACTGGCTCGACGGGTTGCGGCAATCAGGCGACGGTGATGGCGGAAAATGAGCTTTTCGAGCAGATCCTGCACGGGCTCGCCCAGGTCGTTGAACACCGCGCGCACTCGAACGCCACTGCTCTCTTTTATCGTCGCCGGCAGGAACAGCGGCCGCGGATAGCGTGGGCAAACATACGTCTCGATCAGCACGGCACTGCCAACGGCCGGTGCGTTCGTGGTCTCCCATTCGATTTCATGCGCCGACAACCGCAACGGCAATGCCTCGGGGAGCTGTAACTGGCACGCCAGCACCTGGCTCACAAGTTCGAGGATCAGGTTTATCTTCGTTTCGAGGCGCTGCACTTCGTGCGCGAACTCGGGATTCTCGTCTCCGGCCTCGGCATGGTGCTCGTCGAGGGAAAGAATGACGTGCAGGGTTTCTTCGTTCGATAACTGCAGAGACGGCGAGACACCCGGCGTATCCAGCGCGCGCCAGTGCAACGGCAACCGGTCTTCCAGTACCAGGCCGGCGCCGAATGAATCCGCTGTTTGATGACTCATGATATATATACCCCCTTGCTGCCATTCTAACCGCGCGCCGCGCGGAAGCGAGCGGGGTTACTCGGCGTCGTGGTCCGTGTAGGCGGCATGGGCCTGGCGCGACTGGCGCAACTGGCCAAGTTCACCCGCCACAGCATCACGCGCCTGCGTGCCCAGAGCGATCAGCTCCTGATCCAGGTCGAGCACCTGCCTGGCCAGCACAGCCAGGTGCTCTGGCGCGTGTTGCCCGTCCTGCTCAAAAACCCCATGCAGCAGCACGGCACGGGCCGCTTCGAGATTGGCCACGGTCACCCAATCCTGGGCGCGCGCACTGTCGAGCATGGCCGCCGTCAGCTTCAGCACCTCGTCCTGGTCAGCATTGCCATCCGGTGCATTCGTGTCTGTCATGCGGTGTTCCTTTCTCAGGGTGCCGGGTTTGGCGCAATGGATACCCAGGCAGCTTTGATCTCGCCCAGCAGCCGTGTCACTTCGTCCAGCCGCGCGGCATCGTTCTTGAGGTTGGCCTCCACCAGGCGATACGACACGTAAACATACAAATCATCGAGGTTGCTGGCGATGTCGCCTCCGGCCTCGGCATCCAGTGAAGCACGCAGACCGTCAACAATCGCTATCGCTTGGCCGATGCACTCGCCCTTGCGCGCCACATCCCCGCGCTGCATGTGCTCCCTGGCGGAGGCGATGCGCACGAGCACGCCTTCCAGCAAGAGCAGAATCAGATGATGCGGATTGGCTTCCGCCACCGCCGCTTCGGTACCGACGGCGCCGTACTCCTGTGCCGCACTGTAGGCTTTGGCATATGTCATGAATCACCCCTCGCAGATTGCTGCCGTAGTCGTTGTTGCCGTTTGCGCCCGGTTCGCCCACAAATCAAATAAAGAAAGGACGAACAAACAGGGCTACATTACTATCGGCAGCGATCCATTATCCTTTACCGGTTACCAACGAGCTGACGCCGGGCAGATTGCCCAACTGCTGGTTCAGAAAATTGCCGGTGCTCTGGAATTTGCTGACCAGGGTATCGAGCGCCCTGAATTGCGCCAGGTAACGGGCCTCGATTGTCGCCAGCCGGTCATTCAGCACCGTGCGCCGGTTGTCGATGTCCTTGATGGACCGGTTGATGCCATCGGTGCGCGCGCTCAGCACGCCGGAGGTCGTCAGCATCTTGCCCACCTGATCATTCAGCCGGTAGGCATAACCCTGGGAGAAATTGACGCTGCCGCGCACGCCAAGTGCGCCGCCGCTGATCAGCAGCTTGAGACCCTCGGCCGCCGTGTTTGTCGCCCCGGTCAGATTCTGGCCCGAGCCCACCGCCGCGACACCATCGATGCTGCCCGCGGTATCGACACCATCGGTGCTCGTCGGTGTGAGACCGAACAGATTGGCGGCGCCATTGCCGCCGGTGATACTGACTTTCGAGGCCGAGCCATAGCGTGCCGAGGTAATGGTGAACACCCCGCCGGACTGGGTGACCGTGGCGCTGATCCCGGCTGTTTTGTATGCCGCCACACCATTAATAAGCGATTGCAGTTGCGCGGCGATTTCCGCGTTGGTGTAGGTTCCTGCCGACAGCACAACGCTGGCGCTGACACCATCGATGGTCATATTCAAGGTGTCGTTCGAGGAGGCAGCGATGATGGTGGAGATCGCCGCCGCTGAACCCGTGGTCTGACCTTGGGTCGCCAGTGCAGTGACATTCAGCGCATAGCTCCCCGGTCTGGTGTTGGCGCTGGAGCCGGCATAGCTCACCAGACTGTCGGTGGTGCTGCCGACTGCCGCAAACAGACCGGCCATGTCGCTGAAATTATTGGTCAGCGCCGTCTGCAGTTTGGTCGCGTCAAGCGCCAGACTGCCATCAAGCTGAAACGAGATGCCGATCTGCGACAGGCTCGTGAGATTGCCGCCCAGGCCGGTGATGGTTGTGTTGAGGAGCGTGCGCAAGCGGTTCTGGATACCCTGAATCGTGGCATCGCCCTGCAGCGGTCCGCCTTTCTTCGTGGCCGGATCATAGGCCGTCATTTTTCTCAGCGTCGCACTGAGATCGTTGTAGGCCTTGACGAATCCCTGCACGCTGGTTTGAACGCTGTTGGTGTTGCGCGCCACGTTCACGCTGGTGGTGCCGACCTTGGCGAGGTTGAGCGTAACGCCGGGAATGGCGCTGCTGACAACATTGGTGGTGCTGCTGATGGCCAGACCATTCACCGTGCCGGTGGCATTCTGCCCGGCCTGGCTCTGGGTCATGTTCTGGGTGCCGGCCGGATTGTAGGCAAGCAACGCCGCCAGCGAGGCATCGCCGCTGACGCTGATTTTCATGTTGGAGGTTGCGCCGGTGGCCTTGGACGTCAACACCAGGTGATAGGGCGTGGCGCTGCCGTCGCTGACGATGGTGGCGCTGACACCGATGTTCGCGGCATTAATGGCATCGCGTATGCCTTGCAGTGAATTGTTGCCATCGGTAATGATGACCGTGCCGGTCGCCTGGCTCGCGTCCTGGGTGAACGTCGAGCCGCTATAGGTGCCGACTCCGTTCACGGGCGGGGTGCCGCCGGTGATCGTGCCGAACTGGAAGCTGAGCGTGGTCGTGCTGCCACCCGCGGCGATCGCCGTATTGGTTGTTGCTTTTCCACTGGTCAGGATGGACTGGGCCTGCGCCAACTGCCCGACCGTCACCGCATAGCTGCCGGGCGCGGCGAGATTGGTGGCGAGGGTGGAGAGAATGGTGCTGTCTACGGCTGTGGCGCTGAACGTCTGAAACGCCGAGAGATAACTCATCCCGGCCATGGTGCTCTGAAAGGCACTCAAGGCGCCGCTGACGCTGCCATACGAAGACAGCTTGCCTTGCAGGCCGGCCTCCTTCTTGTCGAGCACCGTAATCGGCTGCTGCTCCAGCGCCATCAGCTTGGTGACGATGCCGTTTACATCCAGTCCTGAGCCGACACCTGCGGATGAAATGGTCGCCATGGTTATGCCTCGCTTCAACCAGCCGTGCTGATTGATCTACAGAAAATGGCCATCAGGCCATGAAGTCTCTCTGACAATGCAAATTCAGGACCAACCCGGCAGGGCTGTCCCGAATGTACCGTCGCCACCTCAGGCCGCGCCCTCAGGCCTTGGTGTTCACAAAAAGCCCCTGGGCATTATCCAGGCTTTGCGCGATCGCCAGCATGACCTCGGAAGGAATCTGGCGAATGGTTTCGCCACTGTTGCTGTCGACTACCCTGATCACGGTGCTGCCGCTGCTCTTGTCGACACTGAACTGGATATCGCGCCGCAGGGATTGCGCGTAGTCGTTCAGACGACTGACGGCCTGCTGCACATCGCTGTTTGACGGGGCCGGCGTGGGCACAGGATTGCCGCTGCCCGGCAACTCTTGCCGTGGCGCTGCTGCCGGTTGCGCCGTGCTCTCGGTCTTGACCGGTCGCACAACGCTGGAACCAATCTGGGCCAGATTATCAATGGGCATAATACCCTCCTGCCTTGCGGCGAAATGCGCCCGGGGCTATCCCCGGGCGCTTTCGTTACTGACGTAACATTCCTACCTCAACGGCTTACTTGAGCAGTGCGAGCACACCCTGCGGCAGCGAGTTGGCCTGGGCCAGCATCGCCGTACCGGCCTGCTGCAGGATCTGGGCACGGGTCAGGTTCGCCGTTTCCATGGCGAAGTCCGCGTCCTTGATGCGGCTGCGGGCAGCGCTCAGGTTCTCCGACACCGCCTGCAGGTTGGAGATGGTCGATTCAAAGCGGTTCTGAATCGCACCGAAGGTGCTGCGCAGTGAACTCACCGAGGTCAGTGCCGAATCGATGCGGTTGATCGCCGTGTTCGACGCGGCTACCGTCAGCACATTCACCGCGCTGATGGTGGTCGTGTCCTTGGAGATCGTGGCCGCATGGCCGATGTCGGCATACTGCCCGGTCATTACGATATTGTCCGAAGCGCTCAAGGTGATCGTGCCTCTTACGATCACGGCTGCACCTGCCTGGGCGGCATCGATACCAGTACCTGAACCCGCCGCGCCACCAGTGCCCGCAGTGCCGAGCGAGATGGTCTCGGTAATATTGGTGTTGCGCCCATCAACCGTGGTGAAGGTCAGGCTGCCGCTGGCAAACGAGGCTGACACACCGGTTGTGGACGAGAACAGATTGACCTGGGCAGCCACCTGCTGACCGGTCAACGTCCCGCCATCGCCAAGCGCCTGGGCGGTGTAGATGTTGGTGCCGTTCACCTGAAGGGTGTAGGTGCCGGAGACATAGCCGGTACCGGTGCCGGAGGTGGCGCCGGTGATGGTCGAGAACGCGCCGGTGTGGCTGTTGGACGCGGTGGCCGTCAGGCCGGCCACGCCGGCGGCATTGATGGCATTGACCTTGGAATAGGCACTGTCCGTACCCTGGCCGTTGGCCGCACCGGCCACCGAGGCACCAACCGCCACGGCGGTGCCGGTGCCGACGGCGATGGTCAGGCCCGCATCGGTCAAGGCATTGGCCGTTACCACAGAGCCAGTGGCCGTCGCGATCTGACCAATCTGGGTGCTGCGCATGCCGGTGGTCAGGTTGACGGCAATGGTCTCACCGACGTTTGCGCCGACCTGGAACTGGGCGTTACCGAACGTGCCGTCCAGAACCTTGCGGCCGTTGAAGGACGTCTGGGTCGCGATGCGATCGATTTCAGAAATACGCTGTTGCACTTCCTGATCGAGTGCGGTGCGATCCGAAGCCGAGTTCGTGGCGTTGGCGGACTGCACGGCCAGCTCGCGAATACGCTGCAAGTTGTTGGTCAATTCACCGAGTGCCGACTCCGCCGTTTGCGACAGCGAGATACCGTCGTTGGCGTTGCGGGTTGCCTGGTTGAGGCCGTTGATCTGGGTGGTAAAACGCTCGGAAATCGCCAGGCCGGCGGCGTCATCCTTGGCGCTGTTGATGCGCAGACCCGAGGACAGGCGTGTCAGCGAGGTCGCCAACGACGTCTGGGTCGTCGACAAGTTACGCTGCGCATTCAGCGAAGCGATGTTGGTATTAATCTGCATTGCCATGAAGGTTTCTCCTTGCAATTCCCTGGAGAAACTCCAGGGCCGGTTGATATATGCGGTGATTCTTCGGGCGCCCCGGGTGGGGGGCCGGAATACTCACCGCTTCCGGTTTCTGTATCGGACAGCTGGGGGAGAAACTTTAGGGGGTCCTGGGGATAATTTAGGGGGTGCTGGAGATAGTTATAACTGCATGTTTTTCAATATGTATTACCCAGATACGGCCGGGGATTAATCAACCGTTTTGCGGGTTATTGGCCTTGGTGCACCCCTAACCGGAGGCGTAATCCCGACTTTTTTAGTAGGCCACACAATCCTGGCAGACCGTCCCGGTCAAATCTTCCTTCAGGTGCGCCTCGCGTATCTTCTGGAAGGCCTCGGAATTCCACGCTTGCATGAAACTTTGCCTGGTGAGGTCACCGACCACAAAACGTCCGTCGGCGTCAAAACAGCAAAGGCTCAGTCCGCCATCGGCGCGCACATGGCCCTCGGTAAAGGCTGACCAGCACGGCAGCGGTTTGCGCAGCATCCCCAACCGGCCCTGGTTCCCGGCGGTCGGGCGATAGCCCAGTTCGGCCTCACGGTCGGTCGCCATCGATCCCATGGAATACAGCGGCAGCCAGTAATGCTGGTCGACGTAGGGAAGCACATGCTCCTTGAGCAGTTCCTCCATCTTCTCCTGCTGCGCGCCATCGTATTTGATACTGGAGGCGTAAATGCCGCACGGATAGCCTTTGGCGTCGCGGATCGCCTTGGCCGCCTTGATGTTGTCGAATGCATCGTGATAGAGCCTCGACTTGACGCCCATCACATCCTTGAACTGGCCGTCATCCGACGCATTGACTGAAAACTTGAGCGAATCCAGACCGGCCTTGAAACAGGCCTCGACATGCTCCGGCTTGGTCAGGCTGCCATTGGTGGTCAGGAACACATAGGGAAACTTTGCCTCCTGCTTGGCAAAGCGGATGGCCTTGACCAGCAGGTCGGGATTCATGAACGACTCGCCAATATAGAAAACACCGAGCTCTTCCACCCCGGCCTCGCGCATTTCCAGCGTGATGCGCTTGAACAGTTCGAAGTCCATGTCTTCAACCGGCTGGTTCTTGCGCGTGCGCAGCGCGCAGAATCCGCAACGGTAATTGCACCGGCCGGTCAGCTCGATCTTGACGGACTTCGGTGCCGGCAAAAAACGGTGCCGGTATTTTTCCGTGACATGGGTGATGGCGTCGATGCGGTCGGTAATCATTTTGCGTTCCTCGCAATCCGGTTGTTCACACTGCTGCAAGTTGCAGGCCACTGGGACACCTCATGTCTATCGTCTGGCTCCAGGAACGGACCCGATCAGCCCGGCCGATGCTGCAAATCTTCCGCCAGCCGGGCCAGGGCCCCGGTCCACGCACCGCCCTGCTGTTGGCGGTACAGCGTGAACCCGGGAAACCACGGCGACTCGGCGCCGTCCCGCATCCAGCGCCATTCGGCCGGATTCGGAACGAGTACGCGCGCGGTTTTTCCGAGGCCGGCCATCAGGTGCATGTTGGTGTTGCTCACGCCGACGTAGTCGTCGAGCTGCGCGAGCAGCGCCAGCATGTCCTCGAGGTTTTCGTTCAAATCGCTCCAGTCGCGCGCGCGCCGGCCCAGCGCGGACTGAAAACGCTCGATGTCCTCGGCGCGCGGGTGGCGCTGCAGAATCAGCACCTCGCCCGGCCACGCCGACAGCGCGCGCCCGAGGAGTGATACATCGGTTTCCTTGAACAACAGCGATTTGCGCTGACCGGTCATTCGTTCCGTGCCGGCGCGCCAGGTTACGCCCAGTACCGGTCCGCCGCCGAGCGCAGCCAGGCGATGTTTGATGACCGTGTGTCGCTCGGGCAAAACCGTCAGGGGCAGGGCCGGCGGCAGATCGTCGAGGCGATCCGCACCCAGTATCAGCGGCAGGTCTCCCACCAGCAGTACCTGGTCCAGGTCTGCCGGGCAATCGTCGCCGTGCAGCACCGCGTCGAGCCCGGGCGCGCGTTGCACCAGGCTTGCGATTTTCGCGGAAGGCTGGCAGGCCAGCCAGGCGCCGCGCTGCCGCGCAAGCCGGGCGAAGCGCAGAAAAAAAAGTTCGTCGCCAATACCCTGCTCCGGGACAAGCAATAGGCGTTTGCCCTTCAGCTCGAACGGCATCTGTGTCGATGGCCGCGGCAACACCCGGCCGGGCTCGCGCGGATCGACGAGATACGCCTGCCCGGAACGGTATTTCACCCGCCACTCGTACTCGCGCCAGCCTTCGTGCAAGGCGCCGTTCAGCAGCAACAGGAGGCCCAGATTGTTGTGCGCCTCGGCGTAATCCGGTTTGAGGACCAGCGCGCGGCGATAACCATCCAGCGCTGCGTCCAGCTGGCCCTGTGCCTGTCGGGTCAGTGCCAGGTTGTTGTGCGCCTCGGCGTAGTCCGGGTTAATGGCCAGCGCGCGCTGAAAACTCTCCAGTGCCGCATCCAGCTGGCCCAGATCCTGTTGCGCCATGCCCAGATTGTTGCGCGCCTCGGGATAATCCGGATTGATGGCCAGCGCGCGGTGAAAACTTATCTGCGCCGCGTCCAGCTGGCCCAGCGTCTGCTGCACCACACCCAGATTGCTGTGCGCCCCGGCATCTGCCGGCCTGAGCAACAGTGCCTGGTGAAGTTGCTCCGCCGCTGCAGCGTGCATTCCTTGCGCCTGAAGTGCCGCGCCCAGGTTGCTGTGGGCCTCGGCATAATCCGGATTGCGCGCCAGCGCCTGACGGTAACTTTCGATCGCCGCATCCACATCGCCGCGCGCCTGCAACGCCACCCCGAGGTTGTAATACATGGGACCGCTCGGCTTGCTGCGGATCGCACGACCGATCAGCTCCACAGCGTTATCGATCTTCCCCGCCTGGTGGGCAATCAGGCCCAGCAGATGCAACGCATCCGGGTGGCCCGGCACGGCCTGCAGGATTTTCCGGTAGAGGATTTCCGCCTGCGGTAAACGCCCGGTCTGGTGATGCGCAATTGCGTCCCGGAGCATTTCGGACAACGCCCGGTCCGCGCTGTGCGCCATTGCTGTCTGCGCGTCCGCCTGCGACTGACAACACTGTTTGTATTTCCGGCCGCTGCCACAGGGACAGGGATCGTTGCGGCCAACTTTTTTCATGCTCGTCTGCATGCGCTGCATGGCCACTCCGGCAAAACCTTTTGCCTCGAACACGTCGCCATGCCCTCAGCGGCCGGCGCGGCGCCTGGCCACGGCCTGCGGCGATTTTTCTTCGACACGCAGCATGTGATCGCGCTCGGCGAACCAGCTGCCGGCGTGCTCACAATCGTGCCATTGGTGAAAATACGGACCACCGGTGGTGAAGTGCACCAGCGAGGCATCGGCGGTCGGCGCATCATGGCCCACCAGGTGATTCCAGCCGTGCGGAATCTCGCCGATCAGGCCGTCGTCGCCCAGCCATTTGAACTGGTGCAGTTCGAGGCCGCTTGCGCGGTTCACGTAGTCCGGGGTCAGTGCCCGGCAGCGGGTATTGTTGAGCAGCATGACGCTCGACCAGTTCTTTTTCTGGTATTTGGTCTGCACCGCACCCAGGAACTTGGTGTCTTCCTTCGGCACGTGGTTGTGCTTGACGACCTGCACGGCATAACGCTCGTCGCGCAGCGCCCACAGCCGGGCAATGTCGTCGCGCACCAGCATGTCGCAGTCCATGAACAGTGCCCAGCCCTGGTAATCGCACAGGTATGGCGCCAGAAAGCGGGTGAAAGAGAAATCGGTCGATTGCAGCGGATCGCGCTCGCGTTTGAAGATATCGCGCAGGTGCGAAAGACAGAGCGGCGTGATCGACACCGGCTGCGAGGCGCGCGCCAGGATACTTTGCGTCAGCACATGGTAGGCCACCGTCTCGCGCGGATCGAAACCGATAAACAGCTTGATCATGCCTCCTCCTTGGAACTGAACAACAGGTGGCCCGGCGGTTCGCTCAGCGCAGGAAGTTGAACAGCGACAGACCCTGTACCTTGGAGAAAGTCTGCTGTGCGGCTTGCAGCGCCAGCAGTTGCTGGTTCATGCGGCTGGCGGCCGAGGCGTAATCCAGATCCTGCACATTGGACAAGGCCTGATTCAGACCCAGCATGAACGCCTCATTGGTGTCCACCTGGCTGTCGATGGTGTTCTGGCGAGCGCCGATACGTGCACGGATCTCGACAACCTTCTCCAGCGACTGGTCGATCGCGCCCATCGCCGCGTTCAGCCCCATGCCCAGCTGCGCCAGCGAGGCCGGGCTGTTCGCGCCGGCCTGCAGGGTGTTGGACAGACGCTGCAGCGTCGTGAACATATCCTGATTGACGCTGGGCGTAAGCGTGAAACTGTCGCCGTTTGCCGGTGCGCCCGAGACCTTGGTCTGGATTCCGTTGAAGCTGATGTTGCCGCCGTCGACATAAGGCTGCGCCGCCAGCAGCGTGGTGGCGGTTGTGGTGTCCACCACATCGTAGGTGGTAACCGCGCCGACGACGGTGAAATTGATGGCGTAGTTGTCTGCCACGTAGGTCGCGGGATTGGCGCTGCCCGGATCGATCAGGCCGGTGCCGGTATTGGCGCCGGCGCCGGCCACGGCAAACGTGCCATTGCCGTTGCGAATCGCCTGAAATACATCCATGCCGGAGTCGCCGATGGCGACCTGGGTGGTGGGCCCCACCTGCAGGTAACGACTGCCCTGGTCGCCGTTGTAGACAAACCCGCCGGCATTGTTGGACGCGAACGGCTGCACGCGGCCCTGGTAGCCGGCGAAGATATATTCACTGTTGGCATCGCGCGTGTTGGCAAGATTGAGCAATTCACCAAGGCGCTGCTGCACTTCGTTGGCGATGGCCTTGTGATCGGCATTGGACAAGGTGCCGGTGTTGGAGGTCTGCACCACCAGCGTACGCACGCGCTGCAGAAGGTCCGCGACGCTCGTGAGCGCATACTCCTCCAGACCGAGCCGCGTCTTGGCGGCATCGGCATTCCACTGGTACTGCCTGGTGGTACCCAGCGCCTGCGTGAGATCCAGCACCTGCGCCGAGGCCGCCGGGTCGTCGGACGGCGAAACAATGCGCTTGCCGGTGGCGAGCTGCAGCTGGGTTTTTCCCAGACCGGCCTGCTGGTCGAGTATGGCGTTGGTGCCCTGCCGGAATATCTGTGGTGTGGAGACGCGCATTGTTTATCCTCTTACGGCATCCAGCATGGTCTGAAACGTGGTATTCGAAACCGCAATCATCTGCGCCGCCGCCTGGTAAGCCTGCTGGAAGCGCACCATGTTGGCCGCCTCCTCGTCGAGATTCACGCCGGCGACGGAGTCGCGCGCCTCGGTGGCCTGCACCAGCACACTCTGCTGGGCATTCTGGTTGACTTGCGCGCGGTGCGTGCTGGTGCCGACTTCCGCCACCATCTGTCCGTAGGCATTCTCATAGGTGACGGTGTTATTCCCCAGGGTCAACGTTGTGCGCAGATCGCCGAGCGCAAGCGCATTGCGGTTGTCGCTGGCGGCGTTGGTGTTATTGCTGATCACAAAGCTGTCGCCGTTCTTCGGCGTGCCGGCCAGCGAGAACGTGAAGCCGCCGAAGCCGGCAAAGGTGAATTGTTTG
>Ga0209253_10002163_pt1 | contig 17393 bp, 11 predicted proteins | sample FrelakmetBRP12BR_FD_187145 | JGI IMG/M metagenome (GOLD analysis project Ga0209253, IMG submission 187145) | Freshwater lake sediment microbial communities from the University of Notre Dame, USA, for methane emissions studies - BRP12 BR (SPAdes)... | ecosystem: Environmental > Aquatic >...
ATACGATTCCCCTCAGTATCTGGTTATCAGGGTAGATGACAAACGCCGCGATTTCACCTTGTATGGCAAACAAGGCTATGGCAATGCACGGGGTATCTGGCAGACGATTTATCTGGAAGGTCGGGGCAAAACGTACGTAGAAACGGTGCATTTCACTCCCGATATCGATAAGAACAGAGTGAAAGCAGAGGTGAGTTTGTCCAACGAAACGAAATCAGATGCTCAAATTGCTTTCCGCATCAAGACGCCTGATTCAGAAATGGTTTCAAGAAATACTATTTCGCAAAACAAGGACAAAGCTACTTTTGAAATCGCTATTCCAAACCCTCGATTGTGGACCCTGGATGACCCTTTTTTGTATGAGACGGAAATTACAATTGGTGACGATGTGGTGAAAACCTACTTCGGTATGCGCAAAATCTCAGTAATGAATTTGCCCAATACGTCTTTTCCCTATATCGCTTTGAATAATCAACCGATCTATCTGCAATTGACGCTCGACCAATCCTATCATCCCGATGGATTTTATACATTCCCTACCGATGATTTCATGAAAAATGAAATCGCATTGTGCAAAGACATCGGATTGAATGGCATTCGGACACATATCAAAATTGACGTGCCCCGAAAACTCTATTGGGCGGATAAGTTGGGATTGCTGGTAATGTCTGATTTGCCCAATTCCTGGGGCGAACCCGACGCAAGAATGCAAGCCGAAGCCGAACATACTTGGCGGGAAATGATCAAAAGAGACTATAACCACCCCGCTATTTTTTCATGGATTGCTTTCAACGAAACCTGGGGACTCATCACAAAAGTGATGACACAGAGTGACACAACATTTCAATATCTGCCTCGAACCCAAACTTGGGTTGCTTCGATGTACTCTTTGGCCAAATCGCTTGACCCTACACGGTTGGTTGAAGACAATTCAATTTGTTGTGGACGAGGTCACACCGAAACGGATATTAACTCATGGCACGAGTATCTACCCGGCTGGGAATGGGAAGACCTTTTGAACAATATTGACAGAAACACGTTCGAGGGGAGTCCTTTCCACTTTGAAAAAGGTTTTAAACAAGGCAATCAACCGAATATCAATTCTGAATGTGGAAATGTCTGGGGCTACGATGGCAGCACAGGCGATGTAGATTGGTCCTGGGATTACCACCGGATGATCAATACGTTCCGCAAATACCCGAAAGTAGGGGGTTGGCTCTACACCGAACACCACGATGTGATCAATGAATGGAACGGCTATTGGCGTTTTGACCGCTCGAAAAAACGTTCCGGGATGGAAGAGTTAAACCCGGGTATGAAACTCAACGACCTGCACGCCCCGGTTTATCTTTCTACAGGTAATGAGATTTGTAGAACGGTGAAAGGCGGAGTTCCGGTGAAGGTGCCGCTTTATCTTTCCTCCATGACCGGGAAGGATTATGGAAAGCAGCTAAAGCTTTCTTATCAATTGAAATTGACTAATGCTATTGGAGAAACTTCCTTGATCTCACAAGGGACGAAACTCCTTGATTACCAGCCTTACATTCAAAAGGAATTGGACTCCCTGACTTTGGATATGCCCCATCTCGGTGGACTGGCGATACTGACGCTTCAACTGGAAGATTTGAAGGGAACGGTATTGCATCACAACTTCATGCACTTTGAGGTTATGGCTGGAACCAAACTTCCAAAAACAGAAGTTGTATCCGCAGCGCCAGCCGACTTTACACATGCGCAATGGAGCGCCAAACAGTGGAGCGTTCTAGACGGGCTTAAAGTATGTGGAGCCGGGAAAGGGTATTTTGAATACACGTTTAGACTAACCGGCCCCATTGATTTCAAAGCGCTGAAGGAAGCGTACTTCCTCATTGAAATCTCTGCTAAAGAACTGTTTGTGAAAGACCGCGGCCAGAAAGAGACAGTGGCTGGCGACTTTATGCTTGGGGCAAAAGCGTCACCGAGCGGTAATCCGAATTCGTATCCTATGACAGATGAAACGCTTTTCCCTTCAACAATAACCATTACCGTCAATGGGGAATCGGCATTGACGACCACACTGGCGGATGATCCTGCCGACCACCGGGGTGTATTATCGTGGCATCACCAATTGAAGGACCGGAAGCTACGGGAAGCCGGATCCTATGGATACCTGACCAAAGTAGCCGTATCGAAGAAGCAGTTGGAAAGTGCCATGGAGAAAGGTGAACTGGTTATTCAGCTAAAGACCCTTGGCGAAGGGGGAATCGCGGTGTATGGAAAATCATTCGGTCGATATCCGCTCGATCCGTCGCTGGTAATGAGATTCAAGTAGTCTGATTTGATTACGAAGCCAATGATATTCCCCCACCGACTAGGTCGCAGGGTCAGATCATCCCCCAGGTTCAGGGTCACCTGATTCCCCGGCCATTTGCCGGGCGAGATCACCCGGGCAGCGATCAGAGACTGGATTTTTCCCTGAACCTCTCCTATCGTAGGCGGGAGATCCAAGACCGCAAAGGACGAACAAAGAGAGCGGTTCACACTCAGCCACAGGCTGCGCAGCATCTCCCCACCCCGATCCCGTTGAGGATATCCTATGACCTTCCACTCCGCACTCCTTTCAATGTCGTTGGTTACGTCGCTAGCAGGCGCACAGATCGTACGATATCAACCGGAGATGAGCCAGCAATTGCTGAAGAATGCGTGGCCGGCGCAATGGATCGCATGTCCTGGTGCCTCTTCAACAGGATACGGGGTCTACCACTTTCGCAGAACATTTAATCTGGGAGAGAAGCCCCAAAAATTCGTTGTCCACGTATCAGCAGATAACCGTTATCGGCTCTTTGTGAATGAAAAGCCCGTATGTTCCGGCCCTGCAAGAGGTTCTCTGGATAATTGGCGATTTGAAACGGTGGATATTGGCCGCTATCTTCAGCAGGGGAACAATCTGATCGCCGCTCAGGTGTGCAACCTCGGTGAGTACCGCCCCCTTGCACAGATGAGTCTGCGATCGGCATTCATCCTCCAGGCGGACTCGGATGCCAATAGCGACGTGAATACCGATTCGCGATGGAAAGCAATCCAGAATTCCGCCTATCATCCGATCCATGATTTTTCGTACTTGAATACCTACTATGCGGCCGGCGCTTGCGACTCCGTCGATGCGTCACGGTATCCATGGGGATGGCAGAACATCGGCTATGACGACAGCCGCTGGGCCAACGCTCAAACCTACGACAAAGGCAAACCCAGGGGCCTTGGGATCATATCCGGACTCCAGCTTGCGCCCCGAACAATCCCTTTCATGGAGGAATCGCTGCAGAGGATTGTGAAGGTGCGCCGCTCTGATGGCATCGATGCCACCGACGACTTTCTGAAAGGGAATGCGCCGCTGACCATCCCCGCGAATCACCGAGCCAGGATCCTTTTCGATCAAACGGCCCTCACTGTCGCGTATCCGGAAATCTTCGTAAGCGGGGGAAAGGGCGCGCGGATCAAGATGGTCTACAGCGAAGCCCTGTACGACAGGACCCATCACAAGGGGAACAGGAACGAGATCACAGACAAAGAAATCGCCGGCTACTATGATGTGTTCCTGCCCGACGGGCAGCAGAACAGGATGTTCCGACCGTTGTGGTTCAGAACGTACCGTTACCTGCAGCTGGACATTGAGACAAAGGAAGATCCGCTGACGCTCAACGATCTCTATGGCATCTTCACTGCCTACCCTCTGCAAGAGAATGCCACATTTCAAAGCGACAACCCGGAATTGCGAAACATCTGGGATGTCGGCTGGAGAACCGCGCGGCTGTGCGCTCACGAGACCTATTTCGATTGCCCGTACTATGAACAGCTGCAATATGTCGGCGATACGCGAATTCAGACATTGATCTCCCTTTATGTTTCAGGCGACGACCAGCTTGTCCGCAACGCCATTAGAACGCTTTACGAATCACGAATCCCGGAAGGCTTGACACTCAGCCGATATCCGTGCTTCGAACCACAGGTGATTCCCCCATTCTCCCTCTTCTGGATCAACATGATCCATGACTATCATATGCTCAGAGAGGACAGGGAGTTTGTGAACTCCCTTTTGTTCGGCATAAGCGGAGTCCTGGACTGGTACGAAAAACGTCTCGAGAGGAGAACGGGCGTACTGGGGCCTCTGGAATACTGGCCTTTTGTTGACTGGGCAAAGGAGTGGCCATGGATCAGCGACAAAGGAATCGGCGGCGTCCCCACTGTGGGGTTGAACGGAGAATCCTCAATCATGTCGCTCCAATTCGCGTATACGTTGAACCAGGCCTCACAACTCTTCGAAGATTTTGGTGACCCCGGGAGAGCCCGGCACTACCGTCAGCTTGCAGGAACAATAAACCGAGCGGTTGTGCAGCTCATGTGGGACGATACACGACGGATGGTTTCCGACACCCCGGAGAAAAAGGCGTTCAGTCAGCATGCCAATGCACTGGCAATTCTCTCAGGGGCGATTTCGGGCGAAAGAGGTAAAGCCCTGATGGAACGGGTTGCCCACGACGAATCCATCATCCAGTGTACAATCTATTTCCGTTTCTACCTCTTGCAGGCAATGAAACACGCGGGGCTTGCTGACAGGTATACCGAAATGCTTGACCCATGGAAAGAAATGTTGAGAAACGGACTCACAACGTTTGCAGAGCAGCCCGAACCTACGCGTTCCGATTGCCATGCATGGAGTTCAAGTCCCAACTACGACTTCCTGGCAACCATCTGCGGCATTGAACCAGCTGAAACCGGATTCAAATCCGTAAGGATCGAGCCCCATCTCGGGCAACTGACATACGTCAGGGCGAGCATGCCGCACCCGAGAGGCGAGATAAGGGTGGATCTGAAAAGGAACAACAGCAGCATCTCCGGGACAGTCACCCTTCCAAAGAGTCTGACCGGCGAGTTTCTGTGGCACGGGAGGAAAACGGCATTGCATGGCGGAGAGAATGCAATCCCGTAACACGTGACCGGCCGCCATCACGACCGGGCTTGAGAGGGGAGGTTTCCAACCTGCGAGGGGCCGACCAAAAAGTTTTTCACGTGCGTAGAGACACGAGGTGTTGATGGTCTGTTCGTGGCGCTAGTGTTTCGAGACAGTGCCACAGAGAGAAGCTCGGACTGATCTCAGCCGATACCATCGATCTATTTGGTGAGACCTGCCGGCAAGTGACGCTGCGCCCCCTTTTCCGTCACTCATAGCTATCAAACAGACTCATGACCTTCAACGAACGCTGGAAATCGCCGACCTCATGGTGCGTCTTGAAGAAAACGGTTTTCGACTCGTTCGGCAGGAGGTCAAAATAGTTGTCGCTGAAAAAACCCCGGCAACCCTCGCACGAAAGATACACGTTCTTTGCGAGAGTACCCGACACGAGCCGGACTTCATACCCGTCCGGCTGTTTTGTCGATTCAATCCTGATCTCCGGGCGCTTCAACGCGAGGTTCTTCGGAGACGAGAAGTACGCCACGTTCTCTGCAATCACGGCACCCCCTGAGGTGAGCGTTGACACCATCGCCAGCGAGGAGGTGTCGTGGCCGCCAACGACGTCGCTCGTTCTGAGCTGCGCATAGACGGCGCTGGTGTTGGGCTTCACGCTGACGCGAAACATGTTCGCATACACTTCACGCCCGTCAAGACTAAGAGTTCGCACCCGGAGTTCACCCGGTAGGACCTCCAGTCTGTCGGAGACGATGGAAAGAGCGATCTCTTTCTCCCCCATCCGGGGCGCGATGATCACCGGCTCATACAGCCTCTTCGCGTAGTAGTGGAGCGCCTTCCACTCACCGTAATAGTCGATGCTCGACCAGGATGCCACCGGCCAGCAGTCATCGATCTGCCAGTAGAGACTCCCCATGCAGGTCGGCATGTTACGGCGGTGAGCTTGAATCGCCATCCTCACGCCTTCGGCCTGCAACACCTGACTGGCATAGAGGTACGATGTGAAGTCCTTCGGCCTCCGCAGAAGTTTCTCCATGTACGTGGCGATCAACCGGTTCCCATACTCCTTGTCCCGGCGTTCTTCCGCCATGCATCGCTGGTGGGAAAGCATGACCGGCGAATGCAGCTCCCTGTCCTTCGGGTCCGTGAATTTCAGCACGGAGGGAAGTTGAGGGTAGGACTGGAAGCCGTACTCGCTCACAAACCGGGCAATATTCTTTTCGAACTGTTCAAAAGGTTCCTTTCCGTGCCAGACCCCCCAGTAGTGGATGTCCCCTTCCATGGGCGATATGTTCCGGAAACCTGCACTCGGGCTTGAAGGGTGATAATACCGCGACGGATCGGCTTCTTTCAGCGCCTCCGGGATCACGGTATAATAGAGGCGTCTGAGGTCTCGTTCGTACGCCTCCTGCATTGCGGGAGGATAGAGCTGTTTCCATCCCCAATTGTGCCATGCAATCTCGTTCTCGTTGTTTCCACAGTAGAGGGCGATGCACGGGTGATTCCGGATCCTCCTGACGTTGTCGAGGATCTCCTGCTTTACATTCTGCAGGAAGTCATCGTCCCCGGGGTACATGGCACATGCGAACATGAGATCGTGCCACACCAGGATTCCTTCCTTGTCGCAGAATTCATAGAACAGGTCGTCTTCATAGATGCCACCCCCCCAGAGGCGCAGCATGTTCATGTTCGCCTGCGCAGCCGCTTTGATCGTGGACTCGTAGCGCTCTGGTGTGACGCGGTTCTGAAAATTGTCCTGGGGAATGTAGTTCGCGCCTTTCATGAAGACGGGGACTCCGTTCAGTCGGACATACAGACTTGTCCCGAGGGAGTCCTTTTCGCGGACGACTTCCAGCGATCGCACACCCATCTTCGTGCCGGACTCATCGCGATAACCGTCCTGAGAGATTACCGTGACCCTGACATCGTACAGGTAGTGACTCCCCAACCCGTTCGTCCACCAGAGGTTGGGGCTCGCAATAGCCCCTTTCAACGCAATGGTGTTGAAACCTTTCTGTAGACCTGTGTCCTTCACGCTCAGCGTCACGCCGTCCGCCGATAGGAGGATGCGGGCCGTCTGGTTCGACGAGGAGCGGATTTCGACCAGGGACGTAATGTCGGCCGCGGTGCTGCTGACGCTCTCCTGCACAATCCGGACCCCCTGGATCCTTATGGCGTCCCATCCCTCGATCACCGCGGGACGCCACACCCCACAGGTAATCAGTCTCGGCCCCCAGTCCCAGCCGTAATGGAACTGCGCCTTCCGGGAATACATCGCAATCTTCACCTCCGCCTGGTCGTTGTTTCCGAAAGCCTGCAGCGGAAACGGGGCCCTCCGGTACTTCGGGAGATTCTCATCGAACACGTTTCGGAAAAGAATGGACAGCCTGTTCCCTTTCTGCCTGAGGAGTTTCTTGCACTCCCTCCTCCACTCGCGGAACATGTTATCGGCTGTCAGGAGAACTGCATCGTTGAGAGAGACGGTGGCATAGGTATCCAGACCTTTGAAGACCAGCTCGATGTTCTCGCGCCCCAGGAGTTCTTCAGGGAGGTCGAAGGCTGTCTCATAGATCCAATCCTTTTCGCCAATCCACTGGAGTCCTTGTTCATTGGTTCCGAAGAATGGATCGGGGATCAGGTTGTTGCTCATCAGATCGGTGTGGACGGTTCCCGGGACGGAGGCCGGATGCCACTCCTGACCCGTTGCCTCACGGAATCTCCAGTTCCTGGAGAGTTCAACGATTTGAACGGACATGCTAACCTCCTGGGACGGATATGCGCCGGCCGACATCACGACAACGAAGAAAGGAACAACCAGCCAGAATCGCATTGCCCATGCTCCCTGTGTGAAGATTCGCGTCCCGTAACAGCCCGGGGCCCGGAATGTCAACGTCTCTCGGCGATAGAGACGGAATCCTCCGCGCCGAGCCGTCTCATCTTGAAGGCGTGTTCCCGGATGACAGCGAGCGTCGACCTGTCCGCATTGAAGATGGAATTACGGCCCTGTGGTTCTTGCGGTGGATCGCCGACGAACGGGTCGCCTTTCCGCCACACGTTGTCTGCATTCCGCCCTTTAGCCTCTCCTCCCCATCCCCAGAAGTTGGACCCGGCAAAGGGGGCCCCGGACCGCGCGGAATCATACAATGCAGCAAAGATCTTGCTGTAGTAGCGATCCCGAGCCGTGGTCGGACTGCCGGGTGCGCAGAGACCCCCATCCCGGCCGAGCCCGAACTCCTCCATCACGATCGGCTTGTTGAGTTGCCGCGCCAAGCCAAGGTGTGTGCCGATGTACTCCAGCGCATTCTGTTCCGTTTTTGGCAACGTCTCATCGAACTTCTTGGGGTCGAACCATCCCCAATTCAGGGGCCAGACGTGGAAGGTGACATAGTCAACGTGTTTCGACTGATGCATTTTGATGCAATACTCAGAGGACCAGCGAAAACCCACCGCCCCTTCACTCCCGGTCGACACAAGATGATTCGTGTCGAGGGCGTGAATAAACGCTGAGGTCTGGTCAACCCAACCGTACAACGCCTCGAGGTTCTTCTCTCCTTCAGGGCCACTCGTCCCGGGCCGGGGCTCGTTGGCCAGCTGCCACGACATGATGGCCGGGTCTTCACTGTACGTGCGGCCGTTGACGGTGTTCCTTCTCTTGACGATTCTCGCGATGTAGTCCCTGTAGAAGGCATTCGCCTTTTGATTGGCAAAAAAAGTTGCGGAGAAGTTCATGAAAGCGGGCCACCCTTTCGTTGTATCATCAGGGTCGACGCCTGGAGCTCCGTTGGCCCAGACATTGTACACCGCCATCCCCCCCGACCACTCCCAGTAATTGTTCAGGTAGAGCACGGCATGCATGTGCCGCTTTGCCATCTCCGAGAGCAGGAAGTCAAGCCCGATGAGGAGGTTTTCGTCCACCTCGCCCGCCGCAACCTGGATTGCAGGTTTTATGGATCCCCGAATGTAGGAATCCTCAGAGGCGGCAAGCACACGCAGATTCTCTAGCCCATGGGCATTCAACGAATCCAGTTCTCGCAGGAGTCGCCCACGGTCTCCCGTTTCACCCGGTGAGCCAATGTAGCAGCCATACCAGAGGTTTGTGCCCGCATAGTAGTACGGCCGGTCATTGTGGATAAACTGCGTCCCGCTTACCTTGATGAAATCATCACGCTCTCCGAAGATCGATATCCCCGAACATGCTCCAAGCATAACAGCAAGAAGGGCAATCGTGGAAGTGACCCGTACATTCATGATGCTCCTCTATGTTTGACTGTGAAGTGTGCTTCTTGCGGGCAGGCACTCGCGCTCCTCCTCGGCGCGAGGAGCGAGAGACGACGGCATTGGGTGTGCCGATCGGGTTTTCGCCTCACCTTCCGGGACACAAACAGAGACGAACAGTCTGCCCGCAAATGACAATCCGCGTATTGCAGAAGGTGGTGAAAAAAAAGGAAAACGGCAACGAATTCGGTGTGCCGTTCTGCGCGGATCGGCATGAGATATTTGACAAAGACAAGACAAAGCGCTATCATACTCATACACGTATGAACTCGACACACTCTCAGAGCATTCTTATGCGGACGACCACCCCAACGTTCCCGGACCGGGACGGCTGAGGTTGGTTCATCCTTTTTCCATCACATGGAAGGCCGACTTCGCAATCAGGGAAGCCGGTTTTTTTGTTTTCGGGGATCATTATGCGAGTAATGAAATTTGGCGGGTCATCGGTCGGAACCCCCGGCCGGATCAAGCACGTCATGGGAATCATCGCCGATGCCCGGAAACGGCACCGGAACATCGTTGCTGTGTTTTCGGCGTTCGAAGGGATTACCGACCAGATCATAGGAACCAGCCGGGTGGCCGCCCGCGGTGACCGCAAGTACCTCGCCGGGCTCGGGGCGATCAAGAAACGCCATCGTGAGGCTCTTGCCGATCTCGTACCGGCGCGACGGCGGGGGCGAATCGAGGCGTTCGCCCGTGAACGGTTCGCAGACCTCTCGGACGTGCTCCATGGCGTCTTCTATACCAAGGAGCTGACGAACAGGACGCTGGACTACGTCATGAGTTTCGGGGAAATTCTCTCTTCCTCCATCATTGCGGAAGCACTCCAGGCAAAGGGGATCCCCTGCGAGTTCCTCGACAGCCGTCACCTGATTAAGGCCGATGACAGGTTCGGAAACGGGAGGGTCAAGTACGACCTGACCTATCGCAACATCAGGGCATACTTCCGGAAGCATCACGGGCTTCAAATCGCCTGCGGTTTCATCGCGTCCACCACAGATAATGACACGGTGACCCTCGGACGGGGAGGGTCAGATTTCTCGGCATCGCTCTACGGCGCCGCTTTGAATGCCCGGGAAATTGAAATCTGGACCGACGTGGACGGCGTGATGACGGCCGACCCGCGCAAAGTGGAGAAGGCATTCTCAATCCCCCGGATGACGTTTGAAGAGGCGATGGAGATGTCGCATTTCGGGGCAAAGGTCATTCATCCGCCGACGATGCAGCCGGCGCTGGACAGAAATATTCCCCTCAGGATCAAGAACACATTCCATCCGGAGTTTCCGGGAACGCTGATCGGGAGGCGCGACACCTCGGGCACCTTTTCGATCAAGGGGATCTCCTCCATCGACGAGATCTCGCTTCTCCGGGTCCAGGGAAGCGGCATGGTAGGCATTGCAGGAATCGGCAGGCGGATATTCAGCGCGCTGGCAACACAGGAGATCAATGTCCTGATGGTCACGCAGGCATCGTCCGAGTACTCGCTTTGCCTTGCCGTCCTCCCGCAATTTGCCCAGGCGGCCAAACATCTTATCGAGGAAGAGCTGCGGTACGAAATGAGGGACCGGCAGATTGACGGGGTTCTGATCGAGCCGAACCTCTCCGCGGTCGCCATCGTTGGCGAGAACATGCGGAAGACCACCGGCATTTCCGGAAAGCTGTTCCAGGCGCTGGGGAAGAACGGCATCAACGTGGTCGCCATTGCCCAGGGATCCTCGGAGCTGAATATCTCCACCGTCGTGGCCAAGGCAGACGAAGCCAAAGCCCTGAATACCCTGCACGACGCCTTCTTCCTGTCCGGAACCAAGTCGCTGCATCTCTTCATCGTCGGAACGGGACTCATCGGCGGGACGCTCTTGAAGCAGATTGCCCAGCAACGTCACGTGCTGCTTCATTCGCAGTTCCTTGACGTTCGCGTTCGAGCGATCGCCAACAGCCGGACGATGCTCTTCGACGGTACCGGTTCCTTCCTCCGGGACTGGCGCGAGAAATTTTCGGCGGGTGGGACTGCGATGGACCTGGATGACTTCGTCCGACGGATGAAGGCGCTGAATCTGCCAAACAGCGTCTTTGTTGACTGCACGGCAAGCGACCTCCTGGTGACAAAATACGCGGAGATCCTTGAATCGAGCATCTCCATCGTGACTCCGAACAAGAAGGCAAATGCAGGGAAGTACGGACTCTACCAGAAGCTCCACCGGGCCTCACTGAAACACGACGTCCGCTTCCTCTACGAAACAAACGTCGGCGCGGGCCTTCCGATCATCAACACGATCAATGACCTGGTCGCCGGAGGAGACCGGATCGAGCGCATCGACGGCGTTCTCTCCGGCACGCTCAGCTATCTCTTCAACTCCTTTGCCGGCGGACGATCGTTCAGCGACATCGTCTGGGAAGCGAAAGAACGAGGGTATACCGAGCCGGATCCCCGCGACGATCTCAATGGACTCGACGTCGGGCGGAAACTCCTCATTCTCGCCCGGGAGGCTGGACATCCTCTGGAATTCAGGAATATCAGCGTCAAGTCGCTTATCCCGCCGGCTCTTCTCCGGGCACCTTCCATCAATCAATTTCTCAAGCAGCTTCGGAGCGTTGACGATACCTATGCGCGTGCACGCGACAAGGCTGCAGCGGAAGGGAAAGTGCTTCGCTATGTGGCTTCGTTCGCCGGCGGAAAGGCCGAAGTCTCCCTCCAGCGCGTCGGTCCGGAACACCCCTGCTACGCCCTCTCAGGGAGCGAAATCATCATTGCCCTTACCACCACCAATTGTAAGGACCACCCGATTGTCATCAAGGGGCCCGGGGCCGGTGCGGATGTCACGGCAACGGGGGTGTTCGCGGACATCATCCGAATCGCCCACCACCAGAGCTGACATGGATATCACGGCATTCGCCCCTGCATCCGTCTCCAACGTTGCCTGTGGCTTCGACATTATGGGGTTCGCGCTTGAGCGACCGGGCGACACGGTCACGGTGCGGTTCAGCAAGTCTCCGGGGGTGAGCATCAGGAGCATTTCCGGGAACGCAACCCCGCTGCCGATGGACCCCGCGAAGAATACAGCAGGGGCGCCGGTGATCGCCATGCTCAAACGTTGCGGCACCCGCGCGGGTGTAGAAATCGACATACACAAAGGGCTCCCGGTTGGGAGCGGGATCGGATCGAGCGCCGCCAGTGCCGTTGCAGCTGCTGTTGCGTGCAACACCCTGCTGGACGCCGGCCTTTCGCGGGAGGAGCTTCTGCATTTCGCCATCGAAGGCGAGAAAATCGCGAGCGAAGCCGTTCACGTGGACAACCTCTCGCCCTGCCTCTGGGGCGGCTTCGTCCTGGTGCGTGGGTACAACCCTATCGATATCGTGCCGATCCCCGTGCCGGAAAATCTCTGGTGCACCATTCTCCATCCTCATTTGGAAATACAGACAAAGGAGTCACGCAGGATGCTCCCGAAGGTCATCCCGATGGGTGACGTCATCACACAGACCGGCAATGCCGCCGGTCTCATCGCCGGGCTCATGACCGCCAACTTCGGATTGATCAGCCGGTCGCTGCGGGATGTGATTGCGGAGCCCGTGCGGCAACACTTCATCCCGGGCTTTGTGGAAATGAAGAACGCCGCACTGGGCGAAGGAGCTCTCGGGTGCAGCATCTCGGGTTCCGGCCCTTCATTGTTTGCACTCGCCACATCAGAGGAAGTTGCGTCAAAAGCCGGCACGGCGATGGGGAAAGTCCTCGACACCATCGGGTGTCCGCATTCCATCATCCTGTCTCGCATCGGCCGGACGGGGGCACGAATCGTTTCCTGATGAGACCATGAGACTGTCCAGCACGATAAACCCCGGCGTATCTGTCTCCTTCTGCGAAGCCGTCGACCGCGGGATTGCAGACGACGGCGGTCTCTTCATGCCCGCAAGTATTCCCGCGTTTCCACCGGGATTCTTCAATGGCATCGGCTCTCTCTCGTTCCAGGAGATCTCGTTCCTTGTGGCGCAGCGCCTGCTCGAGCACGAAATACCGGCCGATGCTCTCCGGCGCATCGTCGAGGATTCGCTCACGTTTCCCGCACCCCTGCACACCCTGGACGACCGGACGTTCGTTCTCGAGCTCTTCCACGGGCCGACACTCGCATTCAAGGATTTCGGTGCGCGATTTATGGCCCGGACGCTGGCCTACCTGCACAGGCACGATCCAAGGGAGACCACCATCCTTGTCGCGACTTCCGGCGACACCGGGAGCGCGGTGGCACACGGATTCCATAACGTGGAGGGGATGACCGTCGTGCTGCTGTATCCTTCAGGAAGGGTCAGCACCATTCAGGAGCTGCAACTCACAACGCTCGAAGGGAATGTTACCGCGCTCGAGATCGAGGGAACGTTTGACGATTGCCAGCGGCTGGTCAAGCAGGCGTTCGCGGACAGGGAATTGTCGTCGAGAAAGAAATTCACGTCGGCCAACTCCATCAATGTCGGCCGCCTCCTTCCGCAGGCGTTCTACTACTTCAACGCATTCGCCCGGTTACCCGCAAGGGAACCGCCCCCTGTCTTCTGCGTCCCGAGCGGGAATCTCGGGAATCTTACCGCAGGGCTGATCGCATGGAAGATGGGACTTCCCGTTGAGCGGTTCATCGCGGCAACGAACGTCAATGACGTGCTGCCGCGGTTTCTTGAGACCGGCTCGTATGTGCCGGTCCAGGCCGTTGCGACAATCTCGAACGCTATGGATGTCGGAGATCCGAGCAATTTCCCCCGGATCCTTGCCCTTTTCGGCGGGAGTCTTCCGGCAATGCGCAGGATGTTGTCTTCATCGTCATGGTCTGACGACGAAACTCGAAAAGCCATTCTGGAAGTGTTCCAGCGGCACGGGTATGTGATGGACCCCCACGGGGCCGTGGCGTACGCAGCGCTCCGACGATATGCCCGCGGGACGTCAACCGGGATCATCCTCGAAACCGCGCACCCGAGCAAGTTCCCGGACGTGTACGACACGATGTTGAAAGAGAACCTCGAAGTGCCCGAGCGCCTTCAGGCGCTTATCCAGGGAACGAAGCGGTCGGTCCGACTTTCAGGCAAGTTCGAGGATTTCAAAGCATTTCTGATGAGTTCATAACCTGGAGGAATGATGACGATGAACATCTCCGACACACGCATCGCGATCCTCGGAACAGGGAATATCGGTTCCGCCATTGCCCGCGGACTGGTCAGCGCCGGCCTCCTCCCTGCCGGGAGAATCTCGCTCACACGAAGGAAGCCGGAGGGTCTGAGTGACTTCAAGCGGGACGGGTATCTCGTCGGGACGGACAACGCGGAAGCACTCCGCAATGCCGATCTCGTCGTTCTTGCCGTGACCCCGCAGCAGCTCAACACTCTTCTATCGGAGATCAAGGGTGTGCTCGATCCGCGCCGCCATATTGTCGTTTCCGTTGTCTCCGGTGCAACCATTGCGGAGATCCGGCGGCAGCTCGGGGGTGAGCCGGCGATCATCCGGGCGATGCCGAATACGGCGATTGCAATACGGGAGTCGATGACTTGCCTGAGTACTGACAACGGTGACGCCCGTGCACTTGCGCTCGTAAAGACCATCTTCGATTCGCTCGGGAAATCGCTCGTCATTGAAGAGGGACTGATGGTCCCCGCGACAGCGCTGTGTGCCTGCGGGATCGCTTTCTTTCTCCGGAGTATCCGGGCGGCATCACAGGGCGGGATTGAGATCGGATTTCACGCGGAGGAGGCACTCCTGATGGCGGCACAAACGGCCCGGGGCGCCGCCTCGCTTCTGGCAGAGGCCGGCAACCACCCCGAGCGGGAGGTGGACAAAGTCACGACACCACAGGGGTGCACCATCGCGGGACTGAACCAGATGGAGCATTACGGATTCAGCTCCGCGCTGATCAGGGGAATCGTGACGTCTGCGGAGAAGGCCGCCGTCCTCTACGCGCCGAAAGAGAAGAGGACGGAGTCCTGACAACAGCCTGCGTCATGCAGCAGGTGCGGCCAGACGCCTCAGGCGCATCGACACGGTGCGAAACCTCGGGATGAATCCCCCGATCACGTAGACGCGCATCAAGTACCACCAGAAACTCTTTTCCACAAGAGCGGGATCGATGTTCTGCTGGATCTCCTTCTGCCTGGCGGGCGTTTCGCTCCAGTGGATGCCCGGGTGCTCGTGATGAATCGTGTGGTACCCGTTGTTGAACAACATCGTGTTCAGAAGTCCGACAAAGTTCCGGGAGTGATTGTAGCGCGACTCCTCGTCAGCGTGGACATGCTGAACGTAGTTGAAGATCAGCACGCTGAAGAGGGAAACCTGGTCCGGGATGATGATGAAGAGCAGAGCCTTCTTCCAGTCCAACCACAGCGCTCCGGCATAGAAAAGCCCGAGGACGGCATATTGCGACACGGCCAGCCAGAATTTGGTTTTGTTCGTCCGCCACAGATTGGCGAGGTAGTCTCGTATCGGCCGCTGCTGGAAATAGCTGCTGACCGAGGGGTAAGAGACCAGCGTGAGGATGTTGTTCGCCTCGCTGACCCGGTAGGTGATGGTGTAGTCACCTTTCCGGTTGTTGAATTTGTGATGATTGGCGTTGTGCGTCGGAATCCAGGCGAACGTGGGGAAACCGTAGAACAGCGTGATCCAGTAATCCATCACAATGTTCATGAAACGGTAGCGCCAGATCGGCAGGTGGTTATGATTGTGGGCAATCACCGAAACCGATACTGCCATGAACAGGCAGAGGACGAACAGGAACGGATTGAACGTCGGGAGATTCCATTGGATGAACAGCAGCGCGGTAGTCAGTAGCATGTAGGCAACGGTACGGCGGTCGGCGGCGTAGCGCAGGAGTCGCGGCATAGGCGGGCCCTTTTGTGGATGAACAGTATTCGTTAATATACGCTATTATCCAGCCAACAACAACGGGAAAACCATGAAAGACCTCGTGAAAGCGATCGCACTCTTTCTCCTTTCGGTCCTTTGCGTGTCGGACACGGCGCAGGCCGGTGAGGAATGCACGACGGCCGTGATAACGGGACGGGCAACGCAGGACGGAAAGCCCATCCTCTGGAAGAACCGCGATACGGACAACCTGTCCAACAAGGTCGTGTTTGTCGACGAAAAGCCGTTCAAATACCTCGCAGTGATCGATGCGGGGGACACAAGCGGTCGCATCGCCTGGGGCGGGCTCAATGAGGCCGGTTTTGCCATCATCAACTCGGTGGCTTACAATCTCCCCAAAAAGGGGGGTGAAATGGTGGACCTTGAGGGGATGGTGATGGCCGACGCGCTGAGGAGTTGTGCCACAGTGGGAGACTTCGAGCGCTACTTGAAGGGAAACCTCGGGTCTCAGCTGGGCTGCCGGACCAATTTCTGCGTCATCGACGCGAAAGGTGGCGCCAGCATTCTCGAAGTGCACAACCACGGCTACGCCAGACTTGACGCCGACACTGCCGCCGGGAAGTGCCTGCTGAATACCAATTTCTCCCGAACCGGGAGCCCTGACGAAGGAGCAGGGTATCTTCGCTTCGACAGAGAGTCGAAGCTCTTTGCCGGTGTGCCGGCAGGGCGAATCTCCCACGAGTTTGTCCTCCAGACCGCAGCCCGCGACGTCGGCCACGCTCTCCTCCTCCACCCCGAACGGGAGACATGGAAGAAACTCCCTGCCGACCGACCCGCATGGATCCACACCAACCACACGATCGACAGGGACGCCACCGCGTGCACCATCCTGATTCACGGAGCGAGACCCGGGGAGGACCCGCGAACTGCCACACTCTGGGTGATTCTCGGAGAGCCGCTCTGCTCTATCGCGGTTCCGCTCTGGGTGGCGGCCGGTCCGACGCCGTCTGAAGTCCAGGAAGGCCGCGATGCTCCAGTCACTGCGGAGACGACCAGGCTCAAGAAGATTCTGAGGCCTCTCAAAGGGGTCGACCGGGGGGAATATCTTGATCTGACGAAGCTTGACAACGAGAAGGGAACAGGTTGGCTTTCCGTGACACTCACGGCGGAACAGGAAATCCTGCGTGCGACGAGGACGCTCCTGGAGAAGAGTCCGGCTCCACAGGAGCTCGCCGCCTTTCAGAAGGAGGCGGCATCGAAGGCTCTTCAAACGTTGAAAATGATCCGGTAGATTTCTTCCGGGGTCCTCCAGAGAAGAGGACGCCCGAAAGATACGAGGGCGAGACG
>Ga0209253_10002164_pt1 | contig 17366 bp, 11 predicted proteins | sample FrelakmetBRP12BR_FD_187145 | JGI IMG/M metagenome (GOLD analysis project Ga0209253, IMG submission 187145) | Freshwater lake sediment microbial communities from the University of Notre Dame, USA, for methane emissions studies - BRP12 BR (SPAdes)... | ecosystem: Environmental > Aquatic >...
TCGCCGCCAGGGTTGCCCCCGCGCTGCCGCTCGACTTGCATGTGTAAAGCATGCCGCCAGCGTTCAATCTGAGCCAGGATCAAACTCTTCAGTTCGATCACTGCAAGTAACTCAATCGACGTTGGCCCCATTTCCATCCACATTGGTTACCCAGCTGCGGACGGAAACAAGACTTGCCTCCACCCGCCCGGTTTGACCCGCGCGGACAGAAGCCTTTTGCGTCGTGTGAGCACCAGAACTTCTTGAATTTTCTCCCCCGGCTTCCACCGGCCCGGCTGTTGCCAGCCCGGACGGCTTCCGCGAGGGCACCCAAGCACCCCAGCGCCCACACTTATCGGTTGTGAATTCTTAAAGAACAGGCCGGCCCCGGGCATCGCCCGAAAAGCACCAGCAGAGAAGCGCGATTATACATCGAATCGGGAGTCGGTCAACACCCCGTTACGAAGCCGACCTTCGTGCCCGCGGCCGCGCGCAGGAAGCGGGCCGTGTCGCCGGCACCTGGCCGGGGGCGCTAAGGCTGAACACGCTCCGCGGCACCACCGTGCCGGGCTACCGACGACTGGAACAGATCGTCCTGCCAGGCAAATTCCCGGGCAACGGGCGTTCGATCGTGGCGATCCGGCACGGGTTGGTCGAGTCGCACGGGGGCCGCGCTCTTGAGATCACCAAGGTGTCACCACGAAACGAACCTCGAAAGATGTGCCGGAGAGCGACTTGACGCGATGCCAAGCTCGCGCATTGGTTTTTTGCGCGTCTGCCCATCGCCCATGTCGCCGAAGTCCGGGTCGGTCGAGTTCATGTGTAACCTCCCGGAAGACGCCTTTCGGCGTCGTCTCGTGCGCTGCGGTCAAACGATCGCTCGCAGGGTAAAATTCCCAACCGCACTCCTATCGGTCGAAGTGGCCGTCTGGCGGCGGGACGCATTCCACCTGATTGCACACGATGCCCAAAGTCGCCCTCATCACCGGGATCACCGGTCAGGACGGTTCGTTCCTGGCCGAGCTGTTGCTCGCCAAGGGGTACGTCGTGCACGGCATGAAACGCCGGACCTCGCTCATCAACACCGACCGCATCGACCACCTCTACCAGGACCCCCACGAGGCGAACCGACGCTTCATCCTGCATCACGGCGATCTGACCGACTCCTCGAACCTCGTTCGCATCGTCCAGCAAACCCAGCCGGACGAAATCTACAACCTGGCTGCGCAGAGCCACGTCGCCGTTTCCTTCGAGGAGCCCGAGTACACGGCCAACTCGGACGCCCTCGGTACGCTGCGACTGCTCGAGGCGATCCGCATCCTCGGTCTCGAGAAGAAGACCCGGTTCTACCAGGCGTCCACCTCCGAGCTCTACGGCAAGGTGCAGGAAACGCCGCAGAGGGAAACCACTCCGTTCTATCCACGCAGCCCCTACGGCGTGGCCAAGCTCTACGCGTACTGGATCACCGTCAATTACCGGGAAGCCTACGGTCTGTACGCCTGCAACGGCATACTCTTCAATCACGAGTCCCCGGTCCGTGGCGAAACGTTCGTCACCCGCAAGATCACCCGCGCGCTGGCGCGCATCAAGTTGGGTCTTCAGGATTGCCTCTATCTCGGCAATTTCGACGCCCGGCGCGACTGGGGGCATGCCCGCGACTTCGTCGAGGCGATGTGGCTGATGCTGCAGCAGCCGCGGCCCGAGGATTTCGTCATCGCCACCGGCGAGCAGCACAGCGTGCGGGAGCTCGTAGAGACGGCGGCCGCAGAACTGGGAATGCGGCTGACGTGGAAGGGCAAGGGCGACAGGGAAAAGGCCTTCGATGCAGCCGGTCGCTGCATTATCGCTGTCGACCCGCGCTACTTCCGTCCGACCGAGGTGGACACCCTGCTCGGCGACGCGGCGAAGGCCAAGGCCGTCCTGGGTTGGACACCCAAGGTCGCGTTCCGGGAACTCGTCGCGGAGATGGTGCGCGAGGATCTGAAGGCCGCCGAGCGAGACGAACTTGTCCGCGCCCACGGCCACCGGACCTACGATCGCCACGAGTAGGCGCGGCCCGAGTCCACGAATGGCCGCCATGTCATCGGCACCGGAATCCGGGTCCCGCATCTATGTCGCAGGACACCGCGGACTCGTCGGCTCGGCGATCGTCCGCGCCCTGACGGTGCGGGGCTACAGCAACCTGCTGTTGCGCCGCCATGCCGAGCTCGAGCTTTCCGACCAAAGCGCCGTGCGTACGTTCTTCAAGCAGGAGAAGCCCGAATACGTGATCCTGGCTGCCGCTAAGGTCGGCGGCATCCTTGCCAACAACACGTATCCGGCCGACTTCATCCACGAGAACCTGGCGATCCAGACCAACGTCATCCACGAGTCGTGGCGCGCGAGCGTGAAGCGCCTGCTGTTCCTGGGGTCCTCGTGCATCTATCCGCGCGATTGCCCGCAGCCGATCAAGGAAGACTACCTTCTGACGGGGCCCCTCGAATCGACCAATCGCCCGTATGCGATCGCCAAGATCGCCGGGATCGAGATGTGCTGGTCGTACAACCGGCAGTACGGCACGCGGTTCGTCGCCGCCATGCCCACCAACCTCTACGGGCCGGGCGACAACTACGACCTGGCCAGCTCGCACGTCCTGCCGGCATTGATCCGGAAGGTTCACGAGGCCAAGGTCCGCGGCGAGCGTGAAGTCGTCGTCTGGGGAACCGGCACGCCAAGGCGCGAGTTTCTCTACAGCGACGACATGGCCGATGCGTGCGCGCACCTGCTCGCCTTGCCCGACCGGGAATTCGACACATTGAGGACGGACGATCACCCGCCGCTCGTCAATATCGGATGCGGCGAGGATCTCTCGATCGCGGAGCTCGCTGCAATCGTCGCGCAGGCCCTTTCGTTCAAGGGCGCCCTGCGGTTCGACACCTCGAAGCCGGACGGGACGCTGCGGAAGCTGCTTGACGGCGGTCGCATCAACGCGCTGGGCTGGCGTGCGCGCACACCCCTGCCCGCGGGCATCGAACGCGCGTATGCGGATTTCCTGCGACAAGCGTGTTAGTCGACGGCACGAAAGCTCACCGCACGACGTGCGACGAGCATCCCGGCCTTGCCCGTCGAGTCTCGGCGGGTCCAGCCGTCCCGGGTCGCCACAGAACCGGAGCACCATGTCCGCGCCGACGAAACGGTGCGGCAGCGCATTGCGCCCGCCTGCGCGACTCGAGACGCACAGCTGCGAAAATGGCCGATGAAAACGGCATTGCGCAGAGCGGGCGGCGGCGATGAGGGCCTGGGACGGTCCGCTACGGTGACGCCGACGTTTGCCAACGCCACGCGTTCCGCATCGGCGTCGCTGCTCCCGCACGCGCTGGTGGCGTGCTGGCTCGCCTATCTCGGTGCCATGATCTGGATGCACGCGGCGGCGAGCGTTCAACCTCCGCTGTACGACCCCATCGGGTACATGCAGAAGGCGATGAACTTCTGGGCGGCTTTCGACGAAGGCCAGTTCGCCGCTGCGCTCCGGGTCGCGCCGACGGTCCGGCCTCACGGCACGATCCTGCTGTCCTACCCGTTCGGCTTCACGCCCGACTATCGGGGCTTCCATTTCCGCTCCGCATTCCTGCCCATCGTTTGTGTGGTGGCAGCGGTCTACATCGCAATGGGCGCGCTGCGGCCAAAGCCGGCGGGAGGATGGTGGGTCGCGTCGATCGCGCTGCTCTTCTCCTCGCTGTCCCTCTTCTATCAATTCGACTGGCGCGCGGAAACCGGCGGGCCCGTGAGGTGGGGCCTCGTCGACAACTTCCAGGCCGGGGTCGCCGCCATCGCGGCAGCCGCGCTGTTGCGGAGCCTGTACGCGAAGTCGCTGCCCTGGCTGATGCTGGCGGCCATTGCGGCGTCTTTCACGCTGCTGGTCAAGCCGTCCGGTGCGATGGTCATGCTGCTCGTGGCTCTTCTTTGGGCTCTGGCGGTGCTGCTCGAATGGTTTCGCGCGCACTCCGGGCGGGAAACCCATCGTTCGCGCCTGCGCCCCTATGCGCTCAAAGGCGCCGTCGCCTTCGCGGCCATCTATCTGGCGGTGGTGACGTTCTGCGTTTATGCGAAATACCTGTCCCCGGACAACTTCCTCTACGCGAAGCAGGCGCTGGCAGTCATGCAGGACATCCTGCAGTTTCGCTGGGATAACGCGGTCAATCTGTTCAACCGGAGTGCAGGCGCGGGGTTGATCGCCGGGTGCGCGATCGTTGCAGTGCTCTTCCTGTTTCTTCCCGCCCTCCGGGGGAAGCGGGACGACGAGTCTCGATTCGCTTCGGTTTCCGCATTCGGTTGCCTGGTCGTGTGGATTGCGGGCACGTGGTATTGGTTCGTCGTCCAGGCCGGCGGCAACCAGATAAGATACTTCTATCCGTTCATGCTGATGGGCGCGATCCTTCTCCTGCCCGCGGCCAGACTCACGTGGGCGCATGCGCCAGTTGCCGCGCGAGCGGCGTTGACGGCTTGCTGTCTCCTGCCTGCCGTCAACATCGGCGCCCTTCTCGCAAGCGGTGATACCCCATCGGACGCCTGGCAGAGACTTTCCGGGGTCAGCGTTTCCGTAGGCGAGAACCGGGAGGAGGTCGCCCAGGCGTATGGACTGCTCACGGATTTGCGCCGGGCACAGAAGAGCGTTGCGCTCTACTCCTTCGCCAACGGCATCCCAGCGGCGGTTTTCGAGAACGTCGGCATGTACGAAGGCATGATTCATCGGGGGCTTCCGACGTTCAGCGTGACGACCCCGCACGACTGGGTTCGGGGATGGGTGATGCGTACGTCGGAACTGCTCGACAGCGACTACATTCTCGTCACGAAATATCGCGAGCGGGATGCAAAGCTGCTTCGTTCCCCTCGACGCTCCAGCCCTTCGTACATCGAGGCCCTTGCCTTCGAAACCTGGCTTTCCACGCTGGGCGAGGAATCCGGAGTCACGACCGTTTCCGACGGATCGAACCTGCGACTGCTCCGCCGGATCGACCGCGGCAGGTTCGAGCGCGCAATCGACCGATTTGTCGCGGCACGTTCCTGGCGGCCCGAGTTCGTGGCGGCGAACCAGCCGGTCTGGTGGAGTGCCGATTCGTTGCCCGATGCGACGCGCGATGCCGTGGCCAGAAGCGTCGATTTTGGCGGGATATACAAGCTTCATGCGCTGGTGTTGACCCGCACCGACAAGGAGCTCGTGGTCGACGTGTGGTGGGAGGAGTTGCGGCACGAGGCGGCAAACGAGCAGCGCTATCTGTTCTTCCATCTGATCGACGCGTCCGGCGAGGGCCTGCAGAACCTGCAGATCCCGCTGTTTCCCTACGATCCGCCTGATCCGCTTCGGCCTGTCCGCCACGGTCGCGTCACCTTCAATATCGAGCGGATTGCCGGAAAGCTTGCGTCGTTCGGGTTCGGGATCTACCGGCCCGGCGGCGATTTGCTGATCGCCAAGGGCATGGTGAGCGACTACGGGGGCGGTCGCATCCTGATCCCGTTGGCCCCACAGGTTGACCGGGCGAAGCCGTCCCCCAAAACGACGCAGCGGTGAATTCGATGCCGATCGACGCTGGCCCGCCGGAAGCGAACCGGGCCGATATCTTCAAGGACGAGCATCGCGCGTACGCCGCGCGTCACGCCGAACACTGGGATCGAGTCGCCGCACGCCCCATCGGCGCGCTGAGCCGGCATTACCGCGCCCGCCTGGCAGAAATCTACCGGCACGGGATCGGGGAATGCGACAGCATTCTCGAGGTGGGTTGCGGAAACGGCGATCTGCTTTCGGCGCTCGATCCCAAGCGCGGCGTCGGCGTCGACCTTTCGCCCGAGATGGTCAGGATCGCCCGCGAGCGGCACCCGCAGCTCGAATTCGTCTGCGCCGACGCGCAGTCGTTCGAGCTGGACGACGCAGCATTCGATGTCGTGATCCTTTCCGACCTGCTGAACGATCTCTGGGACGTGCAGGCTGCGCTGGCGCACCTGCGGCGCTACTGCAGCGAAAGCACGAGAATCGTGTTCAACGTGCAGAGTCACCTCTGGGAATCCGTCCGGCGGGTCGCCGAATCGGCCGGCCTGGTCACGCCCAATCTACCGCAGAACTGGCTCACGCCAATCGACGTGCGGAATCTGGTCGACCTGTCGGGATTCAGGCTCGTGCGGCGGTGGGAGGAGGTTCTCTGCCCCGTGCCGATTCCCGTGCTGGCGCGATTGCTCAACAGCGTCGTGGTCAAGTTGCCATTCTTTCGCGTGGCCGCGCTCGCCAACTTCTATGTGGCAAGACGCGTGGGTGAGGCGCTGACAAGGCCCGCCGTTCCGTCCGTTTCGGTTGTCATCGCCGCCCGGAACGAGGCCGGGCACATCGACGAGCTCCTGCACCGCATTCCGGATATGGGGTCGCACACTGAGATTGTCTTCGTGGAGGGCAATTCGACCGACGACACCTACGAGGTCATCAGCCGAGCCGTCGCCGGGTCGCAACGGGATTGCAAGCTCCTGAAGCAGCCTGGAAAGGGGAAAGGGGACGCAGTACGCGCAGGCTTCGAGGTAGCGAGCGGCGACATCCTGATGATTCTCGACGCCGACATCACCGTTCCGCCGGAGGACCTGCCGCGGTTCTTCGACGTCCTCGCGGCGCGCCGCGGGGAATTCGCCAATGGCGTGCGCCTGGTCTACCCGATGGCGGACGAGGCGATGCGCTTCTTCAACCTTCTCGGCAACAAGTTCTTCAGCTGGGCGTTCAGCTGGCTCCTCGGGCAACCGATCCGCGACACGCTTTGCGGGACGAAGGTGGTCTGGGCGAGCGACTACCACAGGATCGCCCGCGGCAGGTCGTACTTCGGGGACTTCGATCCCTTCGGGGATTTCGATCTGCTGTTCGGCGCGGCTCGACAGAACCTCGAAATCGTGGAGGTTCCGATCCGGTATCGTGCGCGCAGGTACGGGGAGACCAATATCCAGCGCTGGCGTCACGGCTGGCTGCTTCTGAAGATGGTCGTCTTCGCCGCCCGCCGCATCAAGTTCTGCTGACGAAGTGGCCTCGTTCCTCTCCGACATGCTTGCCCATCCGCTAACGAGGGGGATGGCGCTGGACGACCCGAGGACGACCGAGCTGCGCGCCCGCATCATCCGCGAAAAGGGATTCCTCCGGCAGATCTACGAAGCTTGGTACCGGATCCTGCTTGACGCCGTGCCTCAGGGCGACGGCGCCATTCTCGAAATCGGGTGCGGGGGCGGCTTCCTGAAGGAGCGGCGGGCCGAGATCATCGCCTCGGAGATCTTCCCGACGCCCGGTGCCGACATCGTGCTCGACGCGAGGGCGCTTCCCTTCGGTACCGACAGTCTCAAGTCGGTGCTGATGGTGGACGTGTTGCATCACGTGCCGGATCCGGCGGCGTTCCTGCGGGAGGCGAGCCGTTGTGTCAGGCCGGCAGGCGCATGCCTGATGATCGAGCCGTGGAACACGCCGTGGGCGCGCTGGGTCTACCGGCACCTGCATCACGAGCCGTTCGAGCCGGATGGCGGGTGGACGATTCCGTCGAGCGGCCCTCTCTCCGGAGCGAACGGTGCCCTCCCGTGGATACTGTTCGAGCGCGATCGGGAAGTCTTCCACGAGCGTTTCCCGGAGTGGCGCATCGCGCGCATCCGGCCGCTGATGCCGTTGGTCTACCTCGCGTCCGGCGGCGTGTCCATGAGATCGCTGCTTCCCTCCTGGGTGTTCCGGGCGCTGCGTGGCGTCGAGCGATCCGTGCCCGGGTTCGAGCGGGCGGCCGGAATGTTCGCCTTCGTCGCGCTCGAGCGCCTCGCACCGGACAGCCGGTGAAGCGACTCCACCATCCGTTCACGATCGCCGCAGGAATCGCGATCAGTGTAGCGGCCCTCTGGATAGCCGTTCGCGGCATCGAGTGGACGCAAACCCTCGACGCGATGCGCAACGCGGACGTCGAGCAGCTCGTGCTTGCCCTGCTCTTCCTCGTCGCCGGAATCTCACTGCGAGCGGAACGCTGGCGCATCGTCATTCCCGGTCACGTCCCTCACCGCAGCGCCTATCGCGCCAACTCCGTCGGCTTCTTCTTCAATTATGTCTACCCCGCGCGAGCGGGCGACGTGCTCAAGGTACTGAGCCTGCACCGCGCAACCGGGCAGAGTCTCGCGCGTCTGGGCGCCAGTGCGGTCATCGACCGCCTCATCGACGTCCTGGTACTGCTCGCGGCCACGACCGCCGTGTTCTGGCTGGCTCCGGAGCTCGTGCTCGGCAAGAGCATGTTCTACGTCGGATCCGTCGCACTGATCGCGGCGGTCGTCCTCGTGTTTTCCCCGGCTGGCGAAGCACTGCTGCGACGCTCCCATGCCTACCTCGATGGCCACGCGGAACGGCCCACTGTGGCGACGATGCGCAGATTCGTCGAGCGGTTCCTCAAGTTCCGGGACGATCTGCTGGCCGCTAGACGCCAGTGGCCCCTGTTGACGGTTTCCGCACTGGTCGCGTTGGCGGACTACCTCGCGGTGCTCTTCCTGCTCAGGACATTCGGATGGCAGCTGCCCTTGCTCGCACCCGTTGCGGTCTGGGCCATCGTCTCGCTCGGCGCGGCCCTGCCGTCGGCGCCAGCGGGTATCGGCGTCCATCAGCTGGCCTGCATATTCGCCCTCGGCATCTTCAAGATCCCCGCGGCCGATGCCTTCGCATTCTCGCTCACGTTCCAGGCGGCGAGTTTCGCGGCGATCCTGCTCGCCCTCGTCGCTGGGCTCGCCGCGAGCGCTCCCGGCCGCCCACCCCGCCCACGATGAATCCTTTAGCGCGGTAAAGGCCCGTCGCGCCGCCGACGCGCGCGTTGGCGCGGTGAGGCGCGGTCTGTGGGGTCATGGAGCCGGAACGATCACTCTCCCACCGTTCCAGTCGCGCACGCCCCGGTCGGCGACGAGCTTCTGGTCGCCGCGGTAGAAGCCTACCGCCAGGCGCGTTGCGTCCGCCCGGGCGGGGCTCGGGAAGGAAATCGTGTTGAACCGCATCAGTTCGTCCTGCGCCGACTGATCGCCCGGGGCGAGCGGGATCTGGTTGTTGAGGACGATCGAGCCCTGATCGTCGATCACGTGGATGAAGAAGATCCAGTCGCGTTCCTTGAGCCCGGGCAGCGGCCTCCACCAGATGCGCACCGCGATCTCGTTTCCATCGCGCGCGACCGAGAGGGCGCGCAGCTCGATGCCATCCGAGAACCGGACGCTCTCCAGCACGGGTCGATACCGCGCCAGCGCTTCAGCTACGTCCTGCTCGCTCAGGCGTCGCCGCGGATTCGCCGCCATGAACGTGCTTCCCCAGGTGTGCGCGGCGACCAATGCGTCGAGCGAGGTCGCGAGCCGTTGCGTATCCTCGATGCGAACGATCCGGACCTTTGGCGTGTCGGAAAGCACCTCCACGCCGTCCTGCTTCGCAAGGGTGGAGGCCCAAGCCTGGAACAACTCCCGCTCCTGCGCGAAGGCTTCGATCTTGTGGGTGTTGGCCAGCACCGAGCGCACCTGCGCGGGATCGCGCACCGGCTCGAAGAGCCAGAAGTCGGCGTCGAGCATCTCGTTCACGCGAAAGGCGCTGGGGCGCTGCCAGTCCACGGGGCGGCGCATGGAAATGGCCGGCCGCGGCGCGGCGGCGATGCGCGCATAGTCGATTGCCGCCTGGAATTCCGCGTCGGCGGCGGTCAGGGGCATTGCATAGAGTGTCACGTCTCGTCCCTCGCTGCGCACCTTGGCAACGAAGTCCCGCGCTTGCCCGGCGACTTCGTTGGCGCCCCCGGAAGTGAGGTTTACGCCAGCCCATCTCTGCCAATCGGGGGAGGGGTTGCGCTGGGCCAGCAGCGCGCCGATGTTCGCAGCGGGCAACAGGAGCAGCAACGAAACACCGATCACCTGCCAGCGAGGCGCACCCGATGCCGCCCGGACGACGACGGGAACGGCGAAGACCACCGCCATGAGGACAAACGGCACGAAGTACCTGATCTGATACACCCCGCCAACGGCAAAGAGCCAGAACCAGATGCCAACCACGAGGATGAGCGAAGAAACCAGAATCAGCCCGACGCTCATCGGCCGATCGGAAGGTCCCGGATTTCCTTCCTTCCGCAGAAGAAGGCGCACGACCATCAGCGCCGAGACGAGCCCCCACGCCACGAAGGCGTAGCCGAGGCCCACGTGGATCATGTCGCGGAAGGCCTCCCATGTCAGCGGCTGGTCGCTCTTCATGACGTTGATGGCGGCAGCGCCAAACGCCAGGTTCCCGCGCGACAGGTACCGGGAGGCAAAGGCGGCCGCGACAACGAGCAGGTCGAGCGCACCGAAGATGGCCAGGCCTCGGACAAGCCACCGGATCGTCAACGCTCGCTCCCCCTGGAAGAGCTTCTCCGATTGCAGTCGGAGAAGCGCCAGGACGAACCACGCGAGGGCGATCAAGGCCATCACCAACACGCCCGCCGGCTTGATCAGGAAACAAAAGCTCGACGCGAACGCCGCGACGACGGTCCACTTCCAGGATCGGTCCCGGACACTCCTCACCGTGGCCGCAGCGGCGAGCGCTGCGACGCCGCCCATGAAGTTGTCAACGAGCCCCCAATGCGAAGGCGCCGGAAACTCGGGCGACACCTCGAAATAGTAGAACGCCGGCAATGTCGTGGCGAAGATCGTCAGGAGCGCAAGATGCCAGGCGCTTCGCCCACCCAAGTCCCTCCGGTATCCGGCGATCACTATCGAAACACAGAGCAACGCTATCGGCAGGAAGACGGAGCGAAAATAGAACCCGCGAAAATCGGTGTTGAAGCCGAACGGGTAGGACATCAACACCGTTCCCGGAGGACGGACCGTCGGTTCGACGTCGAAGGGATTCGTCGTCGTCCCGCTCATGCCGGCCCAAACGTTGTGCGCTTTCTGGAAATAGGTCGCCGCATCGAAAATCGGCGGCTGATTGCTCTCGCGGGCATGTTGCCAAACCGATCCACCCACGAACGCCAGCCACAGAAGGACGGCCAGGAGCGGTCCTCCGCGTCGAGCGACGGTTACGAAGGTGCTCTTTGACTCAGGGTGGGCCATCAATCGGGGAACGGGTCGAGTTCGTCAAATTGTGTAAACAGGCAATCAAACGTACAGGCACCAGGGACACCGCCCGGCACGTCGAAGCGCCCCCTCCGAGCGAACGATGCGTCACGCGTATCGCGCTCAAGTCGCGGTTGACTCAACGGGGTCTCGCCACCACGACGACGTGATCCGATTCGAGCAACCCGTCGTCTATCAACTCTCTTTCTCTTCTGCACAGCTCGTCAATGAGTGCCATCCCTTCAGAATTCTCGAAGATGGACGGATCAATGCAACCCGAGCCGAAAATCGGAGCCAACAACGTGCCCCCGCGATCAAAATGCTTGATGACCCTGAAGTGCGCCTTGATGTGAACCATGATCTGGTCCGAGCGCACCGCCTCCGAAGGATCCAACTCGCTCAACGCGACCGGGTCGCAGCGCTTCACGTCGGCGTTTCTTCGGTATCTGGGCGGAATCAACTCGAAAAGCTCTCGGGCCAAGCGAAGTTGAACATCGGCCCACTGAAAGCGTGACGGGCCCACGTAATCGTTGACGTACAGATACCCGCCCGGCTTCAGCGCGGCTCTGAGTGACCCGAGACAATTGTCGAGCCTCTCGATGTGATGCAAAGCGCCGTGAGCGAAGATCGCATCGAAGCGCTGCGTCCCCAGTTCCTCGGTATTCGCATCAAGAACCTGAAAGGAGACGTTCGGCAAATGCGCGCATCGCTCCCTGGCGACCTCGATGGAACCTGGCGAGATGTCGTAGCCACTGATGATACCGCCCGTGTGCAGACATCTTGAGCCGACATGCAGCTCCAGAACACCGCTGCCGGAACAGATGCTGGCCATGCTCCCAAATGGGCCGTAGGTGTCCAGGAACCAGTCGATCGGGTTCTTTGAGGGGTCGCCTGAAATGCAGCGCCATTGCCACTGCTGGACAACCTGGTTGGCTTCCCAATGATCAGGACTATTGATGTGCGAGCCCACATATCTGTCCCAATAGCCCGCTACGGCTTGCGATTGATCCATATTAACCTTGTATCTTTCAAGCGCACTTCCCCGGACGACTATGCGGTTGCGTCATCGCGTCCGGATCGGGCCCACGCCACCGTCACCCGCAATCCGTCCTCAAGTGACATGCGTGGCACCCACCCCAAAACGTCGCGCGACCGACTGATGTCGAGCACGTTGCGCGGCACGTCGAAGCCGCGTCCGGGCAGGTAGCGCCGCTCGACCGGCCTGCCGAGCAGTCGCTCGATCGTGGCTACCAGCTCGTTGAGCGAGCAGCCGGTGCCCGATCCGATGTTGAAGACCCTCGGCTCGCCCGAGAAGTCTATCGCGCGCAGGAACGCGCGCGCGACATCGCTGATGTGCAGGAAGTCGCGGACCACGGTGCCGTCGCCCCAGATCTCGATGGGCTCGCCCCGGAGCGCCCGGTCCAGGAACACCGCGACCGCGCCCTGCGCGGCCTCGACGCGCTGGCGCTCGCCGTACGGGTTGGCGACCCGCAGCACCACGTACTCGAGACCGTGCAGCGAATGGAACAGCGCGAGGTACTTCTCGATAGCGAGCTTGGCGATGCCATAGGAGACACGCGGCTCCGTCGGGTGCGACTCGGGAATCGGGTCGATCTGCGGCATCCCGTACACGGTCCCGCCGGACGAGATGAACACGACCTTGCGCACCCCGGCGGCAGCGGCTGCATGCAGCATCCGCAGCGTCCCGACGACGTTGCTCTCGACGTCGAAGACCGGGTCGTCGTTGGAGTTCTTGGGCAGCGTCGTCGACACGAGGTGGATGATGACCTCGCAGCCCTGCAGCGCCTCCTCGACCATCGACGCGCTCTGGAAGTCACCCTCGACCCATTCGACCGACTCCGACGGCGTGAACGATCGGTACGGCGGAACGCGCGGCCGCTCGAACACGCGGACGGCGTGCCCGCCGTCGAGCAGTCCGTCCACGACGTGCGAGCCGATGAACCCGCCCCCACCCAGCACCAGGCACTTCATTGCGGTACCGGCGCCGGCGCGCCGCAGTTCCGATAGAGGGACAGCAGGTCGGCGACCTGATCGTCGATCGAGCGGGTCACCACGGGCGTGCGACGGATGCGCGCCGTGGACTCCGGGTCCGCGGCCAGTCGCCGCAACACGGCCGCGAGGTCGTCGACGTCGTTGCGCCGGAAAGTCCAGCCATCGAGCCCCTCGCGCATCGGCTCGACCAGCCCCGGCACGTCGGACACGAGCACGGGGCATCGGTGCGCGATCGCCTGCAGGAGCACGAGCGGCGCGTTCTCGTCCCAGAGCGACGGTATGACCAGCACGTCGGCGTCGTGGAACACGCGACCGATCTCCACCGAGGCAAACCGCCCGCACAGGCGAATCCGCCCGTCGGCCCGCGTCGCGGCTTGGAGGCGCCGGCAGTATTCGGAATCATTCGAGTCGCCGTGCAGGTCGAGCCACAGCGGAATGCCCTGCAGTCGAGCCAGGGCCTCGACGATCAGGTGGGGGCCCTTGTGCGACGCCAGCGTCCCGACGAAGGCGATGCGCATGCCCCGGGGGTCCCTGTCCGCGGTTGCGGAGTCCTCGACTCGAGGACGCGGAACCCCGAAGCGCACGAGGTGCAACCGACCCTCCGGCACGCCGAAGCTCGCCAGGCGTTCGCGCATGTGCGCGGTCGGCGCGACCACGGCGCCGAGCGACTGTAGCGTTGCGTGCAGCGTCGGCGAGCGCGCCGCCAGGGCCTCGAACGAGCTGGTCATCCGACGCAGACCGGGCACGCGCGACGCAATCCGGAGTGCCAGCGCGGCCGGACGGTCGAACAATGAAACTGCCGACAGGGCATGCAACGCGGGATGACGGAGCTCCATCAGGTGGCGGGCGCAGTTGAGCCGGTCGAGGTCCGGTCCGGCGCAGCGCGAATGATCGCACAACAGGAGCTGGACCGTGGGGCACTCGAACCAGAAATCGGTGGCCGTGAAGACCGTCGGAACTCCCCGCGCGATCGAGGCGCGCACCGCGCCCGCCGTCAATCCAGCGAGGTGCAGGAAATGCACGACGTCCGGGCGCCGCTCGTCGAGCACGGCGCCGAATGCGTCACCAGCGTCCGCATCGTCGAATTCGCGGCGGATGCGAGCGGCCCCGCTGCCATCCGAACGACGCAGCGGCAGGAACCGCACCACATCATCGGGCGGGAGGGCGAGGCCCGCCGTCGTAGCGCCGTGCGGAACCGCCGACACCAGCCGCACGGAATGTCCCCTCGCACGCAGCGAGCCCGTGATCCATCCCGCCAGCACCTCGGTTCCGCCGCCGCCGAACGGCGGAAACTGGTGGAGCGCCAGAACGATGTCCACGCCGCGTGGCCCGCCCTAGCGCCGCGCCTGGTCGATCGCTTCCGCCACCACCCGGACGATGCATTGCGCAGTCGCGCTCGTGGTCATCGAGTATTCGTTCGCAATCGCAAAGTGGTTGGCAAACGCCGCGCAGCGCGCACCGCGTCCGAGCAACGGCAATCGCGCGACAGCCGCCGCTGGAAACTCGGGTGCACTCGATGGCGATGTGGAGCGCGCGCAATCGTCTTTCTGTCGGTTGAGTGTCTCGTCGCGCAACCCGCCGGCAGCAGAAAGCCAAAAAGCCTGACGCCACATATTATAATGACTCCAATATGTTGCTGAGTTTAAATGCAAAACCGGGTTTCTATGCATTGGAGGGGGAAGTCGGTGCGCGCGGCCGGACGCGAAACCTCGGCATTTCCCGCGGGTTCGCCTGACACCCCGTGAACAAAGACGCGCGCGCCATCGTCGTCCTGGGAATGCACCGCGGCGGAACGAGTGTCCTTGCCAAGGCGCTCGAAACGTTCGGCGTGTTCATCGGTGACAAGCTGCTCGACCCGAACGAGTGGAATCCCCGGGGCTATTTCGAGCATCCAGACATCGTCGCGCTGAACGACACGCTGCTCGGCCTCACCGGCAGACGTTGGAGCAGTCTCGATCTGCCGCCATGGGACAAGTGGGCGTCGGCGGCCGAGCCCTATCGAAACGCGGCGCTCGAAATCCTGCAGAAGCATTTCGCGGTGCGGCCGCTGTGGGGGCTCAAGGACCCGCGCATCGCGCGTCTTCTCCCGTTCTGGCAAGCCGTGTTCGATCGTGCGCACGTGACGGAAAGTTATGTGATCGCGCTGCGCAATCCGCTCAGCGTCGCGCGTTCGCTGGCGGCGCGCGACGGCTTCACGCCCGAGCGGTCTCATCTGCTGTGGATGCAGCACATGTACGCCGCGCTGCGCGACACCGAGGGCAAGCCCCGGATCGTCGTCGATTACGACGCGCTGATTGCCGACCCCCCGGGGCAGCTCACGCGGATGGCTCCGCTGTTCGGTCTGCCGCCTGCGGCAACGGCCCAGGGCGCCAGCGCCGATTACGCTGGCGATTTCCTGTCGGACGCCCTGCGGCACAGCGTTCACGATTCGGCCGACATCGGGGACGACCCGCGCGCGGGCCCAGTGGTGGCGAACGCCTATCGAACGCTGCAACGGCTTGCGCGCGATGACGTCGACACGCCCGAGGAGAGACGATCATTCCGAAAGGAATTTCGGGCGTGGGGGGACTTCCTGCGCGACAGCGTGCCCGCGATGCGGTATCTGGATGCCTGCGAAGACCGGCTCGAGCTCCTGGCGCTCGGTCGCGAAACGGAATTTCGCGCGCAACAGGCGGCGGACGAGGCTCGAGCGTCGCCCGCGCCGGACGCGACGTCGGAGGTCGTCGTTCCCGAGGAAACGGGGCCGGGCGGCGCCCGGCCGCCGACTTCGCGCGCGGAGCGCGAGGGCTCGGCAGGCCGGTCGGTCGAACGGGTGTCGGTCGTCATCCCGCTGTACAACCACGAGCGATACATCGAAACCGCAATCGAGAGCGTGCTCGCGCAGACGGTGCGGCCGGCCGAGATCATCGTCATCGACGACGGCTCCAGCGACGCCTCGGCGGAGCGGGCGCGCCGCATGTGCGACGACCATCCGGAAATCATCTTCTGGTCCTGGCCCAACCAGGGTGCCCACCACACACTGAACGCGGCGATTCATCGGGCCACCGGCGAGTTCGTGGCCATACTCAACTCGGACGACAGGTACCACCCGGAGCGGCTCCAGCTTTGCCTGGAGGCGATGCGGGAAAATCCGGCCCGCGACGTCGTGGTCTCGGAAATCGCCTTCATGGACGAGAGCGGACGTCCCATGGCGAGCCGGTGGTACGAGGACGCCCTGGCGTTCTTCCGGGAGACCGGCGATTGGCCGCTGGCGCTGTGCCGGGCGAATTTCCTAATGACCACGTCCAACGTGTTCGCCAGGCGGTCGGTGTTCGAGTCGATCGGCTATTTCCTGCCCTTGCGGTACGCCCACGACCTGGAGTTCTTCCTGCGCATGATCCTGGAAGGCAGGCACATTCATTTCCTTGCGCACCCCCTGCTGACGTACCGGTTTCATCCGGCCAACACGATCATGGAGAGCCGGGCCGGCACCGATGTGGAGCGTGCCGCGGTGGTGGCGTTCTTCCTCCATCGTTCGAGCCTGCGCGAGGGAACGGGCGACCGGTGGCGCGCGCGCCTGGCGCGGTTCGTCGAAGTCCTGGCGCAGGGTGGAATGGCGGACACGGTTGAGTACTTTCTCGCCTCGTTCCGCGGCGAGTTGCCGGGCAACGTGCCGGCGGCGCAGGATTCCGCGGTGGCCGAGTTCAACCGCATTCTGTCGCGGCTGGGGATGCATCGGGGCGGGACCGGCAGCGAAGGATCGCCGCTGGCCGAGTTTGTAGAGGCGCGCAACGCGTTCCTCCGCCGCGCAGACGCGGTGTCGGAAGGCTTGTCGTTGCATGCCGCCGAGGTCAACCGACTGCAGGCGGTACTGTCCGACAAGGATCGCGCGCTGCAGGAGCAGGCCGGTGAGATCCACCGGATGAATGACGTGCTGCTCGCCAAGGACAAGGGCTTGGGCGAACAGGCGACCGAAGTGCACCGCCTGAACGATGCGCTGGTCGCCAAGGACGTCGCGCTCGCCGCGCAAGCGGCCGACCTGCACCGCCTGACCGATGTGCTGGTCGCCAAGGACGTCGCGCTCGCCGCGCAGGCGGCCGACCTGCACCGCCTGAACGATGTGCTGGTGGCCAAGGACGTCGCGCTCGCCGCGCAGGCGGCCGACGTGCACCGCCTGAACGATGTGCTGGTCGCCAAGGACGTCGCGCTCGCCGCGCAGGCGGCCGACGTGCACCGCCTGAACGATGTGCTGGTCGCCAAGGACGCCGCGCTCGCCGCGCAGGCAGCCGAAGTGCACCGCCTGAACGATGTGCTGGTCGCCAAGGACG
>Ga0209253_10002165_pt1 | contig 17361 bp, 17 predicted proteins | sample FrelakmetBRP12BR_FD_187145 | JGI IMG/M metagenome (GOLD analysis project Ga0209253, IMG submission 187145) | Freshwater lake sediment microbial communities from the University of Notre Dame, USA, for methane emissions studies - BRP12 BR (SPAdes)... | ecosystem: Environmental > Aquatic >...
ATGCGGGTGAACTCGCCCTGCTGCAGCACGCCCGCATTGTTGACCAGCACGTCGATCGCGATGTGCCTGCGACGCAAGGCCGCAGCGAGCGCGCCGGGAGCGCTCCGCTGCGTCAGGTCGCACGGCTCGACCCGGACGTCGACGCCGAAGTCGGCAGCGAGGGTGGCCGCGAGCGACTCGAGCTTCGCCTTGTTTCGCGCGGCCAGCACCAGGGGATGACCCTCCCGCGCGAAGCGCCTGGCCAGCGACTCGCCGATCCCGGACGATGCGCCCGTGATCAGCGCGGTCTCCTTCGGACGTCGTTTCCCTGCCATTGGCTTCCTTCCGGCGGCGCGTCAGCTCAGCCAGCGCGCGCTGCGCGCCAGTTTCATCATCTTGCCGAACGACGGCGCGCCCTGGCGGCGTGCCTCCGGCAGCAGGCGCGAGGCGAGCAGCGCGGTGGCGAACGCGTCGGAGGCCGCGCTGTGGCGCGAGGAAACCGGAATCCCGAATCGATTCAGCCACTCGTCGAGCGAGCGGAGGTTCAGCTTCGGGTAGAGCGCGGGCGCGAGCTCCGCCAGGTCGAGCCAGGGGTTGTCGAACGGTTGGTTGACGTAGAACTTGATGACGCGCGCGAGGAAGCCGCGGTCGAACGGCGCGTGGAAAGCGAGCATCGGCGCCGTGCTCACGTATTCCAGGAACATGCCGATCGCCTTGCGCGGGTCGACGCCGTTCAGCTGCGCCTCCACCCCCACGCCGTGCACGAGGATGTTCTCGCGCGAACTCGCCGTCCCCTGGCGCACGATGATCTCGATGCTGTCGCCGGGGAGCACATGCCCGTCCTCGTGCATCGCCACCGCGCCGATCGAGATCAGTTCGTCGCTCGCGATGTCCATGCCGCTCGTCTCGACGTCGACCACGATCCAGCGCTGGTGGACCGGGCGCTCGCGGCCGAGCAGGCGTTCGAAGAAACCCATGCCGCGCCCCTAGCCGGGGAAGTCCAGTTCGAGCCGCTGCTGGACCTTGCGCGCCTGGCGGAACGACTCGTTCAGGATGCGACGGTCGAGGGGCGACAGCGAACGCAGTTCGACCTCGTTGGGGTTGTCCTCGTGATTCGCGCCGTACGCGTGCTCGCGCCGGTGCTGCGCGCGCAGGCGCATCAGCTGGAAGAACTCGAAGGCGGCGATCCAGCCGTCCACGTCGTCGGCCGGCAGCTGCCCCGCTTCCGCGAGCCGCTTGTAGCGCTCCGAGGTATTGGTCTCGTGCAGCCCCGCGCGCAGCGCCCAGATGCGGGCCGCGTCGACGAAGGGCACCGTGCCGTGCATCTTGAGGTCGACGCGATCCGGGCCGCCCGACTCGCCGAACAGCGATTCGGTGAGCCGGCCCGGAGCGGGCGGCCGGTTGCGCATCGCGTTGTCCGACATCTGCTTCAGGAAACGGGGGTTTGCCTGCGCCCGCTCGACCACATCGACGCGCAGCTGGTTGGCGAGCATGATGTCGCCGAACAGCGGACGAAAGTCGAAGTAGATGCTGCCGGCGAGCAGTGCCTCGGGGTCGCCGCGGTCGATCCACCGCATGAACATTTCTTCCCAGCCGGCGTACGGCAACGTCAGCGCCGGATTGCGCGCCATGATGTTGCCCCTGCAGAGCGGGAAGCCGCACGACGCGAGCGCTTCATTGGTGAAGTCGGCGAGCTCGAGCAGCCGCTCGCGCGTGCCGGCCGACTCGCCGTGCAGGATGCCGTTGTCCTGGTCGGTCGCGATCGTCTGCTCGCCGCGCCCCTCGCTACCGAACGACAGCCAGCAGAACGACTGCGGATCGACCTGGAACTTCTCGCACGCCAGCGTGAGCAGCCGCACGGTCAGCTGGTCGTTCAGGTGGCTGATGAGCCGCGTCAGCTGGGCCGCGCCGACGCCTTGCGCCACCAGGTGGTGCGACAGCCGCCGGATGTCGGCCGCGACCATCGACAGGCCCTCGACGCTGTCGGCGCGCCGGATGGCGACGGCGAGCTGCCGCACCGTCAGTCGGTGCAGCGCGAACAGGTCGCGCTCGGAGACCACTCCGATCACATTTCGGCGACCACCCTCGCGCTGTATCACCGGGATGTGTCGGATCGAGTGCTCCGCCATCAGCAGCGTGGCATCCGCGGCAGTGTCGTCGGCGTCGAGCGACATCACACCGCGCGTCATCACCGTGCTGACGGGCGCGGTCAGCGGGATCTCGGGAAGGATCACGCGCCCGATCAGGTCGGTTCGCGTCAGAATGCCTGCGAGCCGGTCGCCGCCCGCCGCGTCGCCCTCCACGACGATGATCGAACCGACGTGCGACTGGTGCATGCGCCCGAACGCCTCGCGCAGCGGGGTGTCGGGCGCGCAGGTCAGCGGCTTGCGCGCCCGCACGAGGTCGCGCAGCGCCGTGTTCATGGTGCGCTCGGCGCTCGCCTCCGAGGCATACGTGGCCTGCAGCTGCTGGCGCGACAGGTCCAGCAGCGCGCCAAGGCGACGCTTGCAGAAGTCGAGGAAGGGCCCGCTCATCTGCGCGAGCTGCTCGAAGCGCGCGCGCGGCAGCATCAGGCAGAAGGTGTCCGTCACCGAGCGGTAGACCAGCGACACGGGACGCCCGGCGAGCAGCGCACCGACCGGGAAGCAGTCGCCGACGCCGGCCTCGAACGCCACTTCGCCCTGCTTCCCGTCGGTCGCCTCGCCCTGCACCCGCCCCTGCTTCACGATGTAGCAGTGGGATGGCGGCTCGCTGGACGGACCGAGGATGGTCTCGCCCGGTTCGAAGTACGCGACTTCGACGTGCTCGATGACGAAGTTCAGGTGCTCCGGCGTCATGCTCGAGAACGGCATGTGCCGCGCGAGAAGCTGCTTCAAGCCGGATGCGATCGTCGGCGCTGCCATGCGTTGTTCTCGTGAAGTTGGAGGGTCGGCCCGGGAGGCGCGCAGTTCGATCGCCGGCGCGCGTCGCGGCGCGCGGCGTCCCTTCGTTCCCCACGTACCGTCCCCGGCAGTTGTCGTGCTGGCAATCGATGCCCCGGCGGATAGCGTACACGCGGAGCCGGTCGCCTCGCACATTGCCCTCGCTCAACGCTCATGCCCGGACTGTTCCGCAAGGAAGTGCTGGAAGATCGGCAGGCCGCGGCGTTCGGCCAGGTCGTCCTGCGCCCGCCGCTGTCGTTCACGGTCTGGTGCATCGCCGCCGCTGCGATCGGCGCCGCGCTGGTGGCCCTGCTGGTCTTCGGCCAGTACACCAAGCGCACCCGCATCCACGGCATCACCGTGCCCTCGGGGGGCGTCCTGAAGCTGACGGCGCCCCAGCCGGGCATCGTGATCGAGCGCAACGTCGAGGAGGGCCAGCCGGTGCGAGCAGGCGAGGCGCTGTTCGTCGTGTGGTCCGAGCGCATGACTGAGACGACCGGACAGAGCGCTGGCGCGCACACCGCCGTGCTCGAGCAGCTGGGACGGCGCCGCGCCAGCCTCTCGGACGAACTCGAGCGACGCGCTCGCCTGTTCGAGCAGCAGGGGACGGCGCTGTCGCGACGGCTCGCTGCGCTCGAGCTCGAGGCGGATCAGCTGCGCCACGAACTGGCGACGCAAGCGGCGCGGGAAGCGTCGGCAGGCGAGCAGTCGGCGCGCTTCGAGCAGCTCGCGCAGCAGGGCTTCGTCAGTCAGCAGACGGCGCACCAGCGGCGCGACGAGCTGCTCGAACAGACGGCCCGCCGCCAGGCGCTGTACCGAAGCCTCCTCGGAGTGCGGCGCGAGATCGGCGTCGTCGCGGGCGAGCTGAAGCAGCTTCCGCTGCGCGCGGCCCAGCAGCAGGCCGAAGTGCACCGGGAACTCTCGGTCCTGCAGCAGGACGTCGTGAGCGCCGAGGCGGCGCGCAAGGTGGTGGTGACGGCGCCGCAGGACGGCGTGGTGACCGCCATCGCCGCCGAGCGCGGACAGCACGTCGGACCACAGCCGCTGGCCACGTTGCTGCCGTCCGGGAGCCCGATGGAAGCGCACCTGTTCGCCCCGAGCCGCGCGATCGGCTTCGTGGAGCGTGGCCAGAAGGTGCGCGTGCGATTCGCGGCGTATCCGTTCCAGAAGTTCGGCCAGTACGACGGCGAGGTCGTGCAGGTGTCCCGCGTCGCGCTGGCGCTCGCGGAACTGCCACCGCAGTTCGCGGCGCCCGCGCCTCCGGAGTCGCTCTACCGCGTCACGGTGCGGCTGGCCGCACCGCACGTGATGGCGTACGGCCACGAGCAGCCGCTGACGGCGGGCATGCAACTGGAAGCCGATTTGATGCAGGACCGCCGGCGACTGATCGAGTGGGTGTTCGAGCCGCTGATCGCGCTCGGGAGGAAGACCTGAGCCTGAATCGGCCACTCGGCGGCTATTCCGCCTCGGCGATCCAAGCCTGCTGGATGGCCTCGAGGATCCGCTCGCCCGAGTGCTTCGGGTCGTCGGCGAAGTTCTCGAGCTCGAGGACCCAGTTGCGCAGGTCGGTGAAGCGCACGGTCATCGGATCGACGTCGGGATGCTTCTCCGCGAGTTCGATCGCGATCTCCTGCACGTCGGTCCACTTGAGGGCCGGCATCGTCATTTGCCTTCCTTCGCGTAGTTGATGCTGTACTTGGGAATCTCGACGGTCAGGTCCTCGTTCTGCACGATCGCCTGGCACGACAGCCGCGACACCGAGGTCAGGCCCCACGCGCGGTCGAGCAGGTCTTCTTCGTTGTCGGACGGCGGCGGCAGCGAGGCGTAGCCCTTGCGGACGATGCAGTGGCACGTCGTGCACGCCGCGACCTTGCCGCACGCATGCTCGATGTCGACGTGGTGGTCGAGCAGCGCGTCGGTCAGCGACACTCCGGGCGGCGTCTCGAACTCGGCACCGTCCGGGCAGATTTCCGGATGGGGAAGGACGGTGATCTTCGGCATGGTTACCTGGCCGGAACCGTTGCGGCCGCGACCTCGTCGACACGACGGCCGGACAGCGCGGCACGGATCGAACGGTCCATGCGGCGCGCGGCAAACTCGTCGGTGCCGTGCGCCAGTGCCTCGATCGCCTGCTTGATGGAGGCCGGGTCGCCGCCGAGCGCGGCCAGGCCCAGCGTCGCCAGCAGGTTGTCGACCGCGGCGCGCTCGTCGTGACTCAGCAGGTCGCCGTCCGCTGCGAGCGCGGCCTTCGTGGCCTCCTCAAGGCGCTGCGCCTCGACCAGCTGCTCACGCAGCTCGCGCGCGTGCATGTCGGAGTCGGCGGCGCCGAACGATTCCTGCAGCATGCGCGCCACCTCGTCGTCCGACAGTCCGTACGACGGCTTCACGCTGATCGAAGCGTGTGCTCCGCTCGACATCTCCTGTGCGCCCACGGACAGCAATCCGTCGGCATCGACCTGGAACGCGACGCGCACGCGCGCCGCGCCCGCCGCCATGGGCGGGATGCCGCGCAGCTCGAAGCGCGCCAGCGAACGGCAATCGGAGACGAGCTCCCGCTCGCCCTGCACGACGTGGATCGCGATCGCGGTCTGGCCGTCGCGGAAGGTCGTGAACTCCTGGGCACGCGCCACCGGGATCGTCGAGTTGCGCGGAATGATCTTCTCGGTGAGGCCGCCCATCGTCTCGAGTCCGAGCGACAGCGGGATCACGTCGAGCAGCAGCCAGTCGTCGCCGGGCGCGCGATTGCCGGCCAGCAGGTTGGCCTGGATCGCGGCGCCGAGCGCGACGACCTTGTCCGGATCGATGTTGGTCAGCGGCGTCTGGCCGAAGAACTTCGCCACGGCCCGCCGCAGGTGGGGCATCCGCGTCGCGCCGCCCACCATCACCACGCCGGTGATGTCGGTGACGCGCAGGCCGGCGTCCGCCATAGCCTTGCGGGACGATGCCAGCGTCTTGTCGACGAGGCCGGTCGTCATCCGCGCGAACTCCTCGCTCGCAAGCGTCACGTCGACCACTTCGCCCGTCGAGAGCACGGCATTGATCCGCACCTCCGGCTCGACCGACAGGCGTTCCTTCGCCTCGCGCGCCTTGACCATCAGCAGCCGAGAGTCCTGCGGCGACAGCGGCAGCACGCGCGAGTGCTCGATCACCCAGCAGAACAGGCGATGGTCGAAGTCGTCGCCCCCGAGCGCGGAGTCGCCGCCCGTAGCGAGCACTTCAAAGACCCCTTTCGAGAGCTTCAGGATCGACACGTCGAACGTGCCGCCGCCGAGGTCGTAGACCGCGTAGGTGCCTTCGGCGCCCTGGTCCAGGCCATAGGCCACCGCTGCCGCCGTGGGCTCGTTCAGCAGCCGCAGCACGTTGAGGCCGGCCAGCCGGGCCGCGTCCTTGGTCGCCTGGCGCTGCGCGTCGTCGAAGTAGGCCGGGACGGTGATCACGGCGCCGACGAGGTCGCCACCGAGAGCCTGCTCGGCACGCTTGCGCAGAGACCTGAGGATCTCGGCCGACACCTCGACCGGACTCTTGACGCCGGCCGCGGTTCGCAGCTGCAGCATGCCCGGCGCGTCGACGAAGTCATACGGCATGTTCTCGATGTGCTCGACATCGCGCATGCCGCGGCCCATGAAGCGCTTGACCGACACCACCGTGTTGCGCGGGTCGACGGTCTGGTGCCTGTGCGCCGGATAGCCGACCTCGGCCGTCCCGTCCGGATGGAAGCGCACGACCGAGGGCAGCAGCGAGCGGCCTTCGGTGTCGTCGAGCACGCCGGGAATGCTGTTGCGCACCGTGGCGACCAGCGAATTGGTGGTGCCGAGGTCGATCCCGACCGCAAGGCGATGCCGGTGCGGTTCGACCGACTGGCCCGGCTCGGCGATCTGCAGCAGCGCCATCAGCGCCCCGTGACGCCGACGCGCGCCACAGCGTGCATCGCCTCGTCCGCGTGCCCGATCTCGGAGGCGAAGCGGTCGATGAACATCAGCTGGCGCACCAGTGCCGCGGCCTGCGCGCAGTCCCGGCTCTCGTCGATCGCGTGGCCGATCGCGGCGAGCAACTCTTCCCGCTCGCCGTTCATCGTGGCGCGCACCTCGGCGAGCGCCGCTGGATCGCCGCGCGCTTCGTCGAGCGCCTCGCGCCAGTCCATCTGCTGCATCAGGAAGGCCGGCGGCATCGCGGTGTTCGTCTCGGCATCGATCGGCACGCCTGCGCGCTCCACGAGGTAGGCGGCGCGCTTCTGCGGCGAGCGCAGCGTCGTGTAGGCCTCGTTGGCGCGGGTCGCCCACTGCATGGCGATGCGGCGCTCCGCCGCGGTCCCGGATGCGAATCGGTCCGGGTGCACATGCGCCTGGACGTCCTTGTACGCGCGCTCCAGCGCGTCGAGGTCGATCGCGAAGCGGGGCGGCAGGCCGAAGAGTTCGAAGTGGTCCGGAAGGGACATGCCGTCGGGCAATGCCAGGAGACGGCGCGCCAGGCGCCGTCGGTGGATCAGACGTTGAAGGACTCGCCGCAGCCGCAGCGGTTCTTTTCCTGCGGGTTGTTGAACTTGAAGCCTTCGTTCAGCCCTTCGCGCACGAAGTCGAGTTCGGTGCCCTCGAGGTACGCCATGCTCTTCGGATCCACGAAGATGCGCACCCCGTGGCTTTCGAACTGCTGGTCTTCGGGCTGCGGCGCGTCCGCGTATTCGAGCTTGTACGCCATGCCGGAACAGCCGGTCGTCCGGACGCCGAGCCGCAGGCCGACGCCCTTGCCACGCTTCGCGATGAAGCCGGCGACGTGCTTCGCCGCGCGCTCCGTCATCGTGACAGCCATTTCCACTCTCCCCTGGGTTCCTTATGCCGCCTTGGGCTCGGCGGACTGCGCCGCGCCGTGCTTCCTGCGGTAGTCGTCGATCGCCGCCTTGATCGCATCCTCGGCGAGGATCGAGCAGTGGATCTTGACCGGCGGCAAGGCCAGCTCCTCGGCGATCTGGGTGTTCTTGATCGTGCCCGCTTCGTCCAGGGACTTGCCCTTCACCCATTCGGTCACGAGCGACGACGAAGCGATGGCGGAGCCGCAGCCGTAGGTCTTGAAGCGCGCGTCCTCGATGACGCCCTGCTCGTTGACCTTGATCTGCAGCTTCATCACGTCGCCGCAGGCCGGCGCTCCGACCATGCCGGTGCCGACGCCGTCGTCGCCCTTGTCGAAGGAGCCGACGTTGCGCGGGTTCTCGTAGTGATCGATGACCTTGGTGCTGTATGCCATTGCCGTTTCCTGCCTTTCCCTCAAAAGATCATCTGGCTGCGCCAGTGACTTCTTCCAACTGACCGCGCGAAAGCAGGCTTGCGCTTTCGCGCGCCGTTCAGTGCGCCGCCCACTGGACCGTGTTCAGGTCGATGCCGTCCTTGTACATCTCCCACAGCGGCGACATCTCGCGCAGCCGCGCGACCTGGCGCGTGAGGAGCTGCACGGTGTAGTCGATCTCCTCCTCGGTGGTGAAGCGGCCGACGGTGAACCGGATCGAGCTGTGCGCGAGTTCGTCGCTGCGGCCGAGCGCGCGCAGGACGTACGACGGCTCGAGGCTCGCGGACGTGCAGGCCGAGCCGGACGACACCGCGATGTCCTTGATCGCCATGATCAGGCTCTCGCCCTCGACGAAGTTGAAGCTCACGTTCAGGTTGTGCGGAACGCGGTGATCCCAGTCGCCGTTCAGGTACACCTGCTCGATCTTCGAGAGCCCGGCCCAGAGCCGGTCACGCAGCATGCGAATCCGCTCGTTCTCGGTCGCCATCTCTTCCTTCGCGATCCGGAACGCCTCGCCCATGCCCACGATCTGGTGCGTGGGCAGCGTGCCGGAGCGCAGGCCGCGCTCGTGGCCGCCGCCGTGCATCTGCGCCTCGAGGCGCACGCGCGGCTTGCGACGAACGAACAGCGCGCCGACGCCCTTCGGGCCGTACGTCTTGTGCGCCGAGAACGACATCAGGTCGACCTTCAGCCGTTGAAGGTCGACGACGACCTTGCCGGTCGCCTGTGCGGCGTCGACGTGGAACACGATTCCGCGCGAGCGGCACATCTCGCCGATCGCCGGGATGTCCTGGATGACGCCGATTTCGTTGTTCACGAACATCACGGACACCAGGATCGTGTCGGGACGCAGCGCTGCCTCGAGCTTCGCGAGGTCGAGCAGCCCATCGGGCCCGACGTCCATGTACGTGACCTCGAAGCCCTCGCGCTCGAGCTCGCGCATCGTGTCGAGCGTGGCCTTGTGCTCGGTCTTCACCGTGACGAGGTGCTTGCCCTTGTCCTTGTTGAAGTGGGCCACGCCCTTGATCGCGAGGTTGATCGACTCCGTCGCGCCCGACGTCCAGATCAGCTCGCGCGGATCGCAACTGACGAGTTCGGCGACCTGGGCGCGGGCGTTCTCGACGGCCTTCTCCGCTTCCCAGCCGAACGCATGGCTGCGCGAGGCCGGGTTGCCGAAGTGGTTGCGGAGCCACGGGACCATCGCGTCGACGACGCGCGGGTCGACCGGCGTGGTCGCGGAGTAATCGAGGTAGATCGGAAGCTGCATTTCTCCCTGTTCCTTACGTCAGCACGGGCTCGTTCTTCTGGTCGATGGCTGGCCGTTGCCGCCCCCGATTATCGTGCAAGACCGAGGGCGGGACAGTGCGCCCCGCCTCGGCCATGCGCTGCTTCTGCTGCTCGACGAGGTCGGCCAGGTTCACGGAGTCGAGGTACTCGACCATCTTCGCGTTCAGGTTCGCCCAGAGGTCGTGCGTCATGCAGCGCTGGTCGTCGTGGCAGTTCTCCTTGCCACCGCACTGCGTCGCATCCAGCGGCTCGTCCACCGCGAAGATGATGTCCGCCACGGTGAGGTCCTTCGCCGGGCGGCCGAGCGTGTAGCCGCCGCCGGGGCCGCGGGTGCTCTCGACCAGTTGGTGGCGCCGCAGCTTGCCGAACAGTTGTTCCAGGTAGGACAGCGAAATCCGCTGGCGCTGGCTGATGCCCGCCAGCGTCACCGGACCGTTGTGCTGCCGCAGGGCCAGGTCGATCATCGCCGTCACTGCAAAACGGCCTTTCGTGGTCAGTCTCATCGGTGGTTCCGCCTGTTGGGAGGGGTCGGAAGGTCAGACTTTCGTCCGCCAGGAAAATTCCCGATTAATTTTGTCGGGATTGTACTAATCCCGACTAATCAGGTCAAACAACGAGGTGCCAAGTCTTGATCCGGGTGGGGGTTCGGCGGGAGCGGCCATCGGACACTCGGCTGGGAGCCGCCGCGGCAAGACGAGCGTCAGGCGCGGACAGGGACTCTCGATGCGCTCGACGGCCAAGCGCGAACGATGAAGACGCGCGGCGTCGATCGCCGCGCTCTCCACACTAGCGGGACAAGGCGCCGGCGAGATCGGCCTTCAGGTCCGCGATCGATTCCAGGCCGACGGCGATCCGCACGAGCCCTTCGGTGATGCCTGCGCGTTCACGCGCCTCCGGGCTGAGCCGCCCGTGCGTCGTGGTCGCCGGATGCGTGATCGTGGTGCGCGTGTCGCCGAGGTTGGCGGTGATCGACATGATCCGCACGCCGTCGATCAGGCGCCATGCACGCGCGCGCTGCTCGTCGGGGGACGCGCCACCGACGTCGAAGGCGACCACGGCGCCCGGCAGCGACTGCTGCCGCGCCGCGAGCGCCGCCTGCGGGTGCGACTTCAGGCCCGGGAAGTGGACTCGCGCCACGCCGGGCTGCTGTTCGAGCCACTCCGCCAGTTGCTGCGCCGAAGCGCTCTGCGCGCGCATCCGCACCGACAGCGTCTCGAGTCCCTTCAGCAGCACCCACGCGTTGAATGCCGACAGGCTCGGACCGGTCGTGCGCAGCACCGGCAGCACCTGGTCGCGGATCAGCGCCTTCGACCCGAGCACGGCGCCGCCGACGACGCGCCCTTGCCCATCGAGGTACTTGGTTGCCGAGTGCATCACGGCGTCGACCCCGAACTCGAGCGGTCGCTGCGCAACCGGCGTGCAGAAACAGTTGTCGACAACGGTCACGGCGCCGATCTCGCGACCGAGCCTCGCAAACTCGGCGAGGTCGACAATCTCCATCAGGGGATTGGACGGCGTCTCGCAGAACATCAGGCGCGTGCGCGGCGTCGCCGCCGCTCGCCAGGCGGCGGGATCGGTAGCGCGGACGTAGGTGACTTCGACGCCGAAGCGCGCCAGGACCGTCGAGAAGAGCTGAACGGTGGCGCCGAAGACATTGGCCGCGCAGATCACGTGGTCGCCCGCCTTCAGGACGGCCAGGCACGTCGCCATCAGCGCTGCCATGCCCGACGAGGTGGCGAGGCAGTCCTCGGCCCCTTCGAGCGAGGCCAGCCGCCGCTCGAACATGGTGACGGTGGGGTTGCTGAAGCGCGAGTAGACGTAGCCGGGCTCTGCGCCGGAGAACCGCGCCGCCGCCTGCGCCGCGCTTCCGAACACGAAGCTCGAAGTCAGGAACAGCGCCTCGCTGTGCTCGTTGAACGCGGAGCGCTCGGTGCCGGCGCGCACCGCGCGCGTGTCGAAGTCGAATGGTTCGGACATGAAAAAACCCGCTGGGCCAAAGCCGAGCGGGTCTTCTCTGCTCGCTTTAGCCGTATTTGTTAAGCGCCCGCAAGCTGAAATCAAATCGGCGCGATGAAAGGATGATACCCGATGCCTAATCGGCCCCCGCCAGGTTCAGGTTCAATTGCGACTTCGGCTCGCCGTCGCTGCCGGCCGCGAGTTCGCGCGCGGCCTCGAGCCGATCGAGGTACTCGGGTGTGACGTCGCCGGTGATGTAGACGCCGTCGAAGCAGCTCGCCTCGAAGCTCGTCAGGTGCGGCCCCAGTTCCTGCACCGAGCGCTTCATCGCCTCGATGTCCTGGTAGACGAGGCCGTCGGCCTCGATCATCCGCTCGATCTCCTCGTCCGACCGGCCGTGCGCGATCAGTTCGCTGCGGGTCGGCATGTCGATCCCGTAGACGTTGGGGTAGCGCACCGGCGGCGCCGCCGAAGCGAAGATGACCTTGTTGGCTCCCGACTCGCGCGCCATGTGGACGATTTCGCGCGAAGTGGTCCCGCGCACGATGGAATCGTCGACGAGCAGCACGTTCTTGCCCTTGAACTCCAAAGGGAGCGTCGTGAGCTTCTGCCGCACGCTTTTGCGGCGCACGGCCTGGCCCGGCATGATGAAGGTGCGGCCCACGTAACGGTTCTTGAAGAAGCCCTCGCGGAACTTCAGGCCCAGCTTCATGGCGAGCTGCATCGCCGCCGGACGCGAGGTGTCGGGAATCGGCATCACGACGTCGATGTCGCCGAGCGAAAACTGCTGCTCGACCTTCTCCGCGAGGTGCTCGCCCATCTTCAGGCGCGAACCGTACACGCTGACCCCGTCCATCACGGAGTCCGGACGCGCGAAGTACACGTACTCGAAGATGCAGGGATTCAGCGACGCCCTCTCCGCGCACTGCTGCGAGTAGAAGTTGCCGTCGATGTCGATGAAGATGGCTTCGCCCGGCGCGACGTCGCGAACGAACTTGAACCCGAGGCCCTCGATCGCCACCGACTCGCTCGCCACCAGGTACTCGGTCCCTGCGTCGGTCTCGTTGATGCCGTAGCACAGCGGTCGGATGCCGAACGGATCGCGGAACGCGAGGATGCCGTGGCCGGCGATGTGCGCGACGCACGCATACGCGCCGCGCACGCGGCGGTGCAGGCCGGCGACCGCGCCGAAGATGGTTGCGGGATCGAGCGTGTACGAGTTCGTGCCCTCCTGCAGTTCGTGCGCGAGCACGTTCAGCAGGACCTCGGAATCGGAGTTGGTGTTGATGTGCCGCCGGTCGATGCGGAACATCTCGCTCTTCAGCTGCTCCGTGTTCGTCAGGTTGCCGTTGTGCCCGAGGGTGATGCCGAACGGCGCGTTGACGTAGAACGGCTGCGCTTCCTCGACGTTGCTCGCCGAACCCGCCGTCGGGTAACGGACGTGGGCGATGCCGACGTTGCCGACCAGGTTGCGCATGTTCCGCGTGCGGAAGATCTCGCGCACCATGCCGTTGCCCTTCCACATCACGAACGAACTGCCCTGTCCCGTCGCGATGCCAGCTGCATCCTGACCACGGTGCTGCAGCAGTTGCAGCGAGTCATAGAGCAACTGGTTCACCGGTCCCGTCGCAACCACTCCGACGATGCCGCACATGGTTTTCTCCCCTCAGCCCTGCGCCAGCCCGCGCAGGCGATCGAGCGATTCCGGCAACAACGGCGAGGCGAATGCTACGCCCGCCTGCAGCCAGGGCAACAGCACGGACTGCTTCCACCACCCCGCCTCGGGCACGTGCGTGCCGCTCGCCAGCAGGACCCCCACTCCGAGCACCAGCGCGGCGCGCGCGAATCCGAAGACGGCCCCGAGCAGTCGATCCAGCGTCGACAGCTTCACCGCCGTCATCAACGCCCTGAGCAATGCACCGACCAGCGCGGCGAGTATCAGCACGCCGGCGAGGATCAGCAGCCCGCCGAGCACTGTCTGCAGGGTGGGAGGCTCGAGCGGGAGCATGGCCCCGACCCGCTCGGCGAAGAAGAACGCAAGGACCAGGCCGAGCGCCCAGCCGGCCAGCGACACGATTTCCCGCGTCACCCCGCGCAGCAGTCCAACGAGCACCGACACCAGGAAGACGGAGCCGATGATCCAGTCGACCGTGGGCACGCTCACCTCAGAACGCGACCAGGTTGCCGTTGATGCCTTGCGACTTCAGGCGCGCCCGCGCCTTCTCGGCGTCTTCGCGGGTCGCGTACGGCCCGATCCGCACCCGATGGCGCACGCCGTCCTTGGTCTCGACGATCTCCGTGTACGTCGTGAACCCGCCCTTCTTCAGCCGCTCGACGAGTTCGCGCGCCGCCTTTTCACTGGCCGGCGCCGCGGCCTGAACGGCGAACTTCCCGGCCTTCGACGCAGGCGCGGCGGTCTCGGGCGACTCGGATGCCTTGCGCGGCACTTCCACTGTCGACGGCTTCGCCTCGTCGGTCTTCGTCTCGGTCTTTGCTGGGGCCTTCGGTTCGGAAGGTGGTTTCGGGGCCGCCGGCTTCGCTTCTGCCTTCGCTTCGGCCCGCAAGTCTGTCTTCGGCTCCGCCTTGGCGGCAGCCGCGACAGGCGCCTGGTCGGGCGGAGGCGTGCCGGCGTCGGCGGCAGGCACGGGGGGCAGCGACAGGCGCGGAGTGAACGGCGTGCGCTCGCTCGGGATGTCGATCGGGATGTTCTCGCTGACCGGCCTGGGGTTGGGATCGAGCACCATCGGCACGATGATGGCGACGGCCAGCAGCAGGGCCGCCGCGCCGATCAGCCGATGGCGAGCCCGCGCGCGCAAGCCCGCGGCAGGATCGAGCCGCGGATCGACTTCATCGTCTTGGGACAGTGGAGAACGGGAGGCCGGCTTGTCGCCGGCGCTGGCTGTGCGCTTCTTCGAACGCCAGAACGCAAGACCCATCCAGACTCCAGAAGATCCTTACGCAGCAGCGGCCGCCGGACGCGCGCGAATCGCGCGCATCACCTCGGCAACGGTGAGGAAGGAACCGAAGGCGAGGATTCTATCATCGGCTCCCGCGAGCTCCCGCGCGCTTTCGAAGGCGGCCGCGAGGTCCGGGTACTCCGAGATCGCGCAGCCGCCACTGCCCGCGCGCGCGCGCACCAGCGCAGCGACGGTTGCCGCGTCGCAGCCGCGCTCGCCGGGAGTCGGAGCGACGTGCCAGTGATCGACGCGATTGCCGAGCCTGGCGATGACGCCGTCGATGTCCTTGTCGCGCAGCATGCCGAACACCGCGTGCGTGGACGGATGGAAGCCCATGTTGTCCAGGTTCTCGGCCAGCACGGCGGCCGCATGCGGGTTGTGCGCGACGTCGAGGATCACGGCGGGACGCCCCGGCAGCACCTGGAATCGGCCGGGCAGTTCGACCGTGAGGAGGCCCTGCCGAACCGCCTGCTGCGATACGGGCAGTCGCTCGGCAAGCGTCTCGAGCGCGGCGAGTGCGCCGGAGGCATTCAGCAACTGGTTCGCGCCGCGCAGCGCGGGATACGGCAGGCCGGACCTGCGCACTCGCCGGCCTGCGTAGGCCCACTGCTGCCGGTCGCCCTGGTAGTTGAAGTCGCGCCCGAAGCGCCAGAGATCGGCGCCGATGCGGGCCGCGTGGTCGAGCAGCGACCTCGGCGGCGCGGGATCGCTGCAGATCGCCGGCCGGCCAGCCCGGTAGATGTGGGCCTTCTCGTAGCCGATGTCCCCGCGCGTCGGCCCGAGGTAGTCCATGTGATCCAGGTCGACCGACGTGATGACGGCGACGTCCGCGTCGACGATGTTCACGGCGTCGAGCCGCCCGCCGAGCCCGATCTCGAGCACGAGCGCGTCGAGGGGTGCGCGGCTGAAGAGGCGCAGGATCGCCAGGGTCGTGAACTCGAAGTAGGTCAGCGACGTTCCGTCGCGCGCCGCCTCGACGGCTTCGAACTGCTCGACGAGGTCGGCGTCGGCCGCGTTGACGCCGTCGATCCGGCAGCGTTCGTTGAACTCGAGCAGATGCGGCGACGTGTACAAGCCGACGCGGTAGCCGGCTGCGCGCAGGACGCTGTCGAGCATCGCGCAGGTGGAGCCCTTGCCGTTGGTGCCGCCGACGACGATCGTCGGCACATCGAGCTTCAGCCCGAGCCGGTCAGCGACCGCGCGCACGCGATCGAGCCCGAGGTCGATGGGCCTGGCGTGCAGCCGCTCGATGCGACTCAGCCAACCGGCAAGGTAGTCCTTAACCAATCAAGTCGCCGGACGCGCAGGCGGCCGGCGTCCCCGAGTCCTAAGCAATCGCGTCGGCCGGCTGCTTCAGCAGCAGCGCGAGCAGCTGCGCGATCTCGTCGCGCATCTGGCGCCGGTCGACGATCATGTCGATCGCCCCCTTTGTGAGCAGGAACTCGGCGCGCTGGAATCCTTCGGGCAGCTTCTCGCGCACCGTCTGTTCGATGACGCGCGGCCCGGCAAAGCCGATCAGCGCCTTCGGTTCCGCGATCACGACGTCGCCGACGAAGGCAAAGCTCGCCGACACGCCGCCCATGGTCGGGTCGGTCAGCACGGAGATGAAGGGCAGCTTCGCTTCCGCGAGCTTCGCGATCATCGCCGTGGTCTTCGCCATCTGGAACAGCGACAGCAGGCCTTCCTGCATCCGCGCGCCGCCGGTCGCGGTGACGCAGATGAACGGCACCTTCTGCTCGATCGCGACTTTCACGCCCTGCACGAAACGCTCGCCGACCACCGATCCCATCGAGCCGCCCATGAAGTCGAACTCGAAGCACGCGACCACCACCGGCAGCGCGCGGATCGAGCCGCCCATCGCGACCAGCGCATCGGTCTCGCCGGTGTCGTTCATCGCCTGCTGCAGGCGCTCGGGATACTTCCTGCTGTCCTTGAACTTCAGGGCATCGACGGGCAGCACCTCCTGGCCGATCTCGTAGCGACCTTCGGCGTCGAGCAAGGCGTCGAGGCGCTCCCGCGCCCCGATGCGCATGTGGAAGTCGCACTTGGGGCAGACCTGCAGCGATTTCTGCAGTTCGGCGCTGTACAGCACCGCCTCGCAACTCGGACACTTGGTCCACAGGCCCTCGGGCATCTGCTTGCGCGCCGCGCCCTCCTCGCGCTTGATGCGCGGCGGGAGGATCTTGTCGATCCAGCTCATTCCGTTCTCCTCACGCTGCCACCTTGACAGGGGCCGCATCGAGCGCTGCCCGGATGCCTGCCACGAAGCGCTCAACGGCTTCCGCCGCCGCATCGCGCGGATTGGACTCGATTTCCTGGATGATGCGCGACCCGATCACGACCGCATCGGCCACCTCGGCGACCGAACGCGCGGTCGCGGCGTCGCGAACGCCGAAGCCGACGCCGACCGGCACGTCGGTCACGCGCCGGATCAGCGGCATCCTGGCCGCCACGCTCGCCGTGTCGAGATTCCCGGCCCCGGTGATGCCCTTCAGGCTCACGTAGTACAGGTATCCGGCGGCGCGCCGGGCGACCGCCTCGATGCGTTCGTCGGTCGAGGTCGGGGCAAGCAGGAAGATCGGATCGATGCCGGCCGCGCGCATCGACTCGGAGAACTCCTCGCACTCTTCCGGCGGGTAGTCGACCACCAGGACGCCGTCCACGCCGGCGGCCTTCGCCGCCTTCGCGAACGCCTCGCGTCCCATGCGCTCGATCGGGTTCGCGTAACCCATCAACACGACCGGCGTGGACGAATCCGTCTCCCGAAAGCGGGCGACGAGTCCGATCGTCGCCTTCAGGCCGACGCCGTTGCGGATCGCCCGTTCAGCGGCGCGCTGGATCACGGGACCATCGGCCATCGGATCGGAAAACGGAACGCCGAGCTCGATCACGTCGGCCCCGGCGCGCGCGAGGGCGTGCATCAGCGGGACGGTGAGGTCGGCGTCGGGATCGCCGGCGCAGATGTACGGGATCAGGCCCTTGCG
>Ga0209253_10002166_pt1 | contig 17357 bp, 13 predicted proteins | sample FrelakmetBRP12BR_FD_187145 | JGI IMG/M metagenome (GOLD analysis project Ga0209253, IMG submission 187145) | Freshwater lake sediment microbial communities from the University of Notre Dame, USA, for methane emissions studies - BRP12 BR (SPAdes)... | ecosystem: Environmental > Aquatic >...
GTCATCCTCGGGGACGGCATGGCAGACGAACCGCTCCCGGAACTGGGGGGCAGGACGCCGCTGGAACATGCAAAAACCCCGAACCTTGACCGCATGACCATCACCGGTGCGTGCGGGATGCTCCGCACCATCCCCGAGGGTTTTGAGGCGGGCAGCGACATTGCAAATATGTCGATCCTCGGGTACGACCCAAAGACTTACTATACCGGGAGGGGGCCGCTCGAAGCAGTAAGCATGGGCATTGATGTACAGGACGATGACATTGCCTACCGCTGCAACCTTGTCACGATCAAAGACGGGGTGATGCAGGACTTTTCTTCAGGGCATATCTCCAGCACAGAGGGGACCCGCCTCCTCTCCTCTCTTGAAAAGGAACTGCCGGACGTGACAATAAAACCCGGCGTCAGTTACCGCAACCTCCTTGTCATCCCGAAAGGCAAAGGCTGCACCTCGACTCCCCCGCACGATATCGTGGGAAAGGCGATCGCCGGATTCCTCCCGGCGGGCGGCGATGCCCGGATCCTTGTGCAGTGCATGGACACAAGCCGCACAGTGTTTGCACACCACCCGGTAAATGCCGCGCGAATAACGTCCGGTAAATCCCCGGCTACGCAGATATGGCCCTGGAGCGGCGGCAGGAAACCACGTCTCCCGCTTTTTGCAGATAAATTCGGGAAGCGCGGGGGGATCATCGCTGCCGTTGATCTCTTAAACGGTATCGGGCGATGCGCCGGTATGGAGATAATAAAAGTGCCGGGAGCGACCGGGTATCTCGATACCGATTACCGGGCAAAGGCACGGTACGCGCTCGATGCGATCCGGCACCTTGATTTCCTGTATCTCCACATCGAAGCGCCGGATGAAGCCGGGCATCTGGGGAGCGTTGAAGAGAAGGTGCGTGCAATCGAACATATCGACGGGGTTGTGGGGATGATCCTTGAACAGTTTGATGGCGTGATAGCTGTGCTGCCTGATCACCCGACACCCATCAGGGTCAGGACCCATACATCTGAACCTGTGCCGTTTGTTATCCGCGGGAAGGGGACGGATGCGACCCGGCGGTTCACGGAACGCGAGGCAGCACGGGGGATGTTTAAGATGAAAAACGCAGTTGATTTCCTGCCCTTCATCTTCAGCTGAGACCGCTTTTCTCGTTGCGGAATCTCCGGAGCGCTAAGAAAGGCACGTGCATTCAGGCCTGCACAGGCATCAGTCCCCTGCATCATCACCATTCAGTGGGGGTAACTTTCATCATCTGCCCGTTGCGCAGGCAATGGTATGTACTTGCTTGCGGGATATATGGTTTATCTTCAGGGATGAGCGCCAATTCGTGCAAATGGCATCGGAACGGCATCACACCCGCCTGGCCTCACCTGTGCCCCGTGTGACGCTTGTCACGATGATACCATGATGCCCTTCAGATGCAGTTAAGAGCCGGGCAGTTGAAAAATGAGAGTGAGATGAAAAAGAACCTGTTGATGTGGGAGGAGACGTTGTTCCGTGATCCCGAAGTCTTCGAGTTCGACTATGTTCCTGAACAGTTCCAGTTCCGCGATACCCAGATGCGCGAGCTCGCGTTCCAGATCCGCCCGGGACTGCGCGGGGGGCGCCCGCTCAACAGCATCTGCAAGGGACTTCCCGGTACCGGAAAGACGACCAGTGTGCGCAAGCTCTTTTCCGAGATCGAAGAGACCACAAAAAAACTGGTGCCTGTCTATATCAACTGCCAGATCGACAACACCAAGTTTGCGATCTTTTCCCAGATCTACCGCAGGCTCACCGGGCACCTTCCTCCCGCATCCGGCACGTCGTTCAAGCAACTCATCGATGCGATTGCCCGCATTCTTGTAAAAGAGGAACTCGTCCTGCTCGTTGCACTGGATGATGCCAACTACCTGCTGTACGAGAATGAGATTAACAAAGTGCTGTATACACTGCTGCGCGCCCACGAAGCGTATAAGGGTGTCAGGATCGGCGTTATCGTAATCATCAGTGACCTTGATGTCGATCTCGTGCGGGCTGTGGACGCCCGTGTCACCTCGGTTTTCCGGCCCACCGAGATATATTTCTCTCCGTACGAACCTGCAGAGATCCGCGAGATTATCCAGGTGCGTGTGATGCAGGGGTTATACCCGAATGTACTTTCCGAGGAGATGCTCTCGCTTGTCATCGACCAGACCCAGAAGAGCGGGGACCTGCGGGTCGGGATCGACTTGCTCAAGCGGGCGACGATGAGCGCGGAACATGCAGCCAGGCGCAGCATTGAGAGGGATGATATCTGCGGGGCGTACCGGATCTCCAGATACCTGCACCTCAGTTTTACCATAAAGACGCTCAAAGACGAGGAGAAAAAGATCTTAAGAGTCCTTGCTGAAACGAGCCGGAAAGAGATGGAGATGAACGCAGGGGAAGTATACAAGACCGTCACAGAATCGGTGGAGATCGGCTATACAAGGTTTTACGAAGTTGTAAAAAAGCTCGATGCACTGCGCATCATCAACCTGCACTACCGCGAGGGCAAGGGAAGGACACGCGTAATCAGCCTCCGGTATGAGCCTCAGAGCGTGCTCGAGTACCTCTCCTGATTTTACAATCATTTGACAAGAATTATTTATTCGGCAGTCATCGTGTTATGGTACAGGGGGGTACAGGAACATGCTCAGCGTAAACGAACTGGCACTGGAGATTTTTGACAACCTTGCCGAACTTTCCGAGGAATTTAATGCGGCGTACCATGAACTGGACAACGGCGCACGCATTGTCGATTGTGGTGTGAGCACACGCGGCGGATATGCAGCGGGGCGGGCGTTCACTGAGATCTGCATGGGCGGCCTGGGGGAGGTCAACTTCCGGATGGGAGAGATTAAGGGCTTCCCTCTTCCGTTTATCGATGTCAATACCGATTTCCCTTCCATTGCATGCCTTGGGGCCCAGAAAGCGGGCTGGACGATCAAGGTGGGCAACTACTTTGCGATGGGGAGCGGTCCGGCACGGGCGCTGTCGTTAAAACCCAAGCACACGTACGAAGTGATCGAATACGAGGACGACTTCGACTTCGCCGTGATCTGCCTTGAGTCCGACCACCTGCCAAATGGCGAGGTCATGGAAAAGATTGCAGAAGATTGCCAGGTTGATGTCGGGAATGTCTGCGCGGTTGTCGCTCCCACGGCGTCGCTGGTGGGCTCGATTCAGGTCTCGGGCCGATGTGTTGAGACTGCTGTCTATAAGTTAAACGAACTCGGGTTTGACACTAAAACAATCACTGCCGCGATCGGTACTGCTCCCGTCCCGCCGGTCAGGGGCCCGAAGCTTGCCATGGGCGTGACAAACGACGCGACCATCTACCATGGGCGGATCATGCTCACCATGAAAGCACCGGAGATCAAGGACTACCTCGAGAAGATCCCGAGCAGCAAGTCCAAGGGATACGGGAAACCCTTCAACGATATTTTCAAGGAGGCAGGGTATGATTTCTACAAGATCGACACCGCGCTCTTCTCGCCGGCTGAAGTGGTGATCAACGAGTTATCCGAGGGTAAAGTCTACCATGTTGGTGCGGTGAATACGGATGTGACGCTCAGGTCGTTCGGGCTGACCTGATTATTCAATACCTTTCTTTCTCCCTCAAGCAGGATTCTTGCCATTCCGCTATTCGCGCCTTTTTAATGTGATCAGGAACGGCAGCAGCAGGACAAGGCAGATGACGACCCAGAAGTTGCCGAACACAAAGAGCAGCCCCTCCCGTTCCTTATCATAAAACCGGAGATCGACCGACATCGTCCGGTTCCACTGCACCATGGTCGTATTATCGCCCCCCTCAATGATAACCCCCCCCGGGCTTATGCCTGCAAGCAGGGGGTTTTTTGCATCAAATTCCTGCGGGAGCGAAATAGTCACGTTATACGGGTGTTCGAAGGGTATCTGCAGGTGGTAGTCCCGCAACGGTGCGGTATAAACAATGGTATAATTACCGCGTGCAAACGCGATGGATGAGATCCCGCTCTCATTGTAGAGACAGGGGGAGCAGTTGCCGATCAGCTGGATGTCTCCTGCTTCTTGGGGTATGCGTTCGCCGAGTGCACCTATGTCAAAGAAGTCGTATCTATCCGCATCGGCAACATCGACCGAAGCATTATATGCCGTCCCGTTTGGCAGCACCCGGTACTCCGCATGCAGCGCTGCGCAGGGTGCGGCAAGAAGCGCAATTACAAGCGCAGCGCTGATATAAGCGAGGGCAGGTCCGCATCGATCTCGGTCGGGGGTTCGCATTGCCTGATCACCGTATCGGGATCTTTGAGCAGGTGTCCGGTAACAACGCAGACGATCCGTTCGGACCGGTCGATCACACCGCTCTCCACCAGTTTCTTCACACCGGCGACCGACGCCGCAGATGCCGGCTCGACCCCGATCCCCTCCTTACGGGCGAGGTCGCGCTGCATGGCAAGGATCTCTTCATCGGTTACTGATTCGGCACACCCACCGGTCTTCCGGATCGCGGCAAGCGCCTTCTCCGCATTCACCGGTGCACCGATCCGGATCGCGGTCGCCACGGTCTCCGGGTGCGGTTCGGGGATCACTTCCGGCAGGTTCTCGCGGATCGCCTTAACGACAGGCATTGAGCCGGCTGCCTGGATGCCGGTCATCATCGGGATTGCATCGATAAACCCGAGCTCCTGGAGTTCGAGCAGGCCCTTGTACACTGCCGAGATATTCCCGGCGTTTCCCACCGGCAGCACAAACCGATCCGGCACACCGCCGAGCTGGTCGACCGCCTCAAAGCCGATCGTCTTCTGCCCCTCAAGCCGGTACGGGTTGATGGAGTTTAAGAGGTAGAGCCCGTGCGAGAGGCAGAGCTCATACACCATCTCCAGTGCACGGTCGAAGTTGCCCCGGATCGAGATAACCCGTGCACCGTGCATCAGGGCCTGCGCCACCTTGCCAACCGCGACTTTTCCTGCCGGCAGCAGGACGACTGCAGGGATCCCAGCCTTTGCTGCATAGGCAGCAAGGCTTGCCGAGGTGTTGCCGGTACTTGCGCACGCAACACTCTTCCTCCCCAGCTGGAGTGCCATGGAAACACCAACAGTCATCCCCCGGTCCTTGAAGGAGCCGGACGGGTTCATGCCCTCATGCTTTGCATAGAGCCGGGAAAGCCCGATCTCCTTCCCGAGCCGCTTTAAGTGATAGAGAGGGGTCCCGCCCTCCTGCAGGGTGACCGGTTCAATCCGCACCGGCAGGAGTTCGCGGTATCTCCAGACCGAGAGCGGGCGTTTCTCCCACACTTTTTTTGATACGGTAACCTTGTCGAGATTATACTCCACAGCGAGGAGATGACCGCATGTTGTACAGGTATACAGGATCTCGTCAGCCGGATATGCAGCACCGCAGTTGACGCATACGAGCCGCTCCATATTGTACAGTTGGTTCCCGATATAGATATAGGCGGCGCACGGCTCAATTATGCAGCCGGTGATACAGTTCCGTTCTCCGATCTTTTGAGACCGGCAGCCTGCTTCTTGCCTCTTCAACGGCCGCCGGATCCAGATCAGAGATGAGGAGTTCCTCAGTATCTCCCGCCCGTGCGATGATATTCCCGTCCGGATCTGCTGTCATTGAGGCACCGGCGTACTGGTCGACGGGCGTCTTCCCGACCGTATTGATACCGATAATATACATCTGGTTCTCCAAAGCCCTCGCTTTAATGAAGAGTTCCCAGTGGTTAATCCGTCCTGCAGGCCAGGCTGCCGGAACAAAAACGCCATGTACACCCTGGTGAGCATAGATCTGGAACAATGACGGGAACCGGAGGTCGTAGCAGATTGCGATGCCAAATTTCATACTCTCAATTTCGAACAGGGCAATCTCATCTCCCGCCGCGTAGTATTGCTCTTCATGCACCAGGGTAAAAGGGTGCATTTTGGCATACATCGCAGAAACCGAGCCATCTGCACCAACAAGGATTGCCGTATTTGCAGGGAGCGGTTTGCGGCGTTCACGGAACGACCCGAGGATTGCAATGGAATACTCCGCTGCATATTTTTTCAGGGCAGAAACAATTGTGCCGGAACTGTCCTGGATATGCCGCTTTGAACAGGGGTCCCAGCCGGTGGCGAACTGTTCAGGAAATGCAATGATGGCGGCATCAAAAGAGGCAGCTTTCTCAATACATGACTCTGCTTTCCTTGATGTCTTTCCCGGTGACTCCCAGCAGCTCTTAATCTGGGCACTGCAGCATTTCATGGGTTATTCAACGTTTGTTTCTCTGCCTTCTTATAGTGGGGTATACAGCCCGGACACAACCACCTGTTTTAAAAAAAATTCTCTGATTAAACAGGGGTGGAGTTACGAAATATAAAACCTGATGACAATTTTTGATGATGAGGTCATAGGAGTTGTCACTTCTTCCGGCGGACCCGTTTGATAACCGGCGGTTTGTATTTATCGTGTGTGGGAGAGGTGCCCATAAAGATTTGAACCGGCGCAGATCCTTTCTCAGAGCTTTTTTGTATGTGCTGGAGATCACGTACGGGAGATTCAAAATCATTCGGTTTTTCCCGCAGGTCCAGCAATAATCTCTTAATGCTGCCTTTGATCAGGTGAACTTCGTTCCTGAGTTCTTCGAACTCCTCACGTGTCACTGCATCGGTGCGCACATATTTTATCGGTTCGTCCGCCATTCTGCTCTCCTTTGAAGATCCGTTCAGGAAGGTTCCCGTAATTTATGCAATTGCGCTCTACCCCAATGTTTCCGTAAGTTTAAGTACAATATGCTATTGCCTTGTCGTATTCAGGTGTTCAGCCGGTTCCCCCGCCGAGCAGCGGGAACGCGATCTTCATGCCGTTGATCACAAACTGAACAGCGATCGCGATGAGCAGCATCCCCATGAGCCGGTTGATTGCCCGGTACTCCCGCTGCCCGACCTTGGTCATAATCATATCAGAGTTCCGCATCATGACATAGGTGACCGCTATCGAGAGAACAATTGAGACTATGACGATTGCAATTGCAACGGGTGTCATCGCCTGCGCCTCGTTCATCATAACAATGGTGGTCGTGATCGCGCCGGGCCCTGCAATCATCGGGATTGCAATCGGCATAAATGCAATGTCATCCGTATCCCGGGACTCGTACTTCTCGGTGGCGGTAAGCTTGGTGCGGGACGTCTTTGCATAGACCATCTCCATGCCGATGCCAAAGAGCAGAATGCCCCCTGCGATCCTGAACGCCTCGAGGCTGATCCCGAAGAGCTGGAGAATCCAGGCACCGAGCACAGCAACAAAGAGGAGCACGATGAGCGCGAACCTGCAGGAGTCCCTGGCAATGGCATCTTTCTGCGCCCGGTTGAGGGTGGTCGTAAGGGAAACGTAGATGAGTGTTGCGCCAAGCGGGTTGACAATGATAATAATCGAAGAAAGGGCAAGCAGCGCAAAGGTCAGCAGTTCCCCGTCCATGTGCGTAACGTGCGGCGGGAAGGGTTATAGTGTTTATGGTTTTTGGCTCTGTGGAAATCCCCGATCCTACATCTGAAATGGGGGCAATGGCGAACCGGTTTTTTAACAGATATCGCAAAGGGGGTTACCACAATGGCGTATTAAATTACTAATACGTGAGAAATAAAACGGTTGGGATTGTGACAAACAGGGAAAAAATGCATTTTTGCAGGATTTTGTATCCTGATCGTTCTCACAGTATCCGTCGCAGCCTGCATAACTTCGAATTCCGGAACGAATAATCCTGGCACTACTCCGGATAATCTGACCACAACCTTAAATCAGCAGTCACAGGGGCCTGTCAGTTCAACGATTAACTCTGCTAAAAAATTGCCGGGACTGGATACTCCGAGCCCAGAACCGGGACATATTTTCCCCGTACTCAATATTACGTTAAAAAATAATGATGTTAAAAGTGGATTAAAATTTACCAATAAATCTACTGATCTGCTCGATCTTGAGAGTGGTGAATTCGTTGGCAGGTCATTAAATTCAGACCCGGATATCCAGAAAGACCTTGGGAATCCAATCATTCTCCCAATCAAAATTAAACAAAATGACATGATAAGAGGGCAGATTCTCTTTACTGCAACGAATTCGAACAAGTACCGTCTGGACCTGGTCGATCACAATAATAAGATATTACTTTCTCAGAACATCGATGTCACATAACTACGGGGAATATCCGTCTACCATGTATAGTAAGAATGGCTCTGGTGAAATCCTCATAGCAGATTGAACACCTGGTGAGTTTTTTTTAAAAACAATCGATTGAAAAAACCACTGTCAATAGTGTGTTATTTTAAAAAAAAATGTTTTATGTTCCCATATCCCAGCTGCAGAGATACTTTTTCTGTGCTTCAGTCAGGACATCTATCGAGAGCCCGAGGGACGCGAGTTTGAGCTGTGCCACCTGCTCGTCGATTGCCCGCGGGACCTCATGGACGCCCGGTGTTAATTCCCTGCCATGCTCTGCGAGGTACTGGGCGGAGAGCGCCTGCAATGCAAAACTTAAGTCCATGACCTCGATGGGATGGCCCATGCCCTTGGGAGTTGCAAGGTTTACCAGCCTTCCCTGTGCAAGCACATGGACAGACCTGCCCTTTACAACAAAAGTCTCGATGCCCTCCCGCTGGATGACCCTGTCAGCATGGTTTGCAAGGTAGTCCATGTCAATCTCGACATTGAAGTGACCGGCATTGGAAAGGATCGCACCGTCCTTTACTTTTTTGAAATGCCGGGCAGTGATCACGCCCGAGCTCCCCGTTGTCGTGATGAAGATATCCCCGATTTCTGCGGCATCATCCATGGACATCACGAGATACCCGTCCATGTGCGCCTCGAGTGCCCGGCGCGGGTCGACCTCGGTGACGATGACCTTGGCACCCATCCCATGCGCCTTCCTTGCAAGCCCCCTGCCGCAGTAGCCGTAGCCCGCGACGACGATGTATTTCCCGGCGATAAGTGTATTGGTCGTGATCATGATTGAGGCGAGTGCACTCTCGCCGGTGCCGTGCACGTTGTCAAAGAACCGCTTCATGGGCGTGTCATTCACGGCAATCACCGGGAATTTTAATTTTTTCTCCGCTGCCATGGCACGGAGCCGGTGGATTCCGGTGGTCGTCTCCTCGCATCCCCCGATCACAGTTTTCAGCAGGGTGCGGCGTTTTGTGTGGAGAAAATGGATCAGGTCCATGCCGTCATCGATCGTGATCGCCGGGGCCGCGTCAAGGACCTTTTCGATGGCAGCGTAATACTCTTTTACCGGACACGCACGCTTCGCGTAGCAATGGACACCCCTTGTGTGGTTGAGTGCTTCTGCCACATCGTCCTGCGTCGAGAGCGGGTTGCAGCCGGTGATATGCACCTCAGCACCACCTGCCGCGAACGCAGAGACAAGGTTTGCGGTCTTTGCCTCCACGTGGAGGGCCATGCCAATCGTCATGCCGGCAAAGGGTTTCTTTTGCCTGAACTGTTGCCTGATGGTGGCGAGCACCGGCATAAACTGCGCCGCCCACTCAATCTTGTCCTGCCCTGAGGTCATACATGCACCGTTGCCGGGTGAGGGAACGGGGATTGTCCCATCCTTACCGTACCATATCAATGAGCATGCACCGGGAAATAAAAACTCGCATACTAATTGAGAAAATTAAAAGCATGTGGTGGACGCAGTATGGTACTATGGTGCTTACAAAGCGGATTATTCCCTGCCTTGACTTAAAAGATGGCAGGGTTGTGAAAGGAACGCACTTTGTTGAGCTGCGGGATGCAGGTGATCCCGTACAGCTCGCCCAGCGGTACAATGAGCAGGGCGCCGATGAAGTGGTCTTTCTGGACATCACCGCGTCAAAGGAGAAGCGCGGGATTATTATCGAACTCATCAAGCGTGCGGCCGACCAGCTCTTCCTGCCTCTTACGGTCGGCGGCGGCATCCGGTCCATTGATGACATCCAGCAGATCCTGCGTGCGGGCGCCGACAAGGTCAGCATCAATACGAGCGCAGTCCATGATCCATCGCTCATATCACGAGGCGCCGATACATTCGGGACCCAGTGCATGGTTGTCGCTATTGACGTGAGAAGGAACTTCTCAGGTAACCCACAGGGAACCCCGGTCCTGCTTCAGGACGGCAGAACCTGCTGGTACGAGGTCGTCACCTATGGCGGGAGCAAGCCGACAGGCATCGACGCAATAACGTGGGCACAGGAGACAGAGGCGCGGGGGGCAGGCGAGATCCTGCTCACGAGCATGGAAACCGATGGGACAAAAAAAGGATTTGATATCCCTGTCACCCGAGCAATCTCCGAAGCGGCAAACATCCCGGTGATTGCGAGCGGGGGGGTGGGCACGCTGGACCACTTCTATGAGGGGTTTGTTTCAGGAAAGGCGGACGCCTGCCTTGCGGCAAGCATCTTCCACTATGGCGAATTCACGGTGCGCGATGTCAAGGAATATCTTGCAGCCCGGGGTATCCCGGTACGGCTGTAAGGTCAAGTTCGAACGCCGCGACCGGGTGCTCCAGTTCAAAGGCGGTTAAGACCGCGGGGTGGATTTCACCAAAGACGCCTGAAACTTTCCCGTTTACCATGACGTCTGCCCTCCGCCCGTCAATGAACGCCGGGTCACCTGATTCCTTTACCGTATAGGTCATCGAGAGTTCGCGTGCGAGCACGTCCATGCACGCATATGCCTCGGAAAAGTCAGCGGTTCCATGGCAGCTGACCCCTGAAACCTTTTCAGATGTCCGCACCCCCCTGACAACATCCCCGGTGGCAAAGAGCCTCTGCGGGAGCTCGCGGTGCTTGTTTGCCTGCAGCATCTCGAGCATCAGGGGCAGGATATCGGTACGTACCATCGTGTGCTCCTCGCTGATCGGGTGCATCACAGCAAGTGCACTCGATGGACGCGGCCGCTGCATCGCATCGTACATCACGCGCTCATTGGTGAGGGTAAAGGGCATCATTTCCAAAAACCCGAGACCTGCAAGGATCGAGCGTACCTGCCCTTCAAGGATGCGTATGGGGTGCGCACTGCCGATACTGAACGTCTTGGAGATCCCGGCATTGAAGTTCCCGTACCCGTACGCAATCGCGACGTCCTCGAATATATCCCAGTCGTGCATAATATCGGCACGGTAGCAGGGCACCTGCACGCGGATATGGTCGTTGCCTTCCGGCTCAGCCCCAAAGCGCATCCGCCGGAGGAGGTGTGCGATCTCCGGTGCAGAGAGCTCAACACCCAGCAGGTCGCTGCACTCCCGGACCCGGACTGTGCGTTCAGAGGGTGCGAGTGCCGGCACCCCGGTGCCGTTGATCGCTACACTTTCGATGGTTGCCCCTCCATCAGCCATCGCAGTACAGATGATATTGACGGCACTATCCACCGCTCTCCGGTCAGTGCCGGTCGTGTCGAGCAGGATATTTCTCGTTTTCTGTGTTACCCGGGTCCGTTCGCCGTTGATGATGGGGGGGAACGAGAGCACGGCATCACCGGCGTCGACAATGAGCGGGAAGAGCGGGAAGTCTTTGACGATCTTCGCATAGTCCCTGCCCTTCGGGTGCTCGGCGAGGATTTCGTCCAGGCTCAGGGCGCGGTCGAAGTCGAGCGGGACAAAGGAGCGGGTGCGTGGCGATGCGATATAGGAAAAGGGCGGGGTGACTGAATCAAGGTCATGGATGCCGATTGCGACCTTGCTCCTGCCCCTCCCCACCGCCCAGTGGAGCGCTTCCTGCAGGCCCATGATGGACAGGATCGATTCCTCGTCGAGCGAGACGTTCCTGATGACCGCACTGCCCAGGTACGGGCGGATCGCCGCAAGCTGCGGGTCAGTCGAGAAGCTGATGCCGGATGGTTTGACCGTATAGGCCGGGAGCCCGCACTCGATGCCCAGGAAACCCCGCATCGCACGGGCAACACCCTCAACCGAGAAGAGGTCGGGGCGGTTGGGGAAGAACTCGACGTCCGCATGGTCCGGTTCGAGACGCTCGATCTCCGACCCGATCATCGGCAGGCGCTCAAGAATGGTCTCCTTGTCCGCACCCGTGAGTCTCTCAAGGTACCGGTAAGGCAGGCTGATGATCGCCATGGTTATGCAGGCCTCCCGCCGGCGTCTCCGGCACGGTGGACCGGGCTCTGCCGTATCCAGTCGATATCGCTCCTGTAGAGCAGCCGCAGGTCCCTTAATCCGAGCTTGAGCATCGCGACCCGGCTCACGCCAAGGCCCCATGCAAGAACAGGATACTCTATCCCGAACGGCGCGGTCACCTCCTCGCGGAAGATACCGGCGCCGCCCATCTCAACCCAGCCAAGCCCGTCAACATGGACTTCCGGTTCAACGGACGGTTCGGTATACGGGAAGTACCCGGGCCGGAACCGGACATCCAGAAAACCCATCCTTGCGTAGAACTCCTTTAAAAACCCGAGCAGGTGCCGGAAGCCGACGCCCTCGTCCATGACAATGCCCTCCAGCTGCTCAAACTCGGGGGTGTGGGTGGGATCGGTTGCCTCCCGCCGGTACACGCGGTCAATGCAGAACGCCTTGACCGGGGCTTTTGTATATGCTGCAAGGTGCTGGATGGAGAGCGCCGTTGTATGGGTGCGCAGTACACACTGCTCTGCCTTTGTCATGTCCCATATCCCTCCCCAGCCGGTCGAGGAGGTCTCCCCCCCGCGTTCATGCATGTCGCGCACGCGCTCCCAGCCATCCGGGAGCCGCATGTGCTCGTTTAAATAGAACGTGTCCTGCATCTCGCGTGCGGGATGGTCCTGCGGCTGGAAGAGGGCATCGAAGTTCCAGAACGCACTCTGGACGATGCCCCCGTGGATCTCGGTAAAGCCCATCTCAAGAAAGATCTGGCGCATCTCGTCAATGAGCCGCTGGTAGGGATGGGTCTTGCCGCAATAGGTGACCTTCGGGAGTTTATCGACATAGTATCTCCTCATCGCAAGGGACTTCCATGCACCTGACAGGATCTGGTCCCTCGTGAGCGTGCCGGTCTCCTCGGACAGGTCGAGCCCCCCTGCCACAAGGGCGGCACCCCCGGGGGTGATTGAGACGCGATAGGTCACGGCTTCACTTTCCAGCAGGATGCCGCGCCGGACGAGCTCTTTTTCCTTCGCTCCCCCCACGACCGGTTTCCTTAATACCTCTTCTTCTTCCCGCGTCGAGGTGCCCCTCACTTTGAATACGATCCCGTCTTTTAAGTCAACCTTCTGTTTTTTGCGGAGCTGGCCGAACCCGATCTTGGAGAACGACGGGTGCTTCTGGAGAGTGGAGAACTTGACCGTCTCGTCAAAACTGTTAAAAACCTGTGTCTCCGGCAGGCCGTTTTTTAAATAAAGCCTGCCTTCGTCGGAATAGTCATACGCGTGCTCGGTCATGCGCTCAAGCCTGACGAGCCCCCGGTCACCGGCAAGGTGCGCCCATTGCACGACCGCAGCTTCGGTCGTATCCAGCGCAGCTGCAAGGGTCGTGGCATCTGCCTGTTTTTTTTCAGCCAGTGCGGTAAGCAACCGTTTTTCATTATAGGTCAGTTCAGCCATCATCACACCGTGATCTTCTCTGCCGCCGCGTCCATCTTACTCCTGAATTCCTTCATGAAGGAGACAACACGGTCCGCGGTCTCCTTCTTGCACTGCCCGCAGGTGATCTCTCCCTGCACGCAGCGGGTGCGGATCCTCTGCAGTTCGTTATCATCGGTCACCATGTGGAACAGGTTGAGGAGGTAGAGCGAGCATTTCTCAGGCTCCCCGCCAAACCGTTTCTGCTCCTCGAGCGTCATCTTCCCGCCCGTGATCCCGCTTATCACCTTCTTTCTCACCATTGCATCGGGTTCAGAAAACCCGATCGTGCTCTCGGGTATACTGCTTGACATCTTGCCACCGGTAAGCCCCGGCATGAAGATGTGGTAGGTGGACGAAGGGGTAAAAAAGCCAAACCCGCCATGCTTAAGTTCGATCTCGCGGACCTTCCGGCTCACATCGGCGCATGCCGCGCCCCTGATGTCCACATGCCCCTCGTATTTTTTTGAGCTATGAAAGGCCTTGTGCACGGCAGCAAGCGCTGCATCGGGGGCGTTCTTTGACCGCACGCTGATATACCCGTCCCGCTCTTCAACAGTGAACATCCTCATCTTGTGGGCGACCCCCCGCGTAAGCCGGATATGCGGGTCCTGGTCGATGCCAACAGGGACGATGGTGGGAGCAGGCATGCGGTCGACCTGCGGGTACAGGATGTCTGCCACCTGGGTGATGACGCTCTCCGCGTGGGCAAGGTCGGTCTCCTGCGAGAAGCCGTAGATGGCACTGAGTTCCGAGAAGTTCACCTTGGTCGCCGCCTCAAACGCGAGGTCTTTTAACCGGTTGTTTTTGCTCTGGAAGTACGTTGTCCCCTCAAACCCGAGCGCATAGAGGCATGCCAGATACTCCTTCCCGAACCCTGCGCACTGCTCCCACGACGTCCCGCGGACCGCGTGTGCCTCGCGGTCAGCGATGGTCACGTACCCGTTGCCCCCCTGCTCAACGTGCCAGACCACCTCCTTCATCACCATCAGGTGACCGAGATGGGGGTGCCCGCTGGGCATGAACCCGGTCAGCACGTGGAACGGTGACCCGGTGCGGATGGCGGATGCAATCTGCCGGTAATCCCGGTGCCCGATCACGATGCCCCGGCGCATGAAATACGGGATTTCGGGGAGTTCAGAGAGGACAGGGCAGATGGGTTCGATACCAAACTCTGAGAATAGTTTCTCGATATCGATGGTCTGGTTGCTCGACCAGGGATTGATCTCGGGTACCATGTTCCGGCGCTCACAGTTTGATTCTGGCGAATTCGATATACTGAATGCCACTCCTATATACACAGCCAAACAACATCTTCTTTTTGACGCTGTGGGCGAGGCGCACGGAGCGGGAGATCGTGCTCATCGGCAGTTCCTCGCCTTCCCGCACCGCATGGGCGAGCATATCGGAATGCGGCTTCTTTGTCGAATAGACACGGAAGTGGTGGCCGAACTTGTACCCTGTCTTTGGTATGTAGCCCCGGCTCCTCAGGTCGTCATAGATGACTGATTTCTGGGAAAGTTCGCTGTCACTTTCCTGTGCCCGCAAAAACACGTCACCGGCAGGGACGATGCTGCCATCCAGGCTGACCGAGAGCACACCCGTACCGGTAAGGTAGAGCGTCTCAAGCGGGGAGATGAGAAGGCGGGCATCATCGAGCCGGTTGCCGAACCATGCCTGCTCAAACGCGGATTGTGGCGCAATATGCAGGAGTACCGACCTCCCGACAAGCTCTCCGCTGACCGGCGGCAGGGGAAGAGGGAGCGGGACAGCAGGGAGCGGCGGGAGTTTGACCTCGTAATAGGTGAGCTCGTCCTCATCATCGACAACAGCAAGCACGTACTGCTTGCGCATGTTATGGGCCGTCCCCACTTCCTCGATAAGCGCGGTGAACCGGATCGGGTCGCGTTCTGAGACCACCCGGACAAGATAGACCGATTCACCCTTCCCGGGCCGCTGGCCCCGCTTAAAAACCCTGAAGTCGTGCGGCCCGGTCTGCACCGCATATCCCCGTTCGCGGAGGTCACGGTACACAAGATAGCTGCGCAGGATAGCCGGCTGGCCGGAGAACGCTGCAAGGAGTGAGTCAAGATCATACCCCGCAATCTCGATCTTTTTCCGGTGCAGGAGGTAGAGCGCCTCCTGCGGGGCGAGCCGCAGGCCTTCTGAATCTTTCCTCCCGTACCCGCTCTGCTCGTAGAGTGCCTGTCCATCCCGGCCGCAGCGCACGGTATTCCCGTCAAAGCTGGCTTTCACTGCTCAGGGTATTGGCACTGCATAATAATAAGAGAACGGGAGCAGGAGGGAGATGCGCGGGGCTGCCAGGGTACCGGAATATCCCTCATACATGTCCGCCCCTGCCTATGCTGGCAGACTCGTACAATGAACGGTGACAACCACCGGCTGCAACGGGGATTATGTTTTAGGGGAGCCTGCCGGAATTTCTCATGCAAGCCGGTACCCGCCGGACGGCACATGGATCTCGAAACGTGCACCGGTGCCCGGGAACCCGGTCTCCATGATCATCATGCCCGTGATGGAGAGGATCTCGCGGGTAAGGAAGAGCCCCAGCCCCGTATGGTGGCCGAACCCCTTGTTGAAGATCATGCTCTTGTCCTTTGCTGAAATACCCACCCCGTCGTCCTCAATGATCCAGATGAGCCCCCCGTCGTCTTTGAGCAGGTAGCGGGCGCGGATGGTTGATAACTTCTCCCCGTACCGCAGGGCATTGTCGACAATATTATACACCGCCCGCTCCAGCAGGGGATCGGCATACAGGCTCAGTCCGGAGAGGTCATTGTGGACACGCACCGGGCCAGGCTCAAGCTGGGAAAGTACCTTGGCAAATACACCGGCCGCGTCCTGCCACTCGGGCGCTTTGACACCCATGTCCTGGTAGTCCCTCGTGAACTGGATCTGGTCCTGGATTACCGAGATCGTCTCATCGATCTTTTTGATGAAGTCCTCCAGTTTCTCCTGGTCGTGCGCCATCTTCGAGAGCTCAAGATACCCGAGCACAATCGTCAGCTTGTTTAAAATATCGTGGCGCGTGACGCTCGAGAGCAGGTTTAATTTCTGGTTGGCGAGGCGCAGTGCCTTCTGCTCACGCGTGCGTTCGGAAATGTCACGGACGTACGAGCAGATGTAGGTCTCGCCCCCAAACGTGAAAGAATCACTCGTGACTTCCACCGGGAACCGTTCCCCGCCTTTCCTTGCATGGGATATCTCGAAGGTAAATGACCCGAGTTTTACCTTCCGGGCATGGTCGCCGCCCCAGTTATCGCGTGACATCGTGGGTTCGATGTCAAAGATGGTCAGTTTCAGCAGCTCATTGATGGTATAACCAAGCATCCTGCAGTACGCGGGGTTTGCGTACACGACATTGCCTGCGGTATTGAGCCAGAGGATCCCCTCGGATGCATGCTCAACGGCAAACTGGATGACCCGTGCCCGGTCCTCGCTCTTCTGCAGGTCTTTTTCTGCCAGGCGCCGCCGCGCCTTTTCGAGCACGATTGCAGCAAAGTCGGCAACGGACGCGGCAAAATCCGAGTCCTCGACATCCCACGAACGGGCGGGGCCGGTATGCTCAAAGCAGAGCGCCCCGACCACCGTGCGCCCGGAACGGATAGGAACATTGAGCATGGAGCTGATACCCGCCTTTTCAAGGTAACCGGATGCAAATTCGCTGGTGTGCTCATGGGTCCGTGCATCAGAAGCTACGATGGTGCGGTTGTCCTGCAGTGCGGCAAAATACCGGGGATACTCTGTCCCGGTAATCGTCTGCCCTGATTCGTGGAGATTTCCGG
>Ga0209253_10002167_pt1 | contig 17355 bp, 15 predicted proteins | sample FrelakmetBRP12BR_FD_187145 | JGI IMG/M metagenome (GOLD analysis project Ga0209253, IMG submission 187145) | Freshwater lake sediment microbial communities from the University of Notre Dame, USA, for methane emissions studies - BRP12 BR (SPAdes)... | ecosystem: Environmental > Aquatic >...
CAAGCCGGAGTCGTGCAACTTCGCTTGATCTTAAGCCATAAAGCGCAAAAAGCAAAATGATGGCACGGTCACGGATGTCCCTGGGGTGGTTGGAGCTAATATAGTTAATCAGGCGTTCAACCCCTTCCCAACTCGGACCTGAAGGCAGAGTGTCTTGCGAAAAGAGGCGCGGTCCTTGAATTGCAGAAGCAATCTGAGGATTACACCAACAGCGCTGCCCTGCATAGTGAAAGAATGTTTTGAGCGCTTTGGCCGAAGAGGCAATCGAAACGCGGCACCACCCTTGAGTACCACGCGAGCCAAGGAATGCGTCAATATCCGTAACCTGCACACTAACCAAAGACCGGTTGTGTTCATCACACCACTGGAGAAACCGGTTAAGATGCCAGGAATAGTTGTAGATCGTTACCGGAGACAGACCACGCTCTGTGTTCATCCACCCGCGGAATTCTTCGACTACTCCCTCAAAAGGTAAAGGTTTCTCCATGGGTTCGTATAGAAGGCCGATGAATTTCAGCCAATCAGTGGCTACCTGAAGGAACAGCTTACGGGACCATCTCAGAAAATGTGCGTGACCTCGGCGATATTGCTGTCTTGCCCACTTCTCGGCTGCCATTCTGATTTGCTGAACCGTTACCAGTGATGCCGAGGACATATTCAGAAGCTGACAAATCTGGAGAAGCTCTCTGGCGATGCGTAGCAGGGTTGCGTGTGCGCATCCCTGTTGTGCACGGTGTTCGAGATAGCGGTCTCGCTCTTCAAAGAGCGGAGCGTTTCTGTGGCGAGCCAATACTGCGGGATACTTGAATAGGCTTTCTAACATGGTTGGACCTCCTTGTAGGATTGTTGGATTCCAACCACTTAAACAATGTTACTTATGTGTTGTCCATAAAATTGTTTGACTTAAAGCACAGCGGGTTACAGACTCTACGCAACATAAGTGCAGCCATCACATAACGAATCTTATGAGTTGCAGCGCATAATATACGGGAAAACCGCCTGTCCGGTTTGACGAGGGGGAACTGGAGATAGGGCCTTAGGTCACTACGCCAGTTCTCTACTCTACTGTTGGTCACACCCTCATGGAATCCGCTAGTATGTACATTTTATGAAGGAGTTAATACTGATTGGCATTATCCGCGTTGCAGGTTCAATCCTGACTTTCAAATATGAATTTACAATAGTTGTCCTGATTTAATTATTCCGTAAACCTTTTCGACAGATAAATCCTTCATGCATTTCATATCATCACATGATTTTCTGAAGCAGGGTGAACAAAGAATATCTTCCCGAATAATGGTATGCCCTTTACCGTAGGGGCCTGTCCTGGATGGATCGGTGGGACCGAAAATAGCAAAGACCGGGACATTCAGTGCTGCAGCAATATGCATGGGACCTGAGTCATTACTGACAATAAAATTCGCTCTGCTTATTACGGCTATCAGTTCTCTGAGATTCGTTTTGCCTGCTAATGACACAGCCCTGCCACCTGACAGAGAAACGATTTCATCAGCAATAGCTTTATCAGTTTTGCTTCCAACAATAATTGATTCGAGAGGAAGCAGTGAAACAAGTTTGCCGAACTTTTCTGCAGGCCATATTTTTGTCTTCCATCGCGCACCGGGGACTATGACGACATAATCTTTTAAGGATGAGGGATCAGGGATGAAGGATAAAGAAGAGTCAAAAGTAGAAAACGGGAAAGAGATATCTGCAATATTGCATCCTAAAGATTCAGCGATTTTCAGATATCTGTCGACAGCATGGATATTCTTTCCACCTGCAACTTTATGGGTATAGAAAACACTGCTTCCCTCTCTTGCCTCCCTAAACCCAATTCTTACCGGAGCACCGGTAGCTCCAGTAATGACACCGCTTCTCAGGAGACCCTGCAGATCGACTACAAGGTCGTATTTTTCCTGTTTCAACTTTTTAAACAACACTTTGATTTCCTGTATTGTGCTCTTTACATTCTGAATGTTTTTCCAGGAGTCTTTATCGATTACCCATAGCTTGTTGATCATTGGATGGCTTTCAAGAATGCCTTCAAGCCCTTTTGCAATAACCCAGTGTATCTCAGATTTCGGAAAACAGGTTTTCACTGCATTCAGAAAAGGGAGGCTGTGTATGACATCACCGAGAGAGCTTGGTTTGACAATGAGTATTTTTCGAGGATTGATTGTAAGATTTATTTTTGCTTTATTATCCAATTGACTGCCTCTGTAAGATTCTTCGCAATAAAATCAGCATATTGTGATTCTTTCAATTCTCCTGTCTGAACCAGAATGCCTTTTGCACCCACAGCCTTCGCAAGGAGCATATCAGCTTCTTTATCCCCAACTACGTATGATTTTTTCAGGCTGATTCCGTGCTGAGCCCTTGCCCTGAGAAGCATCTCAGGCTCGGGTTTTCTGCATGGGCAATGTTCATCAGGATGATGAGGGCAGTAATAAAAATCATCAAATCCGTACTGTTTCATGAACATATTGTTAACGTCTTTCACGAACCCCTCGTCAACTATGCCTCTTGCAATGCCGGATTGATTGGAAATGCCGATAATTTTCATGCCATTTTCTTTTAAACGATTTATTGCAGTTATGTCTTCAAAGATATGAAGGTCATCATATTTGTTTGTATAACCTTTGTCTCTGTTTAATGTTCCGTCTCTGTCAAAAAACACTGCAGAGTTATCCGGCAGTATCTTTTTAATATCATAATAAACTTCATCTGATGTTATCGCATACATGCATCTCAGATCATTCGTTTTACATGAGCGCTCAAAACATGGACTGCATGAAAGATCAGGCTTTATTACTATGTAGTTATTCCCATCAACTCCGGGAGGCGGACCTGTTAATACAGGATCGGTTGACCCGAATATTGCTATCAGAGGTGTTCTGACTGCATACGCAATATGCATTGGCCCTGAATCATTTGTGACAAAGACATCACATTCTGAAATCAGAGCAATAAGCTCTCTGAGGGATGTCTTTCCAGCCAGGCTCAGGAGGGAGTCCGGTGTTCGGAAGCCGGGGATCACTTTTTTGTATATCTCATCTGCGATATCGACTTCTGTCTTTCCACCAAAAATAATTGCACTTCCACCTGTATCACTTATAAACCAGTTTGCAATTTCGGCAAACCTGTCAGGAAACCATCTCTTTGCTGAGCCATATGCAGCGCCTGGGTTAATCGCTAATATTGGTTTCCTAATCTGGCGTAACATTTCCCGGGCATGCAATCTCTCTTCAAGCTTAAGGTAAATGTATGGTTCTGAATATCCGGATTTTAATCCTAACTGTCCAACAAGGTTCAGGTAGTAATAAATCTGATGTGTTTTATCTTTAGTATGAGGCAGCGGCAGGGCAGAGGTTAAAAGAAAGCCTCTGCTATCCCTGTTATATCCAAAACGGTCCTTTATCCCTGCAAGAAATGTAATCAGGGCAGCATCAAAGGCATTCTGGAACAGGATAGCACTGCAAAAATCCTTTTTGTTCAACATTCTTGAGAGTTTCAGCTTTCCGATAATCCCTTTGTGTTTATCATCATAGAGAATAATTTCATCAATATTCGGATTATTCTCAAAAACAGGAGCCACCCATGGTTTCACGAGGAGAGAGATTTTTGTCTCCGGCAAAGCCTTCCTCAAAGCTGTTAATGCAGGAAGGGTCATAACACCATCCCCTATCCAGTTTACTCCTCTCACGAGAAGATTCCTGCAAGATCTGTCAAACATAAATTATTGTAACATTTCGTTGCTGTTTTCTTGAGATTTCAAAGAGGTATCGCTATACTTTAACTATGTACAAAAGGATCCTTGCTGCTGTGAATGAGTTTACCAATTCAGAGATAGCAGCGAGGTATGCCATAGCCCTTGCGAAATCCAGCCAGGCCAAGCTCTCCCTGATATTTGTTGCTGAAGATAAACTGAACAGAGACGCATTCAGACATGCTGAGAATGCCCTTGAGAGGCTTTTTATAGATGCTCAAGATCAGGACATTGAGGTCGAAAGTATAACTGAAAAGGGAGATCCATTTGAAAAAATAAGTGATATTGTGAGGAAAGGCAGGATTGATATTGTTTTTACAGCTACAAGAAGAGAGGATATAGAGAAAAGATATTTTACAAAAACACTTGCAAGAGAGTTCATGGTTAAACTGCCGTGCTCTGTGGCAATGGCAAGGATAGTCCGCATGGGAAGGACACATCCCAAAAATATCCTTGTGCCGTTAAGGGGTCAAATGACTCATCTTGAAGAAAGGGGGTGCTTTGCAGCAAGGCTTGCAGAGGTGTTCAATGCCTCAGTAACGCTTTTCCATTTATCAAATCCTATAACAAGCTTTTTCCATGGAGAGATCCACCTGAAACCTGCCCAGAGAGATAGAAGAACCCCAAGGGATATAGAGCAGTTCACTGAATGCTTGTACAGATATCAAATAGACCACGAGAAAAAGACAGGGTATGGCGCTGTTTCAAGATCTATAACCATAGAAGCTGCCCATAGACGAAATGACCTTATCATCATGGGAGCAAGTGAACGGTCCATTTTGAGAAGTATTATTAGCGGCAATCCTGTTGAAGAAGTCCTCCGGGAAACTCCCTCGAATCTAATAATCCTCAAACCAAGACTTGAACATCTGTGAAAATACAAAGCCTGTCAAAAACAGAAGTTTTAAGAACCCTTATTACTTCTGATAAAGGTCTTTCTCATGAAGACGCTCAGAGACGTCTCAATGAGTACGGTCTGAATGAAATAAAGGATGTCAAAAAAAAGCCTCTTTATCTGAAGCTTGTCTCTCAATTCATTCATTTTTTAGCTATCCTCCTCTGGATCGCCGCTGCCTTAAGTTTTTTATCAGAGTATCTCCATCCCGGTGAAGGTATGCTCACCCTCGGTTTTGCAATCATAGCGGTTATATTTATAAATGCGGGTTTTACTTTTGTTCAGGAATACCGTGCTGAAAAAGCGGTTGAAGCTCTTAAGAAGATGTTGCCTTTTTATGTAAAGGTTTTCAGAGACGGAAATGAAAAAGAGATTCATGCAAGAGAAGTAGTCCCCGGTGATGTTTTTCTCTTGAATGAAGGGGACAAGATTCCTGCTGATTCGAGACTTATAGATGCCTCTGAATTAAAGGTGAATAATGCACCGCTCACAGGTGAATCTGAACCAGTGATGCGGGATCCAAAGGCTTTTGATGGTGAACTTATCGAAAGTCCGAATATTCTCTTTGCAGGGACAACGGTTATCATTGGCTCAGGAAAGGCAGTAGCATTTGCAACAGGCATGACTACGGAGTTCGGCCGCATCGCTCACTTAACAAGTGCTGTTGAGGCAGGGATCAGCCCTCTCCAGAAAGAGATTACAAGGGCGACGAGACTTATAGCCACAATAGCTTCTGCAGTTGGTCTGTCTTTTTTTGTTCTCGGTTTTTTGATAGGCAGAAATTTCTGGGACAATTTTATCTTTGCTATCGGAATAACCGTTGCCCTTATCCCTGAAGGCATGCTTCCCACAATGACGCTCTCTCTTGCAATGGGAAGTCAGAGGATGGCGAAGAGAAAGGCGTTAATAAAAACGCTTACGTCTGTTGAGACACTCGGCGCTGTAACCGTCATCTGCACAGATAAGACAGGTACACTTACACAGAATAAAATGGCTGTAACAAAATTATGGGTTAATGACAGGATAGTTAATGTAAAAGATTTATATTTATATAAGGATAAGACACATGAACTCTTAAGAATAGCCTATTATTGCAACAATGCACGATTCATGGACGGGCAATATAAGGGCGAGCCGACTGAAGTTGCGCTTCTGAAGGCTGTGAGGGAAACCCTTGGGGATTTAAAGTCGGAACGGATAAAAGAGTTTCCGTTTGATTCAGAGCGGAAACGCATGACGACAGTTAATATGATCGAAGGGAAAGCATTTGTTTTCACAAAGGGGGCTACAGAAGGGCTTTTGCCGTTATGCAGTCACTTGCTGATGAACGGAGAAAAAGTGCCTGCGGACGAAGACCGCAGAAAAAATATTATTGATGCATCTCACGTAATGATGGATATGGGACTGAGGGTGCTCTCATTTGCTTTCAGAGAGATAGAAAGCATTAATAATATAAGCATGGTTAAGGGAGCAGACATTGAAAACATCATGGTCTTTGCCGGATTGATCGGCCTTGAAGACCCTCCAAGGCCGGAAGTTCCTGAAGCAATAAAAAAATGTACTGAAGCAGGGATAAAAGTAATCATGATTACCGGAGACGGGAGCAGAACTGCTGGCGCAATTGCAAGAGAAATAGGCCTTATTAAAGGTGCCCCTGTTGTCGTTGAAGGACATGAATTCAATCAGATGAGTGATGGTGAACTGAGAGAAAAACTCCTGGAAAAAGAAGTCATATTTGCACGAATGACTCCGAAAGATAAAATGAGGGTTGTCTCGATCCTGAAAGATGAAGGTGAGATAGTTGCTGTAACAGGTGACGGCGTGAATGATGCCCCGGCTCTCAAAAAGGCAGATATCGGCATAGCAATGGGGATATCTGGCACTGATGTGGCTAAAGAGGCCTCGGACATGATTCTCCTCGATGACAATTTTGCGACTATTGTCAATGCAGTTGAAGAGGGGAGGACTGTATATGAGAATATAAAAAAATTCATCACCTATATCTTTGCATCAAATATACCGGAGGCAGTACCCTATCTTGCTTATATCCTGTTTAAAATCCCGCTTCCTCTGACAATAATCCAGATACTTGCAGTAGATCTCGGTACTGATATGCTGCCTGCACTTGCGCTTGGGGCAGAGAAGCCAACACCCGGTATAATGAAACAGCCACCGCGAAAATTGAAAGAACGGCTTTTGGACCTTCCCTTAATCATCAGGTCCTATCTATTTCTCGGTCCTATGGAGGCTATCGCATGTATGTTCGGATTTTTCTGGGTTTTGTATAATGGTGGATGGATATGGGGAGCAATGCTCCATCCAAATGACATGCTTTATCTTCAGGCAACAACTGCATGTTTTACAGCAATAATAATTACACAGACAGGGAATGTCTTTGCATGCCGTTCGTCAAAGGAATCAGTGTTAAGCATCGGAATATTTTCAAACAGGCTCATATTCTATGGTATCATGGCTGAACTACTGCTTCAGTTGTTTATCGTGTACCATCCCTTTGGTAACAGGATTTTTGGTACAGCTCCATTAGGCCTGGATGTATGGCTGATTCTTATCCCCTTCAGCATTCTGCTGCTTGCAGCAGAAGAACTGAGGAAGTTTTATGTGAGAAGATTGAAGATCGCAAGATAGATAGATTACGCTCTATCTGCCGTAGATTACTATTGCACCGGCATCTATCCCTGCCCTTGCTATATCTTCAGGGGTCGTATTTGAAACGCTTATTGTATTGTCTGAAATGTCTCTTCCTGCTTCCTTATAACAATGCCTGACAAAGGAACTGCAATACATTGCATGAGGGTCATTGAGAGGATTCTCTTTCCATTGCCTCATTGTAATGATCGACCACCATGTGCCGAGGAGTTCCTGAATTGGATAAAGTACCTGTTCATCAACAAGCTGAAGAGCAGTCGCAAGGGTACTGTTACTCTCATTTTCAGATATACCAAAGTCAATTATGGCTGCATTCTCAACATCCATATTGCACCATTTACCTATCCAATTTTCCTGCGCGCCATTCCGGAGCTGTGGCTTGAAAAGCTTTATCTTGAGGTCACTTTCAAATATGTAATGGCTTTTACTAATGGTATTTCCGGGACCCCTTCGATCGAGCCTCAGTTCACCAAGAATGAAGCAATGCGACCAGAGGGATGCCTGACCATCTACTGTCACTGCGCGCTGAGCTTCCCTGATCGAGAGACCAATTAAATCCTTAGTTCCAACAAGAGCTATTAGTCCGGGCTTATAATTAGTTGCAAAAAACTTGAGTAATTTATCATTTAGTTTTCCCATCTCCAATCTCCTTTAATTCATATTATTTCTATAGTGCCACTTGGGATAGAGTATACTCGCTCATTCTCGGTCGTTCCTCCCTGCGAGGCTTTTGCCTCTCTATCCCCTAACAGTGGTGGAAGAAAAGCCTTTTGCGCTGTCATACGTAAATATTTCTGCGCCGCAGAATCTGTCGCCTTCTTTAAGCCAGCCGCCTGTATTATGCAGGGTCAGCCGTTTGGGAGAAGCTGAGGATACAGTGTCCAGCTTTGGAGGATTCGGGTCATTCCATGGTATCGGCTGATGTGTGTGGCCAAAGATAATTCGCCACGGTGCAGGTATGTTTAAGCCAGTCCTTGAATTTATGTCTCCTATTTCGAGCAAACTTGAGGCATAGAATCTTCTGAATCGTTCCTTTAACTCTTCTTTATAGACGAATTCTTCACTGTACCGTGTTTTCTCGATATTTTTAATAGATTCTAAAACTTCTTCCTTTGACTTCTTTATGATGTAATCCGAGATAATTTCCTTTAGCCATCCATAATCAGTCATATGATCAATTTCTTTTCCAAAACGGTCGAGATATTTCTTTATCCTGCTGAGATCTTTGTTTTTTGTGTCTGTCTCTAACATTCTGACAACTCTTGTTAAAACTCCTGCCTGTCCTATTCCTGTGCATGCGAGCTGGTTCAAAGGGAAGTTCATCTCAACCATCTCTTCTATATCCACCTCGCCTACTTTTAGATCATCATAGGCTATCTTTATCCCTATTTCACCTAAAATAGCCCAGTAAGGTTCGAGATATTGACCATGGGTAACAAGGACAGTCTCATTATCAGTAACAATATACAGATTGGGATAGGCAAAATTAAAAAATGTTTCAGGGGTTGTTATATTATCGAGGAACATCCCGGCATATTTGGGCTTGTCTGTCTCGCGCCTTACTGTTACCTTATCGAGAATAAATCCCTTCTGAGGACTGCCTGATCTATCGTCAATGATCCCGGCAACTGAGTGCTCGAATGATTCAGGCAGATGACCTTTTTGCAATCTGTTGGTAACCGCTCTCTGATGCTGAATGATATGCCATATATCAGTATCATGATTTCCTGCAAGATAGATTATCTCGTTTGCTATGCCGTCTTCCCTGATCTTCTGAAAGAAAAATTGCGCATACTGATAAGCCTTTTCATAACTTGCTATCGAAAAATCAAGAATATCACCGGCAAGAATGAGGTAGTCATTGTCCTGTCCCGCGGCATCCTCAAACTCATCATACTTCAGGCCTTTGACGATATTGCCGTTCTGAGATGTAACGAGTACACACTCATCATCACCAAAATGTGTATCAGAGATAATTGCAAATTTCATGATAATACCTCCGATATTTATTGCGTATCAATTTAACTCCTTTTCAGCGTGATGTGCATGGTATCTTCCACGCCGATATAAATAAGACCGTACCCGTTTGTTGTTCTTTTAGTGACATCCAGACGGAACTGATAGGCGCATGTCGGCATCTTGGCAGCAGTGTATGTTGCTGAGGCATAATTAACTGTGGATATCCCGCCGTTCCAATGCCTTGTGGGCCCTATATGGTTTGAATAATTGTCTGTTCCATTAGCGGGTACGGGAGATACAACGACATTGTGCCCGTACATGGCATTCAGCACATACTCTCTGAGATGGCCATTGCTGTCGCTTGCCTCAAATTCGATGCTCAGGTCTCCTGAGATGAAATCAACAATGTCGCAGACGTTTACATCGCTACTGTTGTGTTTAATCTTGTTTAACTTTGATACAGGAGGAGTGTTATCAAGCATTAGTTTCAGGGTTCCATAGGACGGGTCGATGAACAATGCAACAGAAGGCGCCAGGACAGTACCTGCTGCATTCCATCTAAATCCCTGTATCCTGAGCGTAACCCTCCCATTAATGACTTTTGTTGTATCCCATTTGGCAATCAGGTCAGGGAATATCCATGGCTGTCCCGGCTTTTCAATATAAGGCATCTTGTAGACATTGCTTTGCCCGCCCTCAGTAAAAGGCCCCATGGCCACTGTTATCCAGTTTCCGCCATCCGGGCTGAACTCATAGTAGCTGTTGTAAAGCGGGTCATAGATGTCGGAAAAGTTTATGCCGTCTGATGAATACTGTATCTTGTACCGTACAGTATCAGTGAACTGTCCAAACCACCCTGCGATATCAAGGGTTGAGCCAAAAGGCGAATTAGCCTCCCTGCTGTTGGGCGCAGCCGGATTGATATCAGGATAAGCATACCCGCTTGCTCCTGCGCCGGTTGTATGTATATTATTGACTCCGATAACACCAACCCTTGTAAAAACGAAAAGGGTGTCATACGGTCTCCCTGTGGGCGTAGGCATAATGGATATGCAGTTTTCCGCTTCTAATGTAACAGAGAGAATATCGCCGATGTTCCATCTCGTCTCTGTTGCCGGATTTTCATTGTAGATAACCTTGTCAACTCCGTCTATTTTTTGGGTTGCCTTAAATATAATATCCGGCCGGTTCCCCGGGATTGAGATATCATAAGACCATGCAAAGGTCAGATTAAAATTGCCGTTAAGATCCGTTAGTCCCTCAACTACTAAATCGGTGTTATATCCTGCGCCGACTTTGTCTATTTCATATGCTTTTACAAGGGCCATGGGAACGCCTAACTTAGTATCTTTATTTACAACCTTTCCCTGGATATTAAAAGTAGCCATGTTCAATCTCCTTTTTTCTCAATAACTGTTAAATGTAAGATTTATTTTATTTGCAAATTTTCCAGATGTATTTGAGATCATCCGTCAGTATCTCCGCAGGTATCTGATGCAAAGCAGTTTCTGTAGCACCCATTTCTTTAAAGAAAATCCTTTGGTTTCCAACCAGTCCTGTTTCCGGTATGTCTTCCTTCTCATTTAATGAGACAACCTTTACAACACCGAACTTGGCAGGAAGTTCAATTTTGCGCACGTCTATTTCCAGCAGATCATTCGGGCTCAGCTTATCTTTAATGCACTTTAAAGGCTTCTCATTATCATCAAAAAAGGCCGCCATTACCCTGAGATATTTTGCTGTCGGATTGATGATCTGGAGGATAGTTTTTGCGCCTTCCCTTGAGTCAAATGTGCCTATGATATAAGGACTTAATATCCCGCCAGATGGTGTGAATATCATGGGACGCTCTTTTTCCACAGTCGCCACAAAGGAAATGCCGCCGACAACATCCTTATCGAGCTTTAAAGAGATATCCACATTCTGTCTTATCCGTTCAGATGTGCCTTTATGTGGAGGAGTAAAAGTCAGGGTAATTAATCTGTACTCCTTCGGTTTGAGTACAAATTTTCGGTAATTTTCTACTCCTTTAATCGAAGGTTTCCAGTCCTCAGGTACTCCCTTCATGATCAATTCAGCGTTCATCTTTTCTTTTTTCGGATTTGCAACGATAAACTTCAGAGAATACGGTTGACCAAAGACCGTCTGGACATTTGTAAAATTATTCCTCGCATCATTATTGCCGGCATTCGAATCTCCTGAATACTCGATCTTTATCCAGACACAAAAGTGGTCAAAATCACCGACTGTATAGCCTCCCCATTTACCTGCGTTGTTTTCAGACAAGTCCCTCAGATCCCATTCAACCTCTATTGTCTTTTCTGCATCTATAGTCCCTGCCTGGGTCAGGTTAATACCTGTCACAGCGCTGATCTCCTTGAAATCCGTGTATGATGCCCATCCCCATGCCCCGTAAGGTGCGTATGCAAATCTCACGGTGATATTGCTTACAGGAGTTGACCCCAGATTTCTGATTTTTGCAAAGAGTCTGTTCTTTATTCCTTTTGAAGGTTCACCGGCTTCATTGAGTGCCCCGTCTCCATCATTGTCTGTCCAGATATCTGTTGTCTGCCAGGGTGGTGGTGAACCCGGAGGACTGCCCCAGTCGTTAATTGATGGGTCAGTGGCTGCAAGACCTGAGGATGCAAGAAAGCATGATAATACAAAGGATAATACAATCAGGATTAATACCTTCTGATTTCTGTAGGTTTTCATCTTATTTCCCTCCTTGGTTTTTTCTGTTTATAAAATTCCCTGAAAATCTCCTGAAAACTATTTCATAGGTATCTTTTATCTTCTCCATATGCTACCCCGACATATTTAAACCTTAAACTCCCCTGTGTCCACCCACTCTTTCTTCAATATTGACCAAAAGTCTACAGCAAGACCTTTCAGAACATACTCATATGGTAACCAGCCATAGCCTGCATTTCCCCAGTCGGTTCCCCAGGAATTTCTTATGAGGAGAGCGCCTGTTGTTTCTGCTCCGCATGAACCTGAATTTTTGATTTTCATCTTGTCATCATATCCGGCAGCAACGATGGCATGCCCTCCTAATATCTTTTCTCCCTTGCACGGATAAGGTATCTTTCCTGTCTTATTTGCCTGACTTATGGAACTGTATACAGTGAAGCCGAACATTGAAGGGTGACCTGCTGCGAGGTACGACTTTATTTGATTCAGCAGGATATTCTTTGCGATGCCCGGGGGGTCATGTCTGAAATATTTAAGGGTCTGATAATTTTGTGCGAACGCATAACAGAATGCAGTTGGTTCAATATCAAAGTCCGATATTTCATATGGCCAGTACTCCTCCGGCGGAACCCCAAATAAAACAAGTGCACCCATAGTGCTGCGTAGGAATGCGCCGGTATCTCCAGTCCAGTGAAGAAGGTTACGGGTAATCTTGTAAAGAAACAGTCGTGACGCATCAATGTATTTTCCGAATGCCCTGTTTTCATAATATTCCACAACTCCAGCTCCTGCCTGAGCAGTACATGAGCCGAGTGATCCCTGATCATCAACAGGTGAGCACCATGCCATTAAATCAACTGCTGCAGGAATTTTCAGAGTTCTCTTAAGAAGCCTTGTCGGTGCAAGGACTTTATAAATCTCCTCGTGCTTTTCTGTGTAATCCCTGAAATCCGGATAGTCAGGAAGCCAACCCATGCCTGATATTTCACTAAAATGGTGCATAATCCCTCCTTATCAGAAACATTATTTAGGTACATTATTGAAATAAAGCAAACGCTAATATTATTATAAAGAATAAAACACAAATGTAAAGCATTATTTTTAGTTAAATTATCTTCCTGGATGTTTTTATCGAAAGTTTTCTTTGAAAAATATTGATATTTTGGAAGGCTGCGTAGCTTTCATCATACTTTTTCTGATTATTGTAATTTCAATAAACAGAAAAAGTAATAATTATCTTATGCTTAATTATTACGGAGGGGATATTAAAAGTGTTTTTTCAGTCTAATGAATCTTAAGTGCAAAAAAGCGAAGAAAAAACTAAGGAGATTTGTCGATCAGAGCTATTATGGAATCGGCATCTTTGTAACCGGGGATTACAAGACCATTCGGAAGAACAATTGCCGGGGTGCCTCTTATCCCGAGTTTTTCAGCAAGCTTTATATTTTCATCAAGTGCGGATGTCTCACACTTTGGCGCAGGTAAAGGTTTCTTTGCAAAAGCATCCTCAAGGAGGGCAAGGGATTTTTCACATACTATTGTTTTAGATTTCTCATATGCACCTTTATGCATTGCCAGCGGATACATTTTTATAAAAAAGACAATATCTTTTCTCTTCTCTATGACCTTCTTCATCTCCTGATGAAGTTTTAAACAGTAGGGTCAGTCAGGATCATCGAAGACAATGACACGATACTTCGCATCCTTATCTCCTACTACAAGGGCGTCATCGAGTGGAATTGTCGATACATCTACTTTATTAAGTTCGCTGGTTCTCTCCTGTGTTAAATTTGTTTTTGTCTTCACGTCTATTACAGAGCCAAAGACAGCGAAATTCCGGGAGGAATCAAGATAGATTATCCCTTTCTGTCCTTTCGCTTCTACAGCGATTTCCCATAATCCCTGAATCTTTGCCGGACGAACATCGATAATCTTTAAATCAGGGATAACTTCCTTTAGTGCATTTTGTGCATCTTCATTGGTTATCTTCGCACTCTCTTCTGCACCAAAGACATCAGGAATGTTTGAGATTATGACTGTAGTTGCCAGGAGAAGAATGATAAGTAATTTTTGCATGAATAAGTATAACATACTGCTATAATAAAAAGTAAAGAAAAAATTCATAAACACCAATTTGTATAAATAATTTGATCAAAGTTCCTTGAGCCTTTCAGTCTGGTAATGGGAAATCAGGCTTTCCAGTATCTCATCAATGTCTCCCTCAAGCACGCGGTCAAGTTTATGAAGTGTAAAGCCAATCCTGTGGTCAGTAACGCGGTTCTGGGGGAAATTGTATGTCCTTATCTTTTCACTTCTGTCTCCTGAGCCTACCTGTGATTTCCTATCTGATGCTCTCTCTTTATCCTGCCTTTCCATCTCGACCTCATAAAGCCTTGAACGGAGAACCTTCATGGCTTTTTCTCTATTCTTGATCTGTGAGCGTTCGTCCTGGCACTGGACAACCAGTCCTGTAGGGACATGGACAATCCTGACAGCAGAATATGTGGTGTTAACCCCCTGTCCACCGGGACCTGAGGCGCAGAATGTATCTACTCTCAGATCTTTTTCTTCAACCTTGATGTCAACCTCCTGGGCTTCGGGCAGGACAGCAACTGTTGCTGCAGATGTATGAATCCTTCCGGAGGCTTCCGTGACAGGTACCCGCTGAACTCTGTGAACGCCGCTTTCATACTTAAGCCTGCTGTAGGCGTTTTTACCTAATATTGAAATTATTACTTCCTTGATCCCCCCAATGCCTGTTGAGTTAAGATCAATTGTCTCAACCTTCCATCTTCTTTGTTCAGCGTATTTCATATACATGCGAAGGAGCTCTGCTGCAAAGAGGGCAGCTTCTTCACCGCCGGTGCCTGCCCGTATCTCAATTATTACATTCTTTTCATCACGGGGATCTTTTGGAAGCAGCATGAGCTTAAGTTCTTCTTCTATACCGGTTTTTTTCTCTCTGAGTTCATGAAGTTCTGCCTCTGCGAGTTCGCGCAGTTCTCCGTCACCACTTTTCAGGATATCTTCTGCGCCTTCAATATCAGAGAGGAGCTTGTTGTATTCCCTTATCTTCCCGACAAGCGGCAGAAGATCAGACTGTTCTTTTGAGTATTTCTGGAGTTCAGAGGGTTTTGAGAAGATCTCTGGTTCCATCAGCAGTCTCGTCACTTCTTCATACTTATTTTCTATGGTTTTAAGTTTCTCAAACATCTGCGTCCTCAAGTACAAGAACTTCTTCGAGCGCTTTAATAGCTACCTCGATCTGCGCTTCGTCAGGCTCTCTTGTTGTGAGCCGCTGCAGGAATAAACCGGGCTGTATTAATATATGCATAATCTGATTATGTTTCATCTTTGCAGAGAGTCTAAGGAATTCATATGAGAGGCCGGCAATCAAAGGAATGAGGACGAGCCTTGAAAGGAATTTATAAATGAACGACCATGACTGCGGAATAAATGAAAATGTAAAAATACTTATGACCATAACAATAAGAAGAAAACTCGTTCCGCAGCGGGGATGCAGGGGGCTGTAATCTTTTATATTCTTTAACGTCAGTTCTTTCCCATTCTCATAAGCATGGATTACCTTGTGCTCAGCGCCGTGGTACTCGAATATCCTCCTCATTTCTTTCCACGTGCCGATTGCAATAATATAGAGCAGAAAAATAAATACCCTGATGATGCCGTCAACAAGATTGAACATGAATGAGCTTGTTGCTACAGATGCAAATACAGCTCCGAGGAGTTTTGTTGCATACAGCGGAAGGAGTATAAACAGGGCTATCCCTATAATAATGGATAAACCGATGGTAGCAGTGATCGCAACAGGACTTAAAGGTTTTCCTTCTTCCTCTTCATACGCCTTGTTTGCCGAAAATTCAATCGCCTTAATGCCAATAAACATAGCGTGAAACAGGGCAATAAAACCCCTTAGTATGGGGAGACGCAGAATCTTCGGAAGTTCTGACAGCTTCTCCTTTTTTACATGGATTTCCCCTTTAGGTCCCCGGACTGCAACTGTCCAGCCCTTTTTGCCCTTCATCATGACACCTTCAATAACTGCCTGTCCGCCTACGTTTTTCATATTCAAATTCTAAACCACAGAGAACACAGAGGAAAGATTAGGTAATTTGAAAACCTCTGAAAGTTTTGAGTATCGTCCTATGTTCTCAACAGAATCGATGCGTAATATACTATTCATTGAGTAAAAAAACAATGAGTTCACCGGGTAGAAGATGTAAGGATATCTTATTGATTCCACGAGGTATAGTTTTTTACTCTGTGTGCTCTGTGGTTAATCGCCTTTCTCTTATCTCGTTATTCAAAAAAAAGCCGTTAGCCATAAAACAATAGACTAACGACTATTCCCTGTTAGCGTATCTACTTTTTGGTGCGCGCAGCTTCAGCCTTTGCGTACTTTCTCTTGAACTTCTCTACTCTTCCTTCAGCGTCAACGATCTTCTGTTTCCCTGTGAAAAACGGATGACACTTAGAGCAGATATCTACCTGGATCTGCTGCCTTGTTGACTTTGTTGTGAATTTCTCACCGCAGGCACAGACAACCACCGTTTCTTTGTATGCTGGATGAATACCTTCTTTCAAACTGAACCTCCTTAGAATTAGGTTGAACTATATATTAATAAATTGAATATATTTTTCGCAAGATACCTTGTAGGAAAAGATTATAGCTGGTATTATTTAGAGTATGAATATACCAGAACTGCTTGAAATAATAAAGAAAACTGAATCACCATTGAAAAGGCAACTTTTAATGGTCGGGCTCATTACCGGTCTTCTTGAACAGAAAAGCAAAGAGGCTCCGATAATAATTGGAGGCTGCGCATTATCATACTATACGAGAGAGGTTTATTTTACAGCGGACATTGATCTGGCTTATGCAGACAGAGAGGCTCTAGATGCTGTCTTGAAGGATATTGGATTCAGACAAGAGGGCAGATACTGGGTCAATGATGAAATCGGCATGGCAATAGAAGCACCTGCTTCGGTTTTAGCAGAAGAAGATGCGCCGGTTGAAATTGTCGAAATAGGGCAAAACCTTACATGCAGGATAATTGGCATAGAAGACCTGATAATAGACCGTCTGAATGCATGCAAGCATTGGAAATCAGAAATAGATTGCGAAATGGCAGAGCTTCTCATAAAGAGATATCAAAGAGAACTGGATTGGGATTATTTAAGGAAAGTAGCTGTAAAACCTGAAAATAATACACTGTCAGAACTTCTGGAATTGAAAAGAAAGGTTGTGTTGTGAAGAGGACAAAAAAGTATGAGGATGTATCCCCCCTGGAATTTCTTATTTTAAGGGATGGCATGGGTCTCAGAAGATACAGGAAGACCAGAAAAAGAAATG
>Ga0209253_10002168_pt1 | contig 17353 bp, 13 predicted proteins | sample FrelakmetBRP12BR_FD_187145 | JGI IMG/M metagenome (GOLD analysis project Ga0209253, IMG submission 187145) | Freshwater lake sediment microbial communities from the University of Notre Dame, USA, for methane emissions studies - BRP12 BR (SPAdes)... | ecosystem: Environmental > Aquatic >...
GGGAGCCGCTCGACGGGATCCTCGACCTCGGTGTGCAACAGCGTGTGACAGGTCGTCGAGAAGTTGCCGTCGCGCGTGCGCTTCTCGAGCGGTACCAGCGCGAACGGTACGGTCGCGACCATCGGTGCCGAGGACGCAGTGCCGGTCTGCTCGCGCAGCAGGTCGCGGATTGCGCCCGCCAGCGTGGCGAGGAACACGTCGTTGATGGTCACGCCGTGCGACTTGCCGAGCGCGCGGATCCGCGGCAGCGAAAACGAGCGCGCGGCGAAGGTGCGATGCGGAGACAGGTGCGTGGCGTACGGGGCGGGGTAGTGCGGGTCGCCCGGCGTCGGCGGCAGCGTCCGGCCCTCGCGGCGCCATTCGGACACGATGCGACGGCCCGCGCGCGATCCGCGGATCGCGCCGGGCAGGTTGGCGGAGATGACGCCGGGCAGGTCGCGCACGCCATCGAGGAGCAGGCGCCACTTCGACGGCAGCGGGGCAGGGTGCCACGGTGCGGGCTCCGGATGCTCAAGCGATTCGGGTCGCGTCTGCCAGAAATTGTTCAGCATCCGCAGGATGCCGATGCCGTCCGTGAGTGCGTGGTGGATCAGCACCAGCACTCCGACCCGCCGGCCCTCTAGCCCCTCGATCACCCACACCTGCCAGAGTGGCCGAGAGTGGTCGAGCGGGTGGGCGTAGAGCTGGCAGATTAGCTCGCAGAGTTCGACCATCGTGCCGGGCGCTGGGCATCCGACCCGTCTCAGGTGATAGTCGAGGTCGAAAGCCGGGTCGTCCACCCAGACGGGGTGGTTCAGCCCGAGCGGCACGCGCAGGTAGCGCTGCCGGAGCCGCGGCACGAGTCCGATGCGCGAGGCCCACGTGGCCTTGAACCTTTTCCACGACCAGCCTTCGGGATCTGCCGCAGGGTCGATGATCTGGAGCTTGATGGTGTGGTTGTACGCCTCGGCCCGGTCGAGGTAGAGCATCAGCGCATCGCCGCCACCCATCCGTTCCATCGCTAGCTCCGCGCGGACCTAGCTCTGGTGCGGCGAGCAGTCTTCCTGCTGGCGCGAGTCCTGGCCGCTGCCTTCAGGTCTCCGTACGCCTGCTCGACGTGCCGCGCGAGCTGCGGCAGCTCGTACATGGTTGCTCCGTTGCCGACGAACCCGAAGTCCATCCGCTTGTGGTACGAGGTGAGCGTCACGTTCAGGCCGACGGACATGGCGATGGCGGATACAGGGAACGTGCCGACCAGCGCTGCGCCGTTCAGGTACAGCCGCTCGCGCCCACCGGGCACGTTGGAAATCACGACATTAGCGAGGGGTGGCGCGACTCGATCCACGTGCGTTGCCGCGGTGAGTTCGGCCACGCCCAGCACGGCCACCGCGTACGCCATAGCGGCGTCCCTGGACATCGAGCGTATCTCGTGCTTGGCGGTACCCATCGCCGCCACGATTTCTTGCAGGCGCTCGACCACCTTGGCATCGTGCTCGCCGAGGTGCACAAACACCGCCGAGGCCTTGGTGCCCGACCCGCTGTCGCCGTCGTCGCGCAGCGACACGGGACAGAAGGCGACCAGCCGGTGGGCAAAGGCGCGGTCGGTGTCCCGAAGGTAGCGGTGCACGCCTTCGTCCACCAGCGTGACGGCCAGGTCATTCAGGGTCGCGCCGAACGCCTTGCCGACCGCATGCATTTCGTCGAGCGACAGTGACAGCGTAGCGACGGAGCGCGCCATCTGCAGCGGATCGTTCATCGGTCCGTGCTGCGCCGTGAACGGCATGCTTCCGACCGGGTCGGCACCGAGCAGCGTCGACAGCCCTTTCTTGAGGGCAACAACGGAAACGTCCCGCAGCGCGAGCGTCTGCTTGGTCGCGGTCATGCCGAGTCCGGCCAGGCGGTCGACCAGTGCCCGCGGCGGGCGCGGCTTCTGCACCGGCACTTCGGTGGCAAAGGCCGGCACCGGGATCGAGCTCCGCGCGCTCGCACTGAGGCTCCCATAGAGCCGCTTGGTGCCGGACACACCGTCGACGATGGCGTGGTGCGCCTTCGCATACAAGGCGAACAGGTTGTCCGACACCCCGTCGATGAACCAGTTGCGGAACAGCGGCCGTGCGCGGTCGAGCATGGGCTCGTGCAGGTCCGCGACGAGGCGCAGCAGGTCGTCGTACGTGGAACCATGCGGCAGCGCCAGATGCTGGACGTGGTAGTGCGGGTCGTACGACGGGGATTCGCGAAAACGGGGCAGGCCGGCCCCGCCGAGTTCCGGCACGTAGTTGAACGGAGGCGTCGGCTCATAGGCGCGGTAGGCTTCGACGATCTCGCGGACCACGTCCGTCCGATCCTTCGGTTTCTCGAACAGCAGCAGCGCGCCGACGTGCGTCGGGCTTGCCTGCGTCTCCATGACGAACCACATCAGGTCGAGTGGCGGGATTGGCTTGCTCATCGATGTCCCCTCGATACTATCGCCAACAATAGCGCGCAGCGCGGCGGGTGTACCCCCGCTGAATGGGCCGTCGCCGGCGCCCGCAGCCTGAGGCCATCGGCCCGGCGGTCACTTCTTGAGGACGTGGATCGCGACGGCCGCTTCCTCGACGCCCTGCAGTCCGCCCCCGTTCTCCTGGATCGCGTGCCGCGCGCCCTCGACCTGGCGCGCGCCGGCCTCACCGCGCAGCTGCGCCACCAACTCGAACAGCTGGCTGATGCCCGTGGCGCCGAGCGGGTGACCCTTGGACTCGAGGCCCCCGGACGGGTTGATCGGGATGCGGCCGCCGAGCGTGAAGTCGCCGCGCTCGGCCGCTGGGCCGCCGCCGCCGAGCGGTGCCAGCCCCAGGTTTTCCGCCTGGATGATCTCGCCCATGGCCGACGCGTCGTGCACCTCGGCCACGTGCATGTCCTCCGGTCCCAGCCCAGCGATTTCGTAGGCCTGCAGGGCGGCCAGCCGGCTCACGTGCTTTTCGGGCTCGTCCAGACGTCGGTGTGTGAAGCTGCGGATGACGCTGGCCGCCACCTTGATGCAGCGCTTGCGATCGGCTCCGATGCGCCGCAGGCCTTGCTCAGTGCACAGAATCGCCGCGGCGGCGCCGTCGGACAGCGGCGCGCACATCGGCAGCGTGATCGGGTAGGTGATGGGCGGCGCCGCGAGGACTTCGTCGATGGTGAAGGGCTTGCGGAACTGCGAGTACGGGTTGTGCACCGAGTGCTGGTGGTTCTTGGCGCACACGGCGGCAATCTGCCGCTGGGTAGTGCCGTAGGTCTTCATGTGCCAGCGGCAGAAAGCCGCGTAGATGGCCATGAACTTGCTGTAGGGCTTGTCGGACTCGGAGCCGGGCGGCGGCGTGACGCCTTCACCCATCTTCATCAGTGTCGCGTAATTCTCCTCGACGCGCGACACGTCCCAGCCGCCCTCGAAGATCGCGAAGGCTTTCGCCTTGTCGGGAATGTTCATCTTCTCGGCGCCGATCGCGAGCGCCACGTCGGCCGTGCCGGCCTTCAGGCTCTGAATCGCCAGGTTGAATGCCGAACTCCCCGACGCGCACGCATTCTCGACGTTGTAGACGGGGATGCCCTCGATGCCGATCCTGCCGAAGATGACCTGGCCAGGAATCGAGATCTGTCCTTGCAGCGTGCCGTTGGTCATGCCCGAGTAATAGGCGACGCCGAGGTCAGCCGACGCGCAGCCGGCGTCCTTCAGCGCCCCCTGCAGCGCCTCGCCGGCGAGATCGTGCAGGCTGCGCTCGATGTGGCGGCCGAACACCGTCATGGCGATGCCGGCGACGTAGATGTCGTTGGCGGCGGTCACTGTGCGACAACCTTGAGCACGGCCGGATAGGCGTTCGGCAGGAGCCGGCTGAGCCAGAACAGCGTGCTGGACCGATTGCCAGTGATGATGCGCTTCTTGCGGCGTTCGATGCCGTCAATGATGTCCGCGGCGCATCGATCGGCTGTCGTCTGCAGCAACTTGTCTGCCAGCATGGAAAAGCGGGCTTCCTCTTCGCCAGAGGCGGCGCAGCGTCGGCCAGCCTTCTCGATGTTGGTCTTGATGCCGCCCGGATGCACGCAGATTGCGCGCACGCCAGTACCTTCGAGTTCGTTCCACAGGCACTCGGTCAGCCCGCGAACGCCGAACTTGGAGATGTTGTATGCGCCCTGCGCCGGATAGCCGACGAGGCCGAACACGCTCGAAATGTTGACGATGCAGCCCTCGCTCTGCGCCAGCATCATCGGCAGGAACGCCTTGGTGCCGTAGATCACGCCCCACAGGTTGATGCCGAGCTGCCACTCGATCTCCTCGATCGTCATGTGTTCGATCGTGCCGATCATCGTGGTTCCGGCATTGTTGATCACACAGTGCGCGGTGCCGAAGTCCCGCTTCACGTCGTCGGCATGCGTGAAGACGGCTCGGCGGTCCGACACGTCGAGCGCGTAGCCGCGAGCTTCCGTGACCGCCGCGGGCAGCGATTTCAGCGTTTCGTCCAGGCTTTTCGCGTCCACATCGGACAGGGCCAGCCGGGCGCCTTTCGTGGCCAGGTGCTGCGCCAGCGCGCGACCGATCCCGGAGCCGGCTCCGGTCACTACGATCACCTTGTTTTCGAAGACGCTCATGAGGCGAAACCTCTCTGGTAGGGTTCAGATCTTGCGCGCGGTGTCCCGCCAGTATCGCGCCCGCAGGTCCTTCTTCAGGACCTTGCCAACCGGACTGCGGGGCAGGGACTCGACGAAGTCGACCGACTTCGGCGCCTTCACCGGGCCGAGCTTCTCCTTGCAGAGCGCGATCAGCTCGTCGGCGCGCACTTGCGTTCCCGCGTTGAGCTCGACGACGGCCTTGACCGCTTCGCCCCACTGAACGTCCGGGACGCCGATGACGGCGCAGTCCTGCACGGCCGGGTGCGCCCAGAGCACCTGCTCGACTTCGCTCGGATACACGTTGAAACCGCCCGAGATGATCATGTCCTTCTTGCGGTCGGTGATGTGCAGGTAGCCGTCGGCGTCGAGGTGGCCGATGTCGCCGGTGTGCAGCCACCCGTGGACGATGGTCTCGGCCGTCTTGTCGGGCGCCTTGTAGTAGCCCTTCATGACCAGGTCGCCGCGCACGCAGATCTCGCCGGTCTCGCCTGGCGGCAGGATCGCGCTCGCGTCGTTCATGATCTCGACGCGCACCAGCGGGTTGGGACGGCCGACCGACGACAGGCGCTCGTCCGAGGCGAGCCTGCCATCCACGAAGTGCTCGCCGGGCGGCAGGAAAGCGATCGAGGCAGGCGCCTCGGTCTGGCCATAGCCACCCATCATCACCGGGCCGATGACCTCGATCGCCTGCTTGAGCTTCTCGACCGACATCGGTGCCGCGCCGTACAGGAAATACCTGAGCGACGAGAAATCAACCTTGGCGCCGAGATCCGGGATGTCCAGCAGCCGGTAGATCACCGTCGGGGGCAGGAAGAATTCGGTGACCCGATGCTTCGGAATCGCCGCGAGCAGCAGCGCCGGATCGGGCTTGGTCACGACGACGACCGTGCCCCCGCGGGCCGTGCAGGGTACGGAGAGCAGGCCGGCGGTATGGGTCATCGGTGCCGCTGCGAGGTTGACCGGCTGTTCGTCGGCACCGTAGGGGCAGCCGATCATGAAGTGCGCGCAGAACGTCTGTGTGCTGCGATGGGTGTTCATGACGCCCTTCGGCACGCCGGTCGTGCCACCGGTCGCCGACAGCATCACGACATCGTCCATGTCGACCGTGATTTCGGGCCGCGTTGCCGGCTGGTCCCTGACCCAATCCAGCAGCGCGCTGCAGCCTGGGAAGTCCGGCAGCTCGGCGTCGATGCAGATCCACAGCCTGACCTTGGGCAGCCTGGGTCGCAGCTCCGCGACGACGGGCGCGAACTGCTTCTGGAAGAACAGCACTTCGCAGTCGAAGGCGTCGAGCACATGCTGGTTCTCGTCCGCCGGGCTGCGGGCGCCCACGGGGATCCAGCACAGGTTCGCTCGCCACAGCCCGAGCGTGCAGGTCCACGCCGTCACGTCATTGACCGCCCAGACCGCGCCCTTGGTTTCCTTAAGAAAACCTGCCGCCAGCAGCGCGTTGGCGATCCGGCACGACAACTCGCCGACTTCGTCGAAGCTGTAACGACGGTCGTCCTGGATGTAGGCCGTGCCCCTGGGATTGATGCGCCAGCCGCGGTCGAAGAAGTCGATGATCGCCATGGGCCGCGATCTCAGAGTTGGGTGACCGTGGCGCGCGCGAGGCCCCGCTGCTCGAGGAAGCCGAGCAAGTAACGGTGACCGAAGGCCTTGCAGGCCGACGCGAAACCGACCTTGCTCGTCTCGCCATCGAGCAGCTTCATCACCGCTGCGGTCTGCAGTGCTCCGGTGGCGATGTAAGCCGTGATGCCGTGCACGGTTGCACGCACCGCGGCCAGTTGCCCCCGGCCGATCGCGAAATCGACCGTGCGCACGACCGTCGTGCGTTCCCGCGGCGGCATGCTGGGCGTCGTCGAATCGACGATCTGCTTGATCACGGCGTCCTGATGATCGCGGGGCAGGTGCTTGTACTCTGCTTCCCACTTCTGGCCGAGTCCGTGTACCAGCTGCATCACGTTGTTGTCGTAGAAGCCGACGTACGAGCTGCAGCTGTGCACCCGTGGGTCGTTCTGGTAATACACCGGCAGCGAGGTGCCCCCCCAGGGAAGCGAGAAGACGGGCTGCACGAAGCTCGGATCGACGGCGTTGATCGACGTGCCCGGTGGGTGCGGCACCAGCTTCTTCTCCCACAGGTAGCAGTGCTCGGAGCGGAACAGCTCGAAGATCGATGCAGTGGAGCCGACGGTGACGCCCGAGGCGGCAAAGCGGGCACCGCGGCACAGGGTCGCGGTCTCGAGAACGTCGACGCCGTGGGTCTCCAGCGCGAGTTCCGCGGCAATTTCCGCAAAGGTGTACATGTACGCGGTCGACGGCGACACGAGCAGGCCCGCCTGCCGGTACAGGTCGCCGAACTGGTCGCGCACGGCGCGGATGTAGCCTTGCTCGCCCGTCGTGTCGATGTGGTGGCAGCCGGCGTTCAAGGCGGCCTCGACGGCGGTCAGGCCGAAGTTGACGAAGGGACCGACGGTGTTGCAGACGACCCTGGCGCCCTTGAACGCGCGGGCCAACGACTCGACGTTGTGCTCGGCCTCGATGATCTCGTAGGTGGCCGATTCGAGCCGCACGACGCGCTGCGCCATCATCTCCTGGACTCGTTTCGCGTTGCGGGCGACCGCAGTGAAGGGAATCTGCTGGTCGATCAGCCAGTCCATGATCAGCATGCCGGTATAGCCGCTGGCGCCATAGATGACGACGGGGTAGTTGGCCATCGGTTCTCTCCTGGGGTTAGTTCTGCGACCAGCCTTCCGCGTACAGCTGCTGCGCGAGCACGCCGAGACGCATGGTCAGGATGGTGTTCTCGCCGTCCTCGATCAGCGCAACGCGCGCATCGCGGAACAGCTTCTCGATGGGGTACTCGCGGGACGTGCCGGCGCCGCCGAAGAGCTGGAACGCCTCGTCGACGACCTTCATCGCTTCCTGCGTCACGGTGACCTTGCCTGCCGCCGTCACGTAAGGATGGGTCAGCGGCGACAGGCGCGCGAAGGCGAGCGAGCGCCTGGCGACCGAGCGGCAGAGTTCGACTCGGCGCAGCATGTCGCCGAGCCGATAACGCGTCAGCTGGTGCTCGATCAACGCCTTGCCGCCCTGCCTGCGTTCGTGGCAGTAATGCAGGGCCATCTCGAACGCAGACCGCGCGACGCCCGTGAACAGCTGGCCCATGTGCGTGCCGGCATAGGACCACGCCGAAGTCATGTTGCCGTAGTAGTCGTCCTTGAGCGCGATGGCGAACCGCCTCGGGACGCGCACGTTGTCGAAGTAGATCTCGCCCTGTGGCAGCGCCCGCTGGCCCATCTTGTCGAGCGGCCGGCCCTTCGAAACACCGGGCCGGTCTAAAGGAATGATCACCGCCATGCCGTACGGATTACCGTCGCGGCCGAAGAACCCGTCTTCGTATTCCGCGCTGAGGTAGCCCAGCGCAACCTGCGCGACGGCGCCGTTGGAAACCCACGCGGAGCATTGCCCGTTGATGACGATCTCGTCGCCCTGCAGGCGACCCCACATGTTGCCCTTGTTGGCCGGCTGGCCCGCCGGCCACTCGGGGTTGATGTCAACCATGGTCACGTCACTGCCTTTGTCGGGGTGCGTGATCATCCAGCAGCCGATCCGTCCCTGGCAGAGCTCGACGAGTTCCTGGTTTCCCATCGCGACGGCCATCTGCAACGGAAAACCCGCGACCGCCAGGCTCACGCCGAGCCCCGCATCGCCCCAGCCCAGTTCCTCTCCGATCAGCGATTCCATGCGTATGGCAACGTCGGGCGGCAACTCGGCCAGCATGGTCGGATCGAGCCCCAGCTTCGCGTACTCGGCGAACACGCTGTAGTAGGGCGAGCCGGGAGCGATCACCTCGTCGGCACTCAATTTGTCGAGCTCGGCCCCGAGCGGACGCAGCACGTCCTTGGCGAAGCGGTGCAGGCCCGCCTGAACCGCCGATTCCTCTTCCGACAGCGGCGTCTCGAAGCCGGACAGGCCGGCGGCCGGCAGCGTGAGCTGGGATTTCAGCTTCATCATCGTGGTCTCTCCCCGAATTGCCGGGTACTGGCCGGTAGTGTGGCGCCTCGGGGCCCTGGTGCCTTTCACGGAACGCGCGTATCTTTGTCAAAAAGAACTCATCCAGTGTTCGGGAGGCGCCGTGGCGGGGCCGGTCTGGTTCAAGGTGCGCAAGGAGCTGGGCCACCAGCCGATCGTCGCCGGGCGCATCAGCGGGTCGACGCCGCTTTTCGTCGAACGCTACCTGTACCAGGACATCGAGCGCACGGTCTCCGGGATGGGCAACACCGCGCTGGTCGTGCAGTTCGGAGGTGGTCGCGTCCAGGAAGGCGAACCGGACCGGTGGCGCAGCATGAATTTGCCAACCCAGTCGCTGCTGGTGCCGGCCCGTGTGGCCACGCACTGGCACTATTCCGGCACGGTCGACTTCGCCGTTTTCTACTTCCTTGCCGGTGGCAGCCGCGCCATGCGGGGCCTGGAAGTGCTATCGGAGGCGCGGACTGCGCCGGTGCCCTTCAGCGACCCGCTGGTCGGGGCCGCCGCGCTGCAACTCGCGAGCGAACTGCAGAAAGCGCACGGAGCGGATGCTGGCTTCATGGAGCGGCTGGCCGCCGTAATGCTCGAGCAGACCTACCGTGCGCTGCTGACCCCGGGCACCCGGGGGATCAATCCGCGCCACGTCCACTTCTCTAGGTTGCAGGCGGTGCTCAATCACGTCCACGCCAACCTGGCCGCCGACCTGTCGGCCGCGCGCCTCGCCAGGCGGGCGGACGTCAGCCTGGCCCATTTCTGCCGGATCTTCCGCGATGCAACCGGTGTGCCGCCGCACCGGTACGTGCTGGCAGCAAGGCTGGACCTCGCGCGCAAGCTGCTGACGCAATCCACGCTGCCGATATCCCGGATCGCGGAGGAGTGCGGCTTCAGCTCGCAGAGTCACCTGACCGCGAGTTTCCGGGCCGCCCATTCGACGACTCCTGCGCAGTACCGGACTCACTTCAGGCTGGGCATCGTCCAGCCGCCGGGCGGTCACCCCAGCACCAGCATGTAGTTCGCACGCTTGAGCGGACGCGCGAGCCGGATCGCCATCACTCGTTCCCCGCCAACGCGCTGCAGCAAGGTCGTAAATCGCTTGCGCGCATCCCCATCCATTGCGCGCGCGTAGGACGCTGCCTTGTCGAAGTGCCATAACGTTTGAGGCGCGCTTGCGCGGCGGATCGTACAACCGCGCAACTCGTAATCGATGAAGCCCAAGGTCGGGTGCACCATGCGCTCGCCGCTTGCTGACACGAGGTGTCCCGAAGGCAGGGTTGGATTCTGTTCCAACCAGGCGTTGTAGAAGCTTGCGTTCGCGAGCAGCTCGGCGCCCCAGTCCCGGAACATCAGCTGCAGCACGGGTTCCAGTGTTGGCGGGATCTTGTCATCCGGCAGGTACGTCTCCGCATGATCATGGAACTCGCCGTCGGCAATGCCCGGCGCGTTCATTCGCTCGGTCCAGCGATAGACGTTGGGCGCGACGTTTTTCATCAGCGTTGCCGGCACGGGGTCGCGCCCCAGGTGCGCGAACAACGGCGCCATGAATCCGAAATCCGCAATGCTGGGCCGGCCACCCATCAGGTAGGGATGGTGCTGGAAGTGCGCGTCCAGTGCGTCCAGAAGGTCGAGATACGTGGCTTCAACCGTCGGAGCGCTGTCCGGCGTGACTCCCAGCATGGGCAGGAAGCCGTTGAAGTAGTTCATCAATTGCTCGCCCGCGAGACGACGCTGCGTGCGATCGGGTCCCGAGTGCACGACGCGGCCGAACTCAGCGCGCAGGAACTCCTCCTGCTGCGCGCGGTACGACCAGCGGTAATGCATGCTCGCCGGCAGCAGTCCCTCCGAGCCGAAGGCGCCGAGCAGCCACGCCACCGCACGCTGGACCGGCGTTTCCGGGATCACCCGAGGTTCCGGCCAGAGCGACTCGACGTGGTCGATCATGTCGCTCGTGTCCTGCAGGATCTGGCGATCGGGCGTCTCGAGGATCGGCACGACCAACACGCCGACCGCCGGCACGATCCTCGCCTGGAACTGTGGGTGGGTCGGATAGACCTCGCGGAACGCAACGCCTTTCTTGACCAGGTAGGAGCGAATCTTTCCCGTGTACAAGGAATGTGCGACGCCCCATAGCGTGTATACGCCGTTGTCCTGCTGAATACTGGGCACTTGGATCTCCGGAGCCGCACTCGATCAGTGACTTATGCCGATTGCAGCGTGCGGGCGTGAGCCCCCGCCGATTGTTGTCCGCAGCCTCCCACTCTCAGCGCACTTCCGCCCCCCTCGCATGGAGTGGGGCAGCCGTGGCCTGCCTCGGCTTCTTCGAGGAGACGCCGATCGGGCAGTGGCGGTGCACCCTCGACGTCAACACGCTGGGAACCGTTCATTGCATCCAGGCCTTCCTGCCCTCAATGCGTGCTGCAGGCGGAGAACGCAGGATCGTCGAGGTCGCCCCCCGCGTCAGGCCGCGAGCGCCGCCAGCCGTTCGATCAACCAGAACGACGCGACGGCACCGATCGCGTAGGGCGGCACGCGCCACGCCCAGGCGGGCAGGGCGACCGGGATCCTGCGAGCCACCGCGATCACGGCCAGCACGGCCGCGATGAAGATCAGCTGGCCCACTTCGACGCCGACGTTGAAGAACAACAGCGCGAGCGGAATGTCCGACTGCGGCAGCCCGATCTCGTGCAGCGCGCCCGCGAAGCCGAAGCCATGCAGCAGACCGAAGGCAAATGCCACGATCCACGGGCGTCGCGTGGTGAGGCTCGGCTGGCCGTTGCGGCCGTGGACGATCTCCGCGGAGACAAACACGATACTGAGCGCGATGCAGGCCTCGACCGGCGCGCCGGGCACGTTCAGAAATCCGAGCGATGCGCCGGCCAGCGTGATGCTGTGCGCAACTGTGAACGCCGTGATCGTGACGATCAGCTTGTGCATGCCCTGCACGAGGATCAGCAGCGCGAGCACGAACAGCAGGTGGTCGATGCCGAGCAGGATGTGCTCGACCCCGAGCTTAAGGTAAGTGAGGGCAACCTCGGCGGGCGAGGCTGCGGCGGTCACGACAAAATCGGGTGCGTCCGGCGTCACCCGGCCGACCTGCGTCGTGCCATCGAGACGCTCGATGCGCACCAGTACGTCGGTGCGCGTCGCCGCGAGACCGGCGATGTGGATCGTCGCTCCGTCGAGGCCACCGGTGCGTCGCGTGCTCCAGCGTTCGATGAAGCTCGCGCCGAAGAACTCGCCGCGCGGTTCGGAGAGATTGACCGTGTCCGCCGGCAGCTCGACGTACAGGCCGAAGCGCAGGTCGTCGCCGCGGGCCGGCACCTTCCAGAGCACGTCGTAGGTCTCGGCGCCGGTCTGGCGCAGTTCGAGATAAGCCGGGCGCACCTCGTGTGCAGAGACGGCGCCGGCAAGGAGGCACAGCAGGGCGAGCAGCAGCGCGCGCAGCTTCATTGGACGGTGCCGCCAGCTGGGCCGTCCAGGACTTTACCGCCGCGTCCCTCGATCGTCACCGTATAGCGCTGCAGCAGCGACTGGTAGTACGCCTCGTTGGCGGCGATGCGCCGCTCGTTCAGCCAGTCGCGGCGCAGCGCGTCGCGGACTTCGGCGAGTTCGGGTGCCCGGCGGTCCTTTCTCGCGCCGACGAGTACGAGGTGCATCCCGTAGCTGGACTCGATTGGGCCCTGCCACCGCCCGACCGGCACCTCCGCTACTCGATCTGCGAACTCGTCGCCGAACTGTGCCGCGACGTCGCGCAGCGGCACGTCCTCGAACTGGCGCTCGAGCAGGGTCGGATCACCGAGCGCGGCGGGATCCATCGCTTCGTTGCTCGACTGCAAGGTGCCCAGCACCCGTGCTGCGTCCTGCTCAAGAGCGTCTCCATGCCGCTCGGCACTCAGGAAGACGTGCACGAACGACAGCCGCGCATCGGTCTGATACGCGTCCCGGCGCTGCTCCAGGTAAGCGCGCAAATCCTCGTCGGTGGGTTCGGCCGCGATGCCGGCCGCCTCGGCGACGAACTCGAGCTTCTGCTTCAGACGTCGACGGATGACCGTGTCGTCACGATCGAGGGCGAGCGCCATGCCCTCGCGGTAATAGACTTCCTCGCGCACGTACTCGCGAATCAGTTCGTTGACCTCTTGCGGCGTGGGTGGGCGCAGCCAGGTCCGCGAGAACGACTCGATCTGCCCGTTGATGATGCCCTCGGTCACCACGATCGAGGACGGCGGTGGCTCGTCCGGGCCGAGCAACCGATATGCGCCAAAGATCGCGAGCCCGAGCAGCAGGAAATGGAGCAGCGGCTCCTTCAGCCAGCGTCTCATCGAGGTCCATGCCCGTCCGATCAGCGACCGGGCGTGTACCAGATCGGCGACGTGTAGGCGCGCTCCTGCAGGGTCAGCGTCGTTCCCGGCAGCGGCTGGATGCCGAAACGCTTCGCGTCATAGGCGGTCCAGCGCGGGGTCGGGATCTCGAGCACGCGGGCGTAGTAGAACGCGCGCTGCTTCGGATCGAAACTGGGGTCTATCCAGACCGTGATCAACTCGGGGTCGCCGATCGTGTTGGTCCAGGTGGCGTTGGCCACGTCGACCGTGCTGCCCACAGGTGGCAGCTTGCCGTCCGCACCCGGCGCGCGCTTGTCGGCGTCGCCCCAGACGACGTCGTAAACCTTCTCCTGCACCGCGCCCTTCGCGTCAAGCCAGCCCTTGACGATCTGGATGCGATCGAGATTGGCACCGAGGGGATCCTTCAGCGCGGCGACCAGGAACGTCGGCGACTTGCCGGAGGGGGCGGCGCTCAGGTCGCCGCCCATGGGCACGCCCTTGCCGTAACCGATGGCGGCCGGCAGGCGGTTGCCGGCATCTTGCGGCTCGAACTCCCAGCCGCCGAAGAAGCGCACGATCACGCGCGTGCCGGTGGTCGCGTACGTCTCGCGTCGCTCCATTGCGTCGAACAGGGCCTCGCGAGTGTTGTCCGTGGCCCAGACCGCCGCGTAGCCGGACGCCGACACCTCCCAGTCCATGATCTTCACGCCCGTCTGCGGGTTGTCGAAGAACTTGGCGGTCATGCGCTCCGGGCTGGGTTCCTGCGGCGCGGTCTTGCCGAAGAAATTGTCTTCCTCCATCGCGGCGAGGCCGGTGTGGGCGTCGCTGCTGCCGACCAGGCCGAACTTGTACGGATTCACAGCGAGCTTCTGCTCGAGCATCAGGCCGTTCTTCAGTGCCGAGCGAGCGTACTCGAACTCGAGCATGTCCTTGGTCTTGGCCGCGCTGCCGTCGAGGTTGCCCTTGTCCCAGGTCTCGAAGTTCGCGAATTCGTCGTTGGGTGACAGGTACGGATGCGCCTCGCCGTCGCCCTTGGTCTGTGTCACTTCGTAGAGGCGCTCCCACTTGGCCCGATTCTCGGCGTACGCACGGTCGACCGGCTTGCCGACGGCCTCGACGGTCGGGAACATGCGGCCGTTCGACAGGTTGCCGTTGTGCGCGATCGCGAGCACGTTGCCGCCGGTCTTCTCTTCGAAGCCGGCCATCCATTTCCAGAGGTCGGCCGGGTTGTCGCTGCCGAGCGGCTGCATCGTCGTGTACGGCACGGTCACGCCGGCTTTCGTCGCGCCGTCGCGAAAGATCACGTTGCGGTGCAGGTTGTTGCCGCCGGTGTTCGAGGTCCACTCGTAGCCGATGAACGCCGTGAAGCGCCCCGGGTCGTTGGCTTCCTCGGCCGCCTTGATCGTCTCATCCCATGCGCTCTGATAGGCGCGCGTGCCGGGTACTGGCATGATCGCCTTCGAAATCGTGCCCTTGCCGAAGCTCTGGATGATGTCGATCGCCGCCGCGGCTCCCTCTCCACCCAATACCATTTCGTGCCATTTTCTACCCTGAGGATCGGCCAGGATCTCCGGGCTGCCGCCGATGATCAGCGGGAAGAAACCCATGCCGTCCGAGTGATCGGCCACGACCAGGAAATCGAGCGGTCGCGACAGTTTCACCGGCTGACCGCTCGAGGACTTCACTTCATTGCCCTTGGCGAACACGTAGGCGTCGCGCGGCGTCAGGCGGGCACCGAAGGCCCCCGCATCCATCGAGAAAGACGTGTGCAGGTGCGTGTCACCGAAATACGGACGCGTCGGGAAGTTGCGTCCTGCGTACGGTGAATACAGTTTCTGTGCGGGGAAAGCCTTCTCCGCCGACTGCTTGTCCAGGGCGCCGGCGACGCCGACCTGGGAGTCGGCGGCGACTGCGGCCGTGCTTGCGGCGGCTGCCATCGCTGCGACTGCGAAGACGATGACTCGGGTCGAGATGGGAACGTGCTTCATCGAGCGTACTCCGCGGCGGGTCCAGGATTCATCGACACTATAGCTTCGGGCGCGGCCACCGTGACCCCCTTCTTCATGGGGGGTGAGGCTGGTGCAACCCATATCCTACATTGCGTTGGGGACGATTTTCTGGTGTCCCGAATCAAGCAATGCAGGCCGACACGATCGGCGGAACTGATGCCGAGACGATCTCCCGGGTCTTTGCGTGGATGTACGCCAACCGGAAATGGCGTTTCAAGGACGCGTGAGAACGACACGACCGGAGCGACCCGATGCAATACGACGTCAGTTCAGCGCGTCGTCTTTATAGTATTTCGTTCCCTTCGCAGTCAGTTCAAGGGCGAGGCCATCGTCGGTCAGTTGGTAAACCCAGACGCCCGGTGTCACGGAGATCGCGCCAGCAAACGCGCTGGCACCCTGGCCCGCCACTTTTGCCGAGGCCGTGCTCTGCGCGCCGAGTTCCCAGCCGGAATCGATGAAGCGATCGAGGTCCGCCTTCTTCTCGAACACCCAGATCAACCGGAAGTTCTTCACGCCGAAGCCGAGGCCCGCCTGGACCTCCGCCATTCTCATGAAGGTTTCCTGCTTCGTCTTGTTGTCGATCACGATTCCGCGCCCGCTGCCGCCACCGGCGACGAGTATCTTCACGCCGAAGTTGCTGAACACCGCGTAGCCGGCGGCCTTCTGGATCTGGCTCCTGGCAGCAGGCTGCGCCTTGTAGAGCTCCGCCAAGGCTTGATTGCTGACCTTGCGGATCTCGGCACGTTGTTCGTCCGCCGTCCCTTCCTTCTTGAACAGTGAGGCTTCGGCCGTGCAGGACAGGGCGAGGCTCGCGAGCAGCAGGCAGGTCGTCGAACGGAGCCAGTGGTGGTTGAGCATGGCCGCGATTCCCTATTTGACGGTGTAGCCCTTTGGTTCGAGACAGGCGGCGAAGCCCTTCTTGAAGAGATCCATCTGCTCCTTCGATGCAGCCTGCTGCTGCTGCGCGGCCTGTTGCTGCTGTTGTGTCGCCTGCTGGGCGGCCTGCTGCTGACTCTTGCGGCTTTGCCGACCGCCGGCCACGACGCCGGCCGTGGCGCCGATCGCCGCGCCCTTGCCCGCGTCATCGTCCGCAACCTCGCCGATGACGGCGCCCGCGGCCGCACCGCGAGCGGCCCCGCGAAGCCGCGATCCGTCGGCGGCGGGAGCTGGCTGGGCGGCCTGTTGAGCTGCGGGCTGGGCGGCGGGTGGCGGCGCCATCGGGTCGACCGCGGTCTGGCCCTTCGACCAGGCATAACACTCGCCTTCGTCCTGGGCTTGCTGTTGCGCGGTCTGGCCCTTTGCCGGGAACACGACCATGCCGAGCGAGGTGGAAATGGGCTTGGACGCCGGCGGCGTCGCCGGGGCTTGCGCCACAGCCTGGGCGCCGAGCGCGAGCAGCGCCGCTGCCGCGGCTGCTTTACCGATGTTCATCATGGCTGGACTCCCAAATGCCGAGCGGAAATACACCATCACTGTGCGCCTTTTGCGGTCGGGACTCTAGGCGTCCAGCACGCGTCGCGCCGTGGGGTCGTGGCGAGTAATCAGTCGAGCAGCGAAATCGGCGCCAGGCCCTCGATGTGCAGCTGGCCGTCCTCGATCCGGACGTGCTCTTCGCTCCTGACCTCGTGATCGAAACGATAAACGATCTGCGCGGTTCCGTCGGTCATCGCTCGGTCCCATTCGGCCGCCGACTCGACGACCGCTTCATTGCGTCGGCGCCAATCCGTGATTGCACGGCCACCATGGCGCTGCTCCAGCCATTGCGTCACGACCCGCGGCGAAACGACGGTCGCCGTCGCGTTGTTGCCGCCGAAACCCTTGGCGTTCAGGAAGGACGCATCCCAGTCCGCGGGAGACCGCTGCAGTGGGCTCGGTGAAATACTGAGGCGTTCCTGCTGAACGTCGGCAGCGACCGCATCGATCGTCGTGATGCCCGGCAAGACGCCGTGAGCGAACACGCCGAGGCTCGATGCGAGCTGGTCACCGCCGGCCGCGGCCATCGTGTGGCCTACGAAGCACTTGATCGCCGCCACCGGCCAGTCCTCGATCCCGCAAGCCTTCGCGACACCGCTCAGGATCTGCGACTCGGTGGTTCGGTTTTGCGGCGTGCCGGTGCCATGCGCCTGCACGAAACTTCGCCGGCGAATCGACTCGTCGCCCACGTCGCGCATGCCACGAGCCACGGCCCGGGCGAACGAGACGTAATTGCCGACGCCGGGCGACGAGATCGACTTCTTGTAACCGTCGGCATGCACCTGTACGTCGGTGACCGCGCCGAGGATCGTCGCGCCGAGTTCGACCGCCAGCGCATCGTCGAGCAGCACGGCGAACTGGGCGCCTTCCGCGATGGTGAATCCGCAATTCTCGCCAAAAGGCCGGCAGGCGCGGCGA
>Ga0209253_10002169_pt1 | contig 17353 bp, 14 predicted proteins | sample FrelakmetBRP12BR_FD_187145 | JGI IMG/M metagenome (GOLD analysis project Ga0209253, IMG submission 187145) | Freshwater lake sediment microbial communities from the University of Notre Dame, USA, for methane emissions studies - BRP12 BR (SPAdes)... | ecosystem: Environmental > Aquatic >...
CCCGCCGCGCCGGCGAGCCGCGCACGCGTCGCGTAGAACAGGTCCTCGAGCAGCTGCGCCTTCCACGCGTTCCAGACCTTGGGGCTCGTGCCGCGGATATCGGCGACGGTGAGGAGGTAGAGGGCAACGAGCCGGCGCTCGGTGCCCACGCGTTCCGCGAAGGCCGCGACCACGTCCGGATCGGAGATGTCCTGCTTCTGTGCCGTCGCCGACATCGTCAGGTGCTGCGCGACCAGCCACGCGACGAGTTCGACGTCTTCTGCAGGCAGACCGTGGGCACGGCAGAACCGCCGCGCCTCGGCCTCGCCGAGCTTCGAGTGATCGCCGCCGCGCCCCTTCGCAATGTCGTGGAACAGGCCCGCGAGGTACAGCGCTTCCCTGCGCTCGAAATCGCCGATCAGCCGCGAGCACAGCGGGTATTCGTGCGCGTGCTGCGCCTCGGTGAAGCGGCGCAGGTTCCTGATCACCATCAGGATGTGCTCGTCCACCGTGTAGACATGGAAGAGATCGTGCTGCATCTGGCCGACGATCCGGCCGAAAGCCGGCACGACATTGCCGAGAATGCCGTAGAGATTCATCCGGCGCAGCTCGTGCGTGATGCCTCGCGGCTCCCGGAGCATCCGGATGAAGCGGGAGCGGTTGTCCGGGTCGCGGCGAAAGCGGGCGTCGACGCGATGGCGGTTCCGCCACAGCGCGCGCAGCGTCCGCGCCGACATGCCCTTCAGCTCCGGATGGCGCTGCATCGTCAGGAAAGCGTCGAGCATCGCGGCGGGCCGGCGCTCGAACAGCGCTTCGTCGCGGACGTGCAGGAGCTCGTCGATCGCGAGAAAGTCGTCGTCGACGCGGACGGGCTCGGTCGGAATCGGAAAGAGCCGCGCGTGCAGGTTTTGCAACAGGATGACGTTGACCTGCCGGACGAGCTTCGCCGCGCGGTAGTAGCGCTGCATCAGCTGCTCGCTCGCGCGCTTCGCCGCCGTGTCGGCGAGCCCGAGCTCGTGCGCGAGCGCATTCTGCTGATCGAACACCAGCCGGTCCTCGCGTCTGCCCGCGAGGTAATGGAGGCGAACGCGCAGCGCGCCGATCAGCCGCTCCTGTCGGGATACGGTGCGCGCCTCCTGCGGCGTGATGAGCCCGGCCTGCGCCAGCTCGCGCCAGCTTCGCCCGAGCCCCGCCGCGCGCGCGATCCACAGGACGGTCTGCAGGTCGCGCAGGCCGCCCGGGCTCTCCTTGACGTTGGGCTCGAGGTTGTACGCGGTGTCGTGGTACTTGAGGTGACGCTGCTGCTGCTCGAGTATCTTTTCCTCGTAGAACAGCGGCACGTCCATCGCCGCGGCGTAGGCACGGCCGAATGCACGGTGCAGCGGCCGCGATCCGCTGACGAAGCGATGCTCGAGGAGACTGGTCTTGACCGTCGCGTCCGCCGCCATCTCGGCTTCGCATTCGGCGATCGTGCGGACGCTGTGGCCGATTTCGAGGCCGGTGTCCCAGAGCACGCCGATGAAGCGCTCGACGAACCCCGTCCCGATCGCGTCGAGCGCACCCGGGAGCAGGATGAGCACGTCGACGTCGGAATGCGGAAAGAGCTCACCCCGACCGTAGCCGCCGACGGCGACCAGCGCCGCTTCGGCCGGGGCGCCGAGTTCGATCCAGACGTTGGCGACGACGCGGTCGACCAGCCGGGCGTGCTCGCGCAGGAGCCGGCGCGTATCGGGACGCGCGGAAAACGCGGAGAGCAGCGCGGCGCGGCCGGCCTTGAGTTCGCCGCGCCAGCGCTGAGCCGTGACCGTCGACGCACTCGCCGGCGGGAGCGCGGTCGTGGCTTCGGAAGTCATGGCGTCGTCGCCGGATCGCCGGGCCTCAGGAGGCGGGTGGCGGCGGCGCGCCGGTCGATGTCGTGAGCACCTCGTGGCCTTCGGCGGTCACCAGCACCGTGTGCTCCCACTGCGCGGACAGCGAATGGTCTGCCGTGACGATCGTCCAGCCATCGGCCAGCGCGCGTATCGCGGCACGGCCCGCGTTGATCATCGGCTCGATCGTGAAGATCATCCCGGGCTCGAGCTTGAGCCCCGTGCCCGGACGGCCGTAGTGCAGAACCTGGGGCTCTTCGTGGAATTGCCGGCCGATTCCGTGGCCGCAGAACTCGCGGACGACCGAGCAATGCTGGCTTTCCGCGAATTTCTGGATCGTGTGGCCGATGTCGCCCAGGTGGCCACCCGGTCGGACAGCGCGGATTCCGCGCCACATCGCCTCGTAGGTGATCTCGATCAGACGCCTTGCCTGAATCGAGGGTGTCCCGACGTGGAACATCCGGCTCGAGTCTCCGTGCCAGCCGTCCTTGATCACGGTGACGTCGATGTTGAGGATGTCCCCGGGCTTGAGCGTCTTTTCGCCCGGCACGCCGTGGCAGACGACATGGTTGACCGACGTACAGATCGACGCGGGGTACGGGCGATGGCCCGGCGGTGCGTAGTTGAGCGTCGCCGGCACCACCTGCTGGACGTTGACCTGATAGTCGTGGGCGATCCGGTCGAGCTCGCCGGTCGACACGCCGGGCTGGACGTACGGCGTCAGATAGTCGAGCAGCTCCGACGCGAGACGCCCGGCCACGCGCATCTTCTCGATCTCGGCGGGGGATTTGAGCGTGACCGGCACGTCTACCTGCGTCCGTGGCCCGGGGTCGAGCGCGCAGACCGGCGCAGCGGCACGCGGCGCGGTCGCGCGACACTCGATCCGCGAAGGTCGATCGCCAGCATCAAGCGCGCAGCAATTCGTTGATGCTGGTCTTCGCCCGCGTTCTCGCGTCGACCTGCTTTACGATCACGGCGCAATAGAGCTGGCACCGGCCCTCGCCCGACGGGAGGCTTCCGGCGACGACGACGGATCCGGCCGGCACGCGGCCGTAGGTGACTTCATCCGTCGCGCGGTTGTAGATCTTCGTGCTCTGGCCGATGAACACGCCCATCCCGAGCACCGAGTTCTCCTCGACGATCACGCCTTCGACGACCTCCGAGCGGGCGCCGATGAAGCAGTTGTCCTCGATGATCGTGGGGTTGGCCTGGAGCGGCTCGAGCACGCCGCCGATGCCGACGCCGCCCGAGAGGTGGACGTTGCGGCCGATCTGGGCGCACGAGCCGACCGTCGACCACGTGTCGACCATCGTGCCCTCGTCGACATAGGCACCGATATTCACGTACGAAGGCATCAGCACGACATTCTTCGCGATGTAGGCGCCACGGCGGGCGACCGCAGGCGGAACGATCCTGACACCGGTCGCGGCAAGCTGATCGTCGGAAAGGCCGGCGTACTTGGTGGGCACCTTGTCGAAGAACGCAAACGGCTCGGCGCTGCCGGCATGCTGCTCGAAGCGCATCGCCTTGTTGCCGGCGAGCCGGAACGAGAGCAGCACCGCCTTCTTGATCCATTGGTGCGTCGTCCAGACGCCATCGATCTTCTCGGCGACACGCAGCCGGCCGCAATCGAGATCGGCGATGACGTGCGCGATCGCGTCGAGAACGGGCGCCGGTGCGCTTTGCGGCGACAGCGTCGTGCGCGTTTCCCACGCGGTGTCGATCGCTTGCTGGAGGTCGGTCATGGCGAAGTGGCCGGGCAAAAGCAAGCATTTTACCTCGACCGCGCTCTTTCCCGCGAACCCGGATCGCCGTCCCCCGCGCCAGGCCGGCGACGAAGTGGGGTCACAGGTGCCTGCGCGCGGATACGCCGGACAGGGAGGGCGGCAGTGCGCCCGAGAGCTACATCGCCTTGAACCGGTGCGCAAACGTCCGGCTGACGGCGAGCTTCTCGTCGCGGTTCTTGAGCACGATCACCGGCTCGCCGCGCCAGTCGCGATCGATGCGCGCGATCGCGCGCAGGCTGACGATCGTGCCGCGATGAATCTGCCAGAACGCGTCCGGATCGAGCGCATCGTAGAGCTCCTTGATCGGCTTCCTGATCAGCGCGTCGCCGTCGGCGGTGACCACCTTCGTGTACTTGTCCTCGGCGCGGAAGTAGAGGACGTCGTCGACGGCGATCATGCGCATCGACGCACCCAGCGAGGCACGAATCCACTTCAGCGGTCCGGCGACTTCCTCGTGTGCAGCGAGCTTGGCGAGGATCGCCGTGAGGTCGAGCGGCGCCAGTGCGAGGCGCGTCTTCAGGCGCGCGACGACCTTGGCGATGCGCTCGGGCATCGGGGGCTTCAGCACGTAATCGACGGCGCCTTCGTCGAATGCCGCGACCGCATACTCGTCGTATGCGGTGACGAACACGACGTGGCAGCGGCCCGCCAGCTCGCGGGCGACGTCGAGGCCCGACATCACCGGCATCCTGATGTCGAGGAAGGCGATGTCGGGCTTCTTCTCGTCCACGAGTGCCAGCGCCTCTTCGCCGTTTTCGGCTTCGGCGACGATCTCGAGGTCGGGCCACGCCTGAGCGAGGCGGCCCTTGAGCTGGGCACGCATCATCGGCTCGTCCTCGGCGATCAACGCGGTCGGCATGGTTTCACACGGCCCCGGTCAGCGGCGCGTCGCGAATTGCGGCGCCCTCGACCGGGAGTTCGATGGTCGCCCGCGCGCCGCGCGGCGCGGCATCCTCGAGGGTGAATCGCCCGCGCGTCCCGAAGAGTGCCGCCAGCCGCTCGCGGACGTTGGCGAGGCCCACGCCCCGGCCCGGCTTCGATTCCGCGGACAGCCCGGATCCGGTATCGGTCACCGTGACGAGCAGACGATCGCCGTCCTGCCCTGCGGCGATCGTGATGTGGCCGCCGGCGGCCAATGGCTCGAGACCGTGGGTCACGGCATTTTCCACGACCGAGATCAGCAGCACCGGCGGGAACGGGTGCGTCCGCAGCGGGTCGGGAACGTCGATGCTGAAATCGAGCCGCGGTCCCATTCGCGTGCGAAGGATATTGAGGTAGGCGACGGCAAGGTCGATTTCCTGGCCCAGTGTCGTCGTGGCGCTGCGCAGCTGGGGCAGCGCGGCGCGCAGGTAGGACAGCAGGTGCCCGAGAAGGCGCGAGGCCTGCGGCGGATCGGTTTCCGTCAGATATTGAACCGAGGCGAGAGTGTTGAACAGGAAATGCGGCTCGACCTGCGCCTGCATCAGCTTGAGTTCGGCCTCGACCGCCTGCTTCGACAGCAGGTGGCGCTCGGTTTCGGCGCGGTGGAGCTCCTCCTTTGCCCGGGCCTCGCGCAGGCGCACCTGGACCATCAGGCTTGCGAACAGGCCGATGCCAATCCCGGCCAGCACGGTGCGCGCGAATCCAATGCGGTGCTCGATCACGTATTCCAGCGTGTAACCGCTGTCGATCGTATAACGCTTGACGACCGTGGCCAGAACCATCCCGAGCACCGCACCGACCGCGACCGCGGCGGCGATCCTGCGGATCGGAGTCGGGTGATCCCAGGGCGACGCGACGCGAACGCAGTACGCGATCACGAATCCGAAGCACTGCGCGGTGATGAACGGGTGCCAGTACGGGCGCGGATCCTCGGTCCACAACGCGAGCGCGATGGCGGCGTTCACCGCTGCGACCAGCCCCACGTTCTTCCAGGTGAGATTGCGGAAGCCGGCGGCAAGGCGTTCGGCGAGCGGGCGGGAAGCAATCGTCGTCATGACTGCCATTGTAGGGGGGGCGGTCGCCGGCTGTCCGGACAGGCGACGAAGCGCGCGGATTGGCGACGAACTGCTCCCGGGAAGCGTACGACGCGTCCCGGGCGAATCGGCGCCCACGGCCCAGGGCGCACCCGACGATCGGTTGCCGTTGCAAGCCGGAAGCTCGCGCGGCGCGGCCGGTGCCGCCAGCCCGGACCTGCGCAGCGTGCGGCGACGGGTCAGAGCGACCGGACGAGCGTCCGGATGCGATCGACCGCCTCGGCGCACTCGTCACGCACCGCAACGAGCGCGATGCGGACGTAGCCTCGGCCGGGGTTCGTCCCGTGGGCGTCGCGCGCCAGAAAGCTGCCGGGCAGCACCGTCACCGCCTGCTCGGCCAGCAGGCGCCGCGCGAAATCGGCGTCGTCGATCGGCGTCCTGGCCCAGAGGTAGAACGCCGCGTCGGGCATCGCGCAAGGCAGGTCGGCCGCAAGCTTCGGCTGGAGCGAAGCGAACTTCGCCGCGTACTCGGCGCGGTTGGCCCGAACGTGCGCTTCGTCGCTCCAGGCAGCGATGCTCGCGGCGGCAACCGCCGGGGACATCGCCGAGCCGTGGTACGTGCGATACAGCAGGAACGCCTTCAGCAGCGCGGCGTCCCCGGCAACATACCCGGAGCGCAAGCCGGGTGCATTCGAGCGCTTCGACAGGCTGCCGAACGAGACGAGGCGCGGAAATCCGGTGCGGCCCCGCGCGTGCGCCACGGCCAGCGCGCCGACGGGTGGCTTCGCTTCGTCGAAGTAGATCTCGGAATAGCACTCGTCGGCCGCGATCACGAAGCCGTAGCGGTCCGACATCTCGAACAGGTGAATCCACTCGTCCGCCGTCGTCACGCGACCGGTCGGATTGTCCGGCGAACAGACATAGACGAGTTGCGTCCGTGCCCAGACGGTATCGGGCACGTCGCGCCACGCCGGGGCGAAACCCCGTCCGGCGATCCCGTTGACGCAATAGGGCTCGGCGCCCGCGAGCAGCGCGGCGCCCTCGTAGATCTGGTAGAACGGATTCGGCATGAGCACCAGGGCGCCGACCCGGCTGGCGTCGATCACCGTCTGCGCGAATGCAAACAGCGCCTCGCGGCTGCCCAGGACCGGCAGCACCTGCGTTGCCGGATCGAGGGTGGCGAGTGCGTGGCGGCGGACGAGCCAGGCGGCAATCGACTCGCGCAGCGCGGGCGCCCCGATCGTCGTGGGATAATTCGAGAGACCGCGGAGACCGGACGTCAGCGCATCGAGGACGACCGCAGGTGTCGGATGGCGCGGCTCACCGATCGACAGGTTGATCGGTACGAGCGCCGGATTCGGCGTGACGCCGGCGAACCATTGCCGCAACCGTTCGAACGGATACGGTTGCAGACGCGAGAGGCGGGGATTCAAGATGGTTTCTTGGCGGGCGGGAACAAAAGTATACGGGAGCGCAGGCGCGGCGACCCTGCCCGATGACGGCGGAAAGGGCGCATGCCCGCGGTGATCGCCGAATCGTCCCCCGTTGCCGTCGCGCCTCGCGCGCCCTGGCCGTGGCGCCTTGCGTCGTTGGGTGCATCCGCCGGCGCCGTTCTGCTTCTCGGATTCGTCATCGCGAATTGGGGATGGCGATGGCTGGGCCCGGCATCGCCGCCTGTCGTGGAAACGGCGACACCCGAACGCTGGGCGAGCGTCATCACGTCCTATCCATTGTTCGGCCGCGGCACGGCGCCGACGGCAGCGGTCGTTCCGAATGCGCCGACGACGTTGCAGGGCGACACGCGGCTACTCGGCGTGTTCGCCGAAGCCGGTGGGGCGGGGTTCGCGCTCTTTCGTCTGGGAGAGCGGGGGCCGGTCCTGGTGAAGGCCGGTGCCGAGATCGCCAAGGATGTCGTGCTGCTCGAAGTGCGGCCCGACGGTGTACGCATCCGCGATCGAGGCGAGATTCGCGACATCGAACTGCGGACAAAGGCGAGTCCGACGCGTGTTGTGCAGGCCAGCGCCGCATCGCGTGCCGGCTGCGCCGGTCCGGCAGGGTACAAGGGGCCGGTGTATCGACTCAACGCCGAGCTCCTGACCGGCATCGCCTCCCAGCCGGAGAGCTGGAAGACGCTGCTCGTGCCGGTACCGGGTGGTCTCGCCATTCGCGACGGGAGCGGGTTTGCCTCGATGCTGGGGATGAAGGCCGGTGACCGCATGGCGCAGGCGAACGGCATTGCGCTGGCCACCGTCGACGACGTGCTGGTCGCGTTCGTCAAACCGCTGGTTGCGAGCCAGGCGGTCCATGTCTCGGGCACGCGCGACGGAAAGTCGGCGGACTGGCTTTTCCTGAACGCGGGCGCCTGCCCGGGTTGATTCGTGCCGTGGGAGCGTGCCGTTATCCTTGGCGCGCGCCCGGCAGCCAGAGGAGCAGAGCGCGAGGATTGTCGATGAGGCCATCCGCGGGCCACGCCTCCGGCGCCTCGTGCGGCTCGATGTAGCCGTAACGTGCAACGATGGTGTGCATCCCCGCGGCGACACCGGCGGTCACGTCGCGCTCGGCGTCTCCCACATACACGCAGCGTGCGGGCGCAATGCCCAGTTGCTCGGCCGCAGCCAGCAGCGGCGCCGGATGCGGCTTCGCGTACGGCGTCGTGTCACCGCAGACGATCGCGCCCGCGCGCCGGCCGAGTCCGAGCAGGTCGAGCAGCGGCGTCGTGTAACGCGTTGCCTTGTTGGTCACGATTCCCCACTTGAGCGACCGCGCCTCGATCGCGTCGAGCAGCGCATCCACGTCGGCGAAAAGCGTCGTGGCTACGCAAAGCGCCGCCTCGTATTCCGCGAGGAAGGCGTCGCGCAGAGCCTGATACTCGGGGTGTTCCGGCGCGACACCCATGCCGGTGCCGAGCAGGCCGCGTGCGCCGTGTGATGACGAGGGCCGCAGCTGCGATTCGGGAACCGGATCGAGGCCTCGTGCGCGGCGGACGCGATTCAACGCTGCGGCAAGGTCGGGCGCGGTGTCGGCGAGCGTTCCGTCGAGGTCGAACAGCACCGCATCGATCGGAAGCGTCCGCGCGCCGCGCGGCGGCGTGTCCGCTGGAATGTCAGACATTCGCTGGGACGCGGAACGCCATCATGTAGTTGACGCCGACATCCCGGACGAGACGGAATGTCCGGGTGAAAGGATTGTAGGCCATGCCCGTGATGTCTGCGGGTGCGAGGCCCGCGTTGCGGGCGAACGCCGCGATCTCGCCCGGGGCAAGGAATTTCGCATAGTCGTGCGTGCCCTTCGGCAGCAGTCCGAGCACGTACTCGGCCGCGACGACGGCAAGCGCGTACGCCTTCACGCCGCGATTGATCGTCGAGATGATCACGAGGCCGCCCGGCTTTGCGAGCGTCGCGCAGGCGGCGATGACGCGGGCCGGTTCCGGGACATGCTCCAGGAGCTCCATGCAGGTGACGACATCGAACGCACTCGGCGTCTCCTCGGCGAGCGCTTCGGCGGAGACCAGCCGGTAGTCGACGGCCACACCGGACTCGAGCTTGTGCAACCGGGCGACACCAAGCGCCTTTTCGCCGAGGTCGATGCCCAGCACCCGCGCACCGCGCACCGCCATCGACTCGGACAGGATGCCGCCTCCGCAACCGACGTCGACCACGTGTTTGCCGGCGAGCCCGCCGCAACTCCGGTCGATCCAGTCGAGGCGCAAAGGATTCATCCGGTGCAACGGGCCGAACATCGCGCTTTCCGGATCCCACCAGTGGTGCGCGAGCGCGGCAAACTTCCCGATCTCTCCCGCGTCGACGTTGGCGGGTTGCGCCGGCTGGGGCTCGGCCCGCGATGGAGCGAAGGCGTTCATTGAAGGCGTTCCTGCCAGAGCCGCGCGCGGGCGACGATCGATCCTTCGTCCACGGTGGCGAGCGCGCGGCCGGTAACGACGCGCTTTCCGGCGACCCAGACGTCGGTCACCGCTTCCCGGCCCACCGCGTGGACGAGATGCGAAACCGGATCGTAACAGGGCGTCGCATCGAGCGGGGACAAGTCGACGGCGACGATGTCGGCCTGCTTGCCGACGACGAGCGAGCCGATGTCTTGATCGAGGCCCAGCGCTCGTGCGCCGGCGAGCGTCGCGCAATGAAGCACTTGCTGCGCGGGCAGCACCGACGGATCGCCCGTCGCCACCTTGGCGAGCAGCGTCGCAACGCGCATTTCGCCGAAGAGATCGAGGCGGTTGTTCGACGCCGCACCGTCCGTGCCGAGCGCGACGTTGACGCCCTGCGCCAGCAGCGACGCGACCGGCGCGATGCCGCTGCCGAGCTTCATGTTGGAGATCGGACAATGAACCACATGGCATCCCTGGGCTGCGAGCAAACCGATGTCGCCGGCCGAAAGGTGGACGCCGTGGATCGCGATGAACCCCGGACCCGTGGCTCCCAGCGCATGCAGCCGGTCGAGCGGCGCGCGTCCGTGCTGCTCGCGGGCTTGAGCGACCTCGTGCGCGGTCTCCGCGAGGTGGGTCTGGATCGGCAGGTCGAGCTGGCGGGCGTAAACGACGATCTTGTCCCACGTCGCGTCGCCTACCGTGTAAGGCGCGTGCGGCGACAACGAAAACGCCAGCCGGGGCTCGTGCTTCAGCGCGTCGCGGATCGCGAGCCCCTGCTGCAGGTAGCCGTCGGGATCCGCCGCGTAGGGCGTCGGAAAATCGAGGACCGGCAACCCCAGCATCGCGCGCATCCCCACTTCCAGAAATGCCCGCGCACTCGCGTCCGGAAAGAAGTACATGTCGTTGCAGCAGGTGACGCCTCCGCGCAGCATTTCCGCCGCGGCCAGGCGGGCACCGTCGTAAACGAATTCGGGGCTGGCGAACCTGCCCTCGCGTGGCCAGATGTGCTGCTCCAGCCAGATCTGCAGCGGGACGTCGTCGGCGATGCCGCGGAACAGGGTCATCGCGGCGTGCGTGTGCGCATTGACGAGGCCCGGCAGGAGCACGTGGTGCGGCAGCGCCAAGCGCTCGCGCGCCTCGTAGCGCGTGTCCGCTGCGGCCACCGGCAGGAGCGCGACGATGCGCCCGGCGTCGACGATGAGCGCCTGCTGCTCGAGTGCGCCGGCGGGCTCGATCGGCACGATCCAGCCGGCGTCCAGGCGGAGGTCCACGTTCTGCATGAGCCGAGCGTACCGCGAAACGGGAATTGGACGAAAAAAAACCCCGCGCGAACGCGGGGCTTTTTCGCGAGCTGCGATCGTTACTTCTTGATCGCTTCGCCCTTGACTTCGACTTCCACGCGGCGGTTCGGCGCGAGGCAGGCGATCAGTTCCTTCATCGCCTTCATCGTGCACGTCACGCCCGGAACCGGCTGCGTCTTGCCCATGCCCAGCGTCTCGATCTTGTCCTTCGCAACGCCCTTGGACACCAGGTAGTCGCGAACCGCGTCGGCACGGCGCTCGGACAGCTTCTGGTTGTACGCCTGGGTGCCGATCCGGTCGGTGTGGCCGGTGACCAGCACGAGCTCGAGCTTCTGCACGTCCTTCAACTTGGCGATGATTTCGGAGTCGATCGCCGCCTTGCCTTCCGGCTTCAGCACGGCCTTGTCGAAGTCGAACAGCGCCTTCGACGCGAGCGTGATCTTCTGCACCTGCGGGGCGGGCGCCGGAGCGGGCGCCGGGGCCGGGGCCGGCGGCGGGGGCGGCGGCGGTGCGACTACCGGTGCGGGAGCCGGCGCAGGCTTGGGCACGAGGTCAGGATCGCATTCGACAATGGCCATCGCCGGCGTCCAGTATCCGGTGCGCCAGCAGAGGTTGCTGATCTTGGGGTCGCCGTAGTTCCCGCTCCGCCAGACGTTGGTCTCGGGGGGCGTTTGAGCATCCAAGACGTAACCACTGTTGGTCGGGTTCGCCTGGGCGGCGGCGCCCGTGGAAAAAACCACGGCCATCGCGCCGACGACGGCACCAGTAACGAGACGACGAGTCATTGATTCACCCCTTAGGCTTTGGTTTTGGAAAAGTTTTTGCGGACCCTGAATACTTGCGCAGCCGTGGAAAACTGGTCAAACCACGCCCCCGCCGAATCCCTTGCTTCACGGGAAAATATAGCACACGCCCCCTGCACGTGCAAAAGAAAGTCGGGTTTTGGCAACACTCGGCCCAAGAGTGTCGCGGCAATGCAACGCCGTGATAAAATGTCGCCTTTTCAAGGCCCTTCCGCGACAAAGTTCAGAAGCACCACGCGGTTGTCATGACCGAACAGGGGCATCCGGCGGCCGCTGGAAACGCGCGCGCCAACCGCCAGACCGGCCACCCCGGCATTGCGGGTCCCGCCCGGAATATCCGACGAACCGCATCTAACACCCATTCAGGAAGAATTCCCCGCCCATGGAGCAGTTTGCCAAAGAAACCCTCCCCGTAAGCCTCGAGGCCGAAATGCGGCATTCCTACCTCGATTACGCGATGAGCGTGATCGTCGGCCGGGCGCTGCCGGATGTCCGCGACGGGCTGAAGCCGGTGCACCGGCGGGTGTTGTTCGCGATGCACGAGTCGAACACCGTCTGGAACCGCCCCTATGTGAAATGCGCGCGCGTCGTCGGCGACGTGCTCGGCAAATACCACCCGCACGGGGATTCCGCGACCTACGAGGCGCTGGTCCGGATGGTGCAGGAATTCTCGCTGCGCTACCCGCTCATCGACGGGCAGGGCAATTTCGGCTCGGTCGACGGCGACGGCGCGGCCGCCTATCGGTACACGGAGTGCCGGCTGCAGAAGATCGCCGCCGAGATGCTGGCCGACATCGACCGGGAAACGGTCGACTTCGTGCCGAATTACGACGGCAAGGAGATGGAGCCGTCGGTGCTGCCGGCGCGGCTGCCGAACCTGCTCATCAACGGGTCTTCCGGCATCGCCGTCGGCATGGCGACCAACATTCCGCCGCACAACCTCACGGAGGTTGCGAATGCCTGCCTGGCGCTGCTCGCCAATCCCGAGACCTCGATCGACGAGCTGATCGACATCGTTCCGGCGCCCGATTTCCCGACCGCGGGGATCATTTACGGCCTCGAGGGCGTGCGCGAGGGCTACCGCACGGGCCGCGGGCGCGTCGTGATCCGCGCGCGCACGCACATCGAAGAACTGGACAAGGGGAGCCGGCAGGCGATCATCGTCGACGAGATCCCGTACCAGGTCAACAAGGCGAATCTGCTCACCCGTATCGGCGAGCTCGTCCGCGAAAAGAAGCTCGAGGGAATATCGGATCTGCGCGACGAGTCGGACAAGTCCGGCATGCGGGTCGTCATCGAACTGAAGCGCGGCGAAATCCCGGAGATCGTCCTCAACAACCTCTACAAGCTGACGCAGCTGCAGGACAGCTTCGGGATGAACATGGTGGCGCTGGTCGACGGCCAGCCGCGCCTGCTCAATCTCAGACAGTTCCTGGAGTATTTCCTGCAGCACCGGCGCGAGGTCGTCGTGCGCCGCACCCGTTTCGAGCTGCGTAAAGCGCGCGAGCGGGGCCACATTCTCGAAGGACTCGCCGTCGCGCTTTCCAACGTCGACGAGATCATCGCGATGATCAAGGCTGCGGCGACCCCGCCGGAAGCGAAGATCGCGCTGATGGGCAGGGTCTGGCGCTCGCCGCTGGTCGAGGAGATGCTGCGGCGCGCCGCCGCCGACGCCGCGCGGCCCGAGGGCCTGCTGCCGGAATTCGGATGGCACGCCGATGCAGTGCCGCCGGGCTATCGTCTGTCCGACGTACAGGCGCAGGCGATCCTCGAGTTGCGGCTGCAGCGCCTGACCGGCCTCGAGCAGGACAAGATCTTCGGCGAATACAAGGACGTGATGGCGCAGATCGTCGATTTCCTCGACATTCTCGCGAACCCGACGCGGGTCACGGCGATCGTGCGCGACGAACTGACGGCGATTCGCGACCAGTTCGGCGACGCACGGCGCTCGGAGATCGTCGCGCAGGGTGTCGATCTGTCGATGGAAGACCTGATCGCGCCGCAGGACATGGTCGTCACGCTGTCGCACGGCGGCTACATGAAGGCGCAGGCCGTCGCCGAATACCGGGCGCAGAAGCGCGGCGGACGCGGCAAGCAGGCGACGGCGACGAAGGAAGACGATTTCATCGATCACCTCTTCATCGCCAACACGCATGACTACATCCTGAGCTTCTCCAACCGGGGCCGCGTCTACTGGCTCAAGGTCTACAACGTGCCGCAGGGAACGCGGATCGCGCGCGGAAAGCCGATCGTCAATCTGCTGCCGCTGCAGGAAAACGAGCAGATCACGGCCATCCTGCCCGTCAAGGAATTCACCGACACCCAGTTCGTCTTCATGGCAACCGCCATGGGCACCGTCAAGAAGACGCCGCTGACGGAGTTTTCACGCCCGCGGACGTCGGGCATCATCGCGGTGGACCTTTCCGAGGGCGATTCGCTGATCGGCGCGGCGCTCACCGATGGCACGCACGACGTGATGCTGTTCAGCTCCGGCGGCAAGGCGGTGCGCTTCGACGAGAACGACGTGCGTTCTATGGGCCGCAACGCGCACGGCGTGCGCGGCATGATGTTGGCCCGGGACCAGCGCGTGATCTCGATGCTCGTCGCCGAGGACGAGGAACAGTCGGTGCTGACCGCAACCGAGAACGGCTACGGCAAGCGCACTCCGATCGTCGAGTACACGCGACACGGTCGCGGCACCAAGGGCATGATCGCGATCCAGCAGACCGCGCGCAATGGCACGGTGGTCGCGGCCGCGCTCGTCCGGCCCGATGACCAGGTGATGCTGATCTCCACCGGCGGCGTCCTGATCCGCACCAAGGTGAAGTCGATCCGCGAGATGGGACGATCGACGCAGGGTGTCACGCTGATCAACCTCGGCGAGGGTGAGAGGCTCGCCGGACTCGAACGGGTCGTGGAGGCGGAAGAGGACGAAGAGTGAACACCGGCACTGCCGGGTATCCGGAAACGCAGCGAAATGTCTGAACCCGACGATCGCGACGCCGCGCTCGCCCGCCACCGCGCGGCGATCGATGCGCTCGACCAGGAAATCCTCGCGCGCCTCAACGCGCGCGCGGCGCACGCGCAGGCGATCGGCGCGCTCAAGGGTGGCGGGAACGCGTACCGCCCCGAGCGCGAGGCGCAGGTGCTGACCCGGCTGCAATCGGCGAACCGCGGGCCGCTTTCGCGCGAGGCGGTCGCGGGCGTCTTCCGCCAGGTGATGTCGGCGTGCCTCGCGCTCGAGCAGACACTGCGGATTGCCTACCTCGGTCCGCCGGGCACCTTTTCGCACGACGCGGTCGCCAAGCACTTCGGCCAGTTCGTCGACGCCGTACCCTGCCTCACGATCGACGAGGTCTTTCGCGCCGCCGAGAACGGGCAGACGGACCATGCGGTCGTGCCGGTCGAGAATTCCACCGAAGGCGCCGTCGGCCGCACGCTGGATCTCATGTGCCAGACTCCGCTCAGGATCTGCGGGGAGATCCGGTTGCGGATCCGGCAGAACCTGCTCTCGACGGCGACGGCCGTCGAGGATGTGACCAAGGTCTACTCGCATGCGCAATCGCTCGCGCAGTGCGCCGGTTGGCTCGCCCGGCTCTTGCCGGGAGCGGCGCGGGTGGCAGTGGCGAGCAATGCGGAGGCCGCGCGGCTCGCAGCGGGGGAGCCCGGTTCGGCGGCGATCGCCGGCGAGAACGCGGCGGCGATCTACGGATTGAATGTCATTGCGCCGCACATCGAGGACGAACCCAACAACACGACGCGGTTCTGGGTGCTGGGCAGGCATCCGGTGCCCGCATCCGGGCGCGACGAGACGTCGCTCGTGATGTCGGCCCCCAATCGGCCCGGTGCCGTCTACACCCTGCTCGAGCCCTTCGCGGCCCACGGCGTCAGCATGACCCGGCTGGAGTCGCGGCCAGCGCGCACGGGCCTGTGGGAATATCTCTTCTTCGTCGACGTCGCCGGTCACGAGACGGACCCACCCGTGGCGGCCGCGCTGGATGAGCTTGGGAAAAAAGCGCCTATGCTCAAGATATTAGGATCATATCCTGCAGCAGTTTATTAGGAGTGTCATGAACGCCCCCACCGCGGTCCTGCACCATCCCGATCTGTCGCTGCAAGCGCCGGAATACGTCCGCGGCATCGCCCCGTACCTGCCCGGCAAGCCGATCGGCGAACTCGCCCGTGAATTCGGGCTTGCGGAGCGGGATATCGTGAAGCTGGCGTCGAACGAGAATCCGCGAGGACCCGGGCCCGCCGTGCGAGCGGCGATCGCGGCTGCGGTCGAGGACGTCGATCGCTACCCGGACGGGAACGCCTTCGCCCTGAAATCGGCGCTGTCGGCGCGCTTCGGCGTCGGGGCCGACCAGATCGTCATGGGCAACGGCTCCAACGACGTGCTCGAGCTCGTCACCCAGGCGTTCCTGCGGCCCGGCGACCGCGCCGTCTATTCGCGCCACGCGTTCGCCGTCTACCCGCTGGCAGTCCAGGCGCGGGGAGCGGTCGGGATCGAGGTTCCGGCTCGCGACTACGGGCACGACCTGGCGGCGATGCGCGCTGCGATCACTGCCGCGACGCGCATCGTGTTCGTCGCCAATCCGAACAACCCGACGGGAACCTGGATCGCGCCGGACGTGCTGGAAGCGTTTGTCGCTTCGGTGCCCGACGACGTGCTGATCGTGCTGGACGAGGCGTACGACGAGTATCTGGAACCGTCGCAGCAGTCGCAGAGCGTTGCGTGGATCGCGAAATACGCGAACCTCGTCGTGTCGCGGACGTTCTCCAAGGCGTACGGGCTGGCGGCGTTGCGCGTGGGCTACGGGATCATGGACGCGAAGGTCGCCGACATGCTGAACCGCGTGCGCCAGCCGTTCAACGTCAATGCGCTCGCGCAGGCCGCGGCGCTCGCCGCGCTCGCCGACACTGCATACGTCGACGAGAGCCGCGCGCTCAACCGCGCGGGGATGCGCCATCTCGAGGAGGGGGTACGTGCACTCGGGCTCACGTTCGTGCCGTCGCACGCGAATTTCCTGCTGATCCGGGTCGGCGACGCGGCGGGGGTCTACCAGCGTCTGCTGAAGCAGGGCGTGATCGTGCGTCCGGTCGCCAACTACGGGTTGCCGGAGTTTCTGCGGGTGACGGTCGGACTGCCCGCGGAAAACCGGCGGTTCATCGACGCCTTGGCCGCTGCGCTCGGCCGCTGACCGGAACGCGCTCCCGATCCGCCGTGGCTGCAGGCGTACCCAGCATCGCAAAGCTCGTCATCGTCGGCGTCGGACTGATCGGCGGCTCGTTCGCACTCGCCTTGAAGGCGGCGGGGCAGGTCGGGTCCATCGTGGGCATCGGCCGCGGCCGCGCGAACCTCGACGCGGCGCTCGAGCTCGGCGTCGTCGATCGCGCAGTCGCGCTCGACGGCAAGTGGATGCCCGAGCTCGCTGCCGCCGATGTCGTGCTGCTCGCTGCGCCGGTTGCGCAGTTTCCCGATCTCTTCCGCGCGCTCGCCGGAAATCTCCCCCCGCACACGATCGTCACCGATGCCGGCAGCACCAAGCAGAATGTCATCGCCGCGGCACGCGCCCAGCTGGGTGACGCGTTTCCCCGGTTCGTACCGGGGCATCCGATCGCCGGTACCGAAAACACCGGCGCACGGGCGGCGTTCGCCACGCTCTATCGCGACCGCAACGTCGTGCTGACGCCGCTGCCGGAAACCGATCCGTCGGCGGTTGCCACCGTCGCCGGCTTGTGGCGTGCCTGCGGCGCGCAGGTGCGCGAGCTCGATC
>Ga0209253_10002170_pt1 | contig 17352 bp, 10 predicted proteins | sample FrelakmetBRP12BR_FD_187145 | JGI IMG/M metagenome (GOLD analysis project Ga0209253, IMG submission 187145) | Freshwater lake sediment microbial communities from the University of Notre Dame, USA, for methane emissions studies - BRP12 BR (SPAdes)... | ecosystem: Environmental > Aquatic >...
TGGTTTGCGATTTCTGGGTCGTACATGTCTTCGCCTGCCGAGCCGTATTCGACTTGTTTGTTCTTGAATGCGGCTGCGACGTTTGACAAGCCTGCCGAGTCAACTGATGCTGCGTCTCTGCCGACTACTCCCCATTCGTAGCGTCCTGGAATGTGCTCTGCATATATCGGTGCGCCTTCCATGTAATATGACGGGACCAAGGTTACATCTGCAGTTACGTTATATGTGTCACCCTGTCGGGGATTTGTTCCGTTGTATACAACATATATATCGTATTCAAGGTCGAAGCTCAAGAGGTCCATGTGCAAGTCTAAGCCTGTTGGCGGGTATATTATCCAGTCGAGGTTCAAGTAGGTGAAATCGATGCTGAAGTATTGGTTCGTTTCGTAGTGGTGCCAAGGCAAGGCCATATCAAAGCAGTCTATTTCTGAGTGCCCTTCTTTGAATACTTTGAAGTCGTCTATGTAGAAGTTCTCTGTCCCGCTGATTGAGAATTCGTCTCCGACTGTGAGTTCAGTCACAGGTTGTATGCTGAATTCAAAGTCGTTGAGTTCTATCTCGTGATATGCTCCCAACCAGTCTTCGAACTCCATGTAATCATAGAAATCGAAGTCGCCTAAGCTTGTGCCATTCCACTCATTGTAGAAGTTGAATGGACCCCAATCTGCATATCTTGTGTCTGTTGAGTACAGGATCTTGTAGTCGTGGTCGGGCAATAGGTCTCCAAAGTGTCCCCATCCGTCGTCGTCAACGTAGAAGGTGTAGTCGCCGTTTCTCCTGTAGAGTAGTTCGCTTGTGTTTAGGTCGATGACTCTTTCAGAGAACGTGGCGTATTGATCCCACATGTCGGTTGAGACATCCATTACTGGCTTGTGGTCTGTGATCCAGCCTGTGGTTATTCCGTCGTGCCATTTGAAGTCTACCCATCTGGTAGTGTCCTTGTGAACAGCCTGCTGAAGATCCCATGGATTGAAGTATTCGTCAAGCAGGTACATGGTTTCGCTGTCAATCATGTTGCTGTGGCTTCCTGGAATGTCTGCATCATCAGCAGTGTTTATGTCTGTCAAGCCGTAGATTGTGACAAAGCGGTACTGCTGCATGTCTGGGTATCCATCTGGTGTTTTCTTCGCGACAGGTTTCAACACGACATCCCATTCTCCTATGTAGAATGGAACTGTAGGCTCAGCTCTTGGGAAGGCTTCCCATGTTCTGCTGTCTATGTCGTGCGGATCGTTTGCCTGCATTGATCTCCACCACATTGGCCAGCCGTCGATATTCCAGTCTGAAAGGCTTGGCCAGAAAGCTGCCCACCATGTGTAACCAGCGTCAGGGTTGATTGCCACTGCAACGTCGTATGTAGCATCAGAATCCTGTGGGTATGGTCCATCTGCCGAGTAGTTGTAGTAGGGCGATGTATATGGATCTTCTGTCACGTTCATTACGTAGCCACTGTCATAGACTGTTGACAGTCCTTCAGCAAGTGTGTCATTGTTCTCATAGTCGCGGTATAGCTGGTCTGGTGGACCTTGCCATCTCGGTCCTCTTGATGTGCCTTCTGTGTAGAAGTGCATGTAGCTTGTGTAGCCGTCTTCCTCGGTGCCTAGGTCAACTTCGCCTCTGTTGCTGAATTGTACTTTCAGGCCGTCAGAATATTTGTCAGGTATCAGTGTTTTCAGTTCCTTGAAAACGACAACTTCCTTCTTCACTTTATTGAAGATGATTGTAAATCGTACTTCAAGGAGCGCGATGTCTTCTGCCGTGCTGTCTGTAAGGAATTGGAAGTGATCATAGATTGTTGTCATCAGTCTAGCGACGAAGAGTCTGGGACCATCGTACAAAACTTGCATCGGGGCAGTTACGGCTGTTCCGTTAGTCTTTCTTCCACCCCAATTGTTTCCACCTGCGGCGTAGTTGCCTATGATGAAACCTGGGTCACGCGGATCCTCTAGACCGTATGTTACATCTTTGTCGTTAGCGAAGTCTACTCGGATCCATGGACCACCATAGGTCACACCGATTGGGTCACCGTGCTGTGCAGATGTCCAAACAACTCGTTGTTCGCTGCGGATGGTGTGGTAGTAAGTAACGTTACAGAGCCAACCGTTGAGCCATGCGTTCTTGACGATGGATCCAATGGCGCCTCCTGCTGGAGGTGCATAAGCGTCTGTTCCTCTGTATTCTAGACCGACGTTGTCGAGTGTGTTTATGAATTCACCGTACTGCGAGAAACCGAATTTGAGACTTGCGTCAGTAGCAAATGGGTATAGTGAATATGTGTCGGTGTCCAGCACGCCACTTACAGTCTTATACCAAGCTGCAGGGTCTGCTGCAACACCTGTTTTGATCATCATTGGTGCTAGAAGCGATAGCACTATTATCGTAGTTCCAAATATTGCCATTATTGACTTTTTCATTTTTATTCCTCATTCAAATATGGTCTTTCTATAGTTTGTTACCCCCAGATTTAAAAGGTTTTCCATTCCATAAAAACGAACAGAAAAGACAAAAACTCAAAAACAGACAGCACATTGAAACAAATAGGCACAAAACTTCAAGATTTCACTGGAAAAACAGCGCGCGGCTTCCCCACATACCAGAAAGGCTTCAGAGGTCGCAGTACTTGCCAAGAAAAGGGTGCGCAATCAAAAAAACAGCTCAAGACTATTAGGTCTCGCGCGAACTGCTTATCGACCGAAGAAAAGGCAACAAACAACATATTAGTCAAAAAAGCATCTCACAGACCGAAGACGATGCACATACAAATGTTCACAGTTGGATTCTTCGCAACGAACTGCTACGTCGTAGGCTGCAAGGAGACCCGAGAAGCCGTAGTCATTGACCCTGGATTCGATGAAGCTTCTGAAACAGAAAAAGTTCTCAACTACATTGAACGAAACTATAGAGAACTGAAGCTAATCATAAACACTCATGGACATTCAGACCACACCTGTGGAAACGGGCCTGTAAAAAACAAGTTCAACGTAGACATCGCGATTCACCAAAACGATGCCCACCTGCTCGGAGATCTAAGCAAGCAAATCGGACAGATCCTTGGCATCCACAACTTTTCACCATTACCAGACATCCTCCTGCGAAACGGAGACACAATAGAATTTGGAAAAGAAAGCCTAAAAGTAATAGAAACCCCGGGCCATACTAGAGGGGGCATCTGCCTAATCGGAAAGGAAGAAATCTTCACAGGCGACACCCTGTTCATGGGTTCCATAGGCCGAACAGATTTTCCAGAAAGCTCCCAAGAAGAAATGAAGAAGTCACTCAGAAAATTGAAGACCCTGCAGGATTCACTGACGGTTTATCCTGGTCACGGACCCTCAACGAAACTGGGCGACGAAAAAATCTGCAACCCGTTTCTCACAGAACTCCTCTGAAAAGATCCTCTCTCTTCGAGATTTTCAATTCGCTTGCCTCACAATCTTCACAAGGTTCCACCGAACCGCTTAGGCCTCTGATCACCACGACAGGTGTCGCCTCTTGGCCTTGCCCCATCAACAACTCGGCAGCGGCAGCAATTTCGTCCGCGACAGCAACATTCTTGACCTTCAAGACCTGACCGAAAAGATCCTGAGTCCCGCGATAGTCTCTAAACGGATTCAAACCCGCCGCTCCTATCGCAAAGTTCACTTGACCCCGCCTGAAGGGGCGGCTATACGTGTCGCAAAGGATCACCGACACGTCCTTTCCCGTTAGTTTCTCAATTCCACTGCGACATCGTCGCGCCGACTCGTCAGGGTTTTCAGGCAACAGAGCATAGTTCCCACGTCCAGCCACATTTGACTTGTCTATTCCAGCGTTAATGCAGATCAAACCTCGCTTGTCTTCGACCAATAATATCTCACGAGAAGCCTTAAGCACCCTTTTCGTTTCCCGCAAAACAAGCTCCACAAATCTAGCGTCTTTTCTGGTGACTTTCGAAAGTTCCTTAGCTCTTCTCGACGGAACAACGTCCCTTAGCTTAAACACCCTATTCTCAGCTTTCGAAACAACTTTCTCTGCAACGACCACCACATCCTTATCCTGCAATTTCAAACCATTATTTTCAGCAGCCTCAACAATGATCCTCGGAACGTTGTCGCCAGCCTTGACCATTGGAAAATCATCTAATGCAAAAACCATGAAGGACTTCATGACGGACACTCTCCAAACACTGCTAGCTTCTTAGTGTGCATCGTTAAATCCCTTGCCCGTCCGCAATAGGACATCTGTATCATTGTTGAACGCATATACGGGAATGTTTATTAAATCTTGCGATACTTGACAAGGAGGTGAACCTGATTTCAGAAAAAACTGTTCTACGAGTCAGAACATTGATTCTGAATTCATAACGCTTAAACTGGTTCTGGTCAGAGACATACGTCAAACCAGACTTCAGAGGAATGCTTCAGAATGAAAAGACAAATCAGTCTACTAATCATCTTATCAACCATACTGTTCAGTTCCTTCAGCATACTATACAAAACCATGCCACCCGTCCATGCGACTTATGTTGAAGGATCCATCACCAAAGACACCATATGGACTTTGGTTGACAGCCCATTCATACTCTCAAACAACGTCACAGTCAACACCAGCGTGACTTTGACCATAGAGCCAGGCGTGCAAGTCAGATTCGGAGGAGAATTCTCGCTCAATGTCGACGGAAACATCGTGGCAGAAGGAACGGAAGAAAAGAAAATCCTCTTCACGACCAATGACCCGACACAAGAGATCCTTTGGCAGACAATATCAATCAGAGGAAACCAACCCTCATCGCTCATCAACTGTATCATAGAACGTGGAACAAACGGAACCACAATAGAAGGCGGCCTGCTCAACGTTGAAAAGACTATTATCAGATCCAACCTTCAAAACGGAATCGCTGTCAACAGCGGCATCCTCACGATGCAAAACAGCGAAATAGTCAACAACAACGAAACGGCCATCAACATAGGCGGCGGCAACCAAGTCAACATTCACAACAACAGGATAGAGTCAAACGGAAACGGCATAATGTTGACAGGCCAGCTGACTGGAACAATATCAATAATTCGGAACCAAATATCCCACAACAGCGGAAACGGAATAGCCCTAGAAGCCGAATTCTTTGTGAACACCGCAATAGCCGAGAACACTATAAACGGAAACGGGTATGGCTTCCTCGTCGCCGCAAACACGAGCACATACATAAGCCGCAACTATGTCTCAAACAACACGGTCGGTTTCCACTACGCCACAGGAAACTTCCATCGGACTCAATTCAACGACATTTATGAAAACGGCATCGGCATGGATCTTGACTCCGCTTCAACAGTCTTCGTCGACGCAACACGCAATTATTGGGGCGCTAACACGGGACCCGAACACGATTCCATAAACCCATATGGAAAAGGCAATTCTGTGGAAGGAGATGGAGTAAGTATTGATTTCTTGCCTTTTCTCACCCATCCATTTACGTATAACAATGCACCTCCCACGGCAGTTTTATGGACAGACAAGACGCTGGTGGCGCCAAATCAGCCTGTCACATACATAGGAACAGACTCCCAAGATGATGGAAGCATCTATCAATACCTCTTCGACTTCAACGACACGGCAAACAGCGGCTGGACCACCTTAACACTCTTCAACCACAGCTATCCCTCAATAGGCATCTACACAGCCAGTCTGACGGTAGAGGATGATTTCGGAATTTCAAGCACTCCTACATTCACAACGATAAACGTCGCAAACCTTACACCACTCGAAGCATCAGCTTCCTTGAGCAACACAAGCATCCCATACAACGGCGAAACGTTTGTCACAGTTTACGCATCAACCGGCGCAGGTGCAGCTGCAGGCGCAAACGTCGCATTGTTTTCCGTGAAAGGCGGCAGTTTCGAACCTCAATCCGGCGTTACAGATGCCAACGGCTACTTCACATCAAAGTTCACAGCACCAAACGTCACGAAGACGACAGACGTTAGAATCATAGCCAGAGCATCAATGGACGGATACGCTGATGGCTCAGATTACAAATACGTCCGAGTCCTCTCACCGCTGAAAATTCATATAACCCCTGCAAAAGACAACGTGAAATCGGAAGAAGAGATACGTTTCGACGTTCTCGTCACCGACTATTTCGATCAACCAATAGCTGGAGCAAATTTGACCCTTTCTTGCAGCAGCGGAACCTTGTCAGATGCTACAGGGATCACAGACACATACGGAAAGGCGGTTTTCAATTTCACAGCTCCTCAAACACTTGACTTCCTGAATGTCACATTGACGATAGGAGCCACCAAAGAGGATTTTGCCGATAGTGGACAAGAAGCATACATAGCGGTCGAAGCGAAAAGACTTGACGTAGAAGTGACGGCAACTCCCAGCGAACTGGTTTCTGGAGAGACAACCACTATAGCAGCCTATGTGACCATGGATACAGTTCCCGTTCCGAACGCCACAGTAACCGTGTCTTCAGACGGAAATGGCAACTTCTCCACGACAGTAACTGAGACAGATCTTGCAGGAATTTCCAGATTCGCCTTCACGGCGCCACTCGTCTCATCCGCCGAAGGAATCAACCTGACAATCACTGCTGCGGCAGGGAGAGAGGGATACGTAGATGCCCAAAACACATTGGTGGTGCCAGTGAAACCGAAAATAATGTCTGTCAACATCTTCCCGTCTACAAACGACACATATTCGGGAGCACAAGTAAATGTCACAATTCAAACAACCTACAACCGTACAGCGGTTGCGGACGTAAACATCACTGTAGCAACGACAAAAGGAACCTTCACCGTGACCAATGGAACAACTGATCAGTATGGAAACGCAACATTCACCCTCGAAGCTCCTCAAGTGAGCGACCACCTCAACATCACTCTTTCAGTGACCACCACAAAAGAGGGGTATCTCGAAACAACAAATCAACTCGACATCCTGGTGAGCCCCAGGACTTTTACGTTTCAAGTGTCGCCCTCAACGGTCAAGGCAGGACAGGATGAAGTGCTCACTTTCCACGTTACATGTAAAGAAGACGGATCTTACGCAGATGCAGCGCTGTTATCATTATTCTACGGAGACGAGCAAATATTCACAAACATTACTGACGTCAGCGGAACGTGCACATTCATTGTCAACGTGCCGTCAATGCCGGATAACACTTGGAATATCACCCTGACCGCTAACAGAATTGGATTCCAAGAGAGAACGGTGACCATGACGTTGAACGTTCTTCCCGCTGAAGGAGGCTTTCTCTCATCATGGTGGATTATTCTCTTGATTGCCATTCCAGTAGCTGTAGTGGTCATGGTGGTTGTTCTGATCAAGATGAAGTTGATCGTTGTGTCTTCGAAGGAAGAGGAAGCCGCCGCAGAGTAAGGTCTCGTGAGACATAATATTTAATAGACCGTTAGTATATCAACAATAATGGAACAGGAGAACTACAATGACACAGTTGAGACTCAAAGGAAAACTCGCAAAACTAAAGACAGTACAGATAAAACTCAACTTCGGAAAGAAAGAACAACAAGCAGTTCCGCCTCCCCCTCCTAAACCTCTACCACGAGGATTCAAAGTCGTCGAAAAATACCCATTGTACGAACCGTTCGCCCACGTAGCGATCGCCCAAAACCCAAAAACCGGCGAACACAAATACATCTTAGACGAACTGCAGCTCGATCCGCTCGAGAGAAGCGTATACCACAGAATTCTGGAGATATTACTGGCCGAGATAGAGTCTCCCAAAGAGGAAATCCTTGACCCGAGGAGATTCTTTGCCGACGAAGCAAAGAAAATCGTCGACAAGTACCGCATAAGCCTCGGCTGGCTGCCAGACGTCTCTTGGTACAAGATTCTTTACCATGCAGAAAGAGACCTAGTAGGGTTCGGTCAAATCGACCCCTTTATGCGAGATCAAAACATCGAAGATATTTCTTGTGACGGCGTAACCAAACCCGTCTACATATGGCATAGGAACTACGAAAGCATAGAAACAAACATAGAATTCGGGACAGACGAGGAGCTTGACAACATGGTCGTCAAGCTTGTCCATATGGCAGGAAAGCACGTGAGCTCAGCTTTCCCGATCGTCGACGCCTCGTTGCCCGGAAAACACAGGCTCGCCGTTTGTTACAGACGCGAGGTTACTCCCTTCGGAACAGCCTTCACAATCAGAAAATTCCGAGAAGACCCCTACTCAATAGTTGACTTGATTAACATTGGAACCTTCTCCGAAGAAATGGCAGCTTATTTCTGGCAATGTCTAGAGCACAGAACATCGATAATGGTCCTAGGTGGAACAGCTGCAGGAAAAACAACGGCACTAAACGCGCTTGCATGTCTGATCAAACCTGGAAGCAAAATCATCACCATCGAAGAAACGGCAGAACTTAACCTGCCCCATGACAACTGGGTTTCACTGATCGCCAGACAAAGTTACGGTTTGGGCGGAGACAGCACAGGCGAAGTAGCGCTGTTCGATCTAGTGAAAACTTCAATGAGACACCGTCCCGACATACTCATAGTGGGTGAGGTGAGGGGTCAAGAAGCATACGTGCTGTTCCAAGCGCTGGCCACAGGCCACGGTGGAATGTGCACGATGCACGCCGAAAACTTAGGTTCAGCCATAAAACGTCTCACTCAGAAACCAATGGACATCTCACCGGCATACGTACCATTGATGAACATAGTCCTTTCGATTCAAAGGGTACACCTTACCAAGAACAATGAGAAAAGAGCCTTCAGACGAGTCATGAATGTCAACGAAATCGCTGACTACGAAGACTACAGAAACGTTTTCAAATGGAACCCAGGCAAGGACGAATATCTTCAAACCTTCGACAAAAGCGTCATGCTTTCAGAGATCGCTGAACGCTCAGGAACCACGAAGAAAGACTTGATCGCGGAAATCGAAAGGCGAAAGACCGTACTCCATTGGATGCGAGAACACAACATAAGAAGTTACAAGGACGTAGCCGCGATAATCGCAGAATACTTCTCCAGGCCAAAGCAGATCTACGACAAGATTCTCGCAGGAGAGGAGGTCAAACCCGTTGCAGTTACTAGAGACTCTTGAAGCCTGGTCCTTCCGCCTCTTCGGCAAGACCGCGCCCACGTTTCTAAAGAACATAATCGAGTTCAAAGACTACCTTGAACGCGCAAAGATCAAGATTTACGCCGAAACCTACGTTTCACTGATGCTTTTCACAGCAGTCTTGACCATTCCCATTTCAGTCACTGCCATAATCATCATACTGCTCACAGGCTTCATTCCACTGATTTTCCTCATACCAATGCCACTCTTTGTCATAATTGGGTTTCTCCTGGTTCCAATGTCCAGGGCTGGTGAAAGAGCAGCCAATCTGGAAAGAGAAATGCCCTTTGCTTCGGCCTACATCAGCGTCATGGCTTCAGGAGGCATAGCACCATATACAAGTTTCAAACGGCTCGCCGCCGTCGAACTGTTGCCAGTCATGAGGAGCGAAGCAAGAGAGATCATAAAGGACGTTGAAATCTTTGGCATTGACCCTTTGACGGCGATTGAACACGCCGCAAAGAAAAACCCGTTGGACATTTTCAAAGACTTCCTATCAGGATATGCATCTACGGTGATCATCGGCGGAGACATCGGACATTTTCTTGAAAGAAAAGCCGAAGACATATTCAAAGCCAGAGCCATGCGGGTCAAAGCCGCGGCTGAAAGGCTTGGAATGCTCTTGGAGACGTTCATAATAGTCAACGTAATGATGTCGCTTGTCTTTTACATTATGTTCAGCGTCGAAAACATTGGTGTAAGCGGCAGCGGTGGAGGATCCACCTCAGGTATACTTCTTTACACGTATTTGCTGAGCCCCTTGCTTTCTATGGTTTTCGTCTACCTAGCGCATAGCATGCAACCCAAGACACCGATCACAGACATGCGGCCATACAAGGTATTTGCTGTCTCGGGCATGATAGGCATAGGGCTGTTTCTGCTGTTTTACGTTGTCGGAATCTTTGGTTCAGTAATCGATCTGCCCATTGCTTTGACAATATCTCTGTTTGTCGCCACAGCACCAGCCGCTATAGTACATCAGAAACTGTCTACTCACAGAATACAGACTGAGCAGGGAATAAACAGCTTTCTTAGAGACTTGACAGAAGTCAGAAAAACAGGTTTATCTCCTGAGAAATGCATTGAAAGTCTTTCACATCGCGAATACGGAGTCTTCAGCAAAGAACTGCGCAAGATAAGCGCAGAGATTTCCTGGGGAATTCCGGTGAGAAAGGTGATAATGGATTTTCTCAAGCGCACAAAAAGCTGGATGACCCAAATTGTCATGTTTCTCTTGGTTGAGACAGTCGACGTAGGCGGCGGCACGATCGCAATGATTGAATCGCTTGCAGGATTCAACAATCTGACTCAGGAGGTTGAGAAAGAAAAGAAGGCGTCCGTGCGGCCGTACATAATAATGCCTTACTTTGCGTCTTTGCTTCTAGTCGCAACAACAACAATGATGCTCGGCTTCACCTCAGGCACTTTTGGAGCCGCAGACGCGACACCTAAAAACATGGATGCCGTGAAGTCAATATTCACGACCTCAACAATCTTCCACAGTTACCTAATCGGCATAGTTGCAGGCAAAATCAGCGAGGAATCAATTGCCTCCGGTTTCAAACATGCCTCAATCCTCGTGTTGATATCGCTGTTGGCTGCCAAACTCGTGCCCATGTTCTTAACATTCTAACAGGGAACGGCAATGAAAATGAAACCAACTACACGCCGGCTGCAGCATCTAGGAAAAGACAAGAGAGCTATCAGCCCGGCTATATCCTCGACAATACTCACAGCCGCAGTCATAGTTATGATTATGGTGACAACGGTTTTTGCCAACAACTACCTTTCACAACGCATAGCAGAAAACGAATTCAGCGCCATGAAACAGTTCATGCAGACAATCGGACTTCAACTCGACGACGTCGCCTGGACCATTGGGCGCACGCAAACAGTGCGTTACGCAACCACGTATGGACAAGTGAACTTCGAGTCATCAGCCATAAACTATTCTGTCTATGTTAACGACATCTACGTGACAAGCTACACAGCTGGCATGCTTCTGTTCAACATGCCAACAAACAAATACAACATGGGCAACGATTACACCGCACGGATTTTTCCTGCAAGCCGTTCATTTCTGCAGCAAGGAACATCAGCACCTGTGAGTCACGTGTTCGCAATTGAAATCGTACCCATGAAGGACGGCAACTACATCAGAATCGTCGCGGTGCCCTCAATAAGAATGTTGAACTCAACAATAACCAGCGGCGGGACCACGAGGAACTACTACAACTTCTACTTCCCCATTCTTTCCTCAGGCAATCATCCACGCATTTCGCCAACAGTCACACTCCAAGGAACCCTAGTCAACGCCTTGACAAAAGGAGACGTAAACAAAATCAAGATACGGGTAGATTTCCCGAAGAGCAGTCTGGGCTTTGACAATTCATTCTTCAACTTCGAGAATCTCGAAGAGACTGTGAATGTTCCAAGCGAGTCCATCCTGCAGTTTTACACTGGAGAGGTGATCGTCTCCCTGGGGATGCAGGGGTAACCGATTTGGAGGATGAATGAATGCCACACATAACCATCGAATACATGATAATGATTCCAATGCTGATAATGCAGATTTTCCTCTTTCCGCTGACAGCAAGCTGGCTCATGAACACTTGGATAGATTCACGTCGCACCCTTGCTCTTCAAGACGTTGCAGGGCAACTCGCGGGTACGATGCAGCAATTGTATTTCTCACTGAATCATGCAACCATGTCTGCTGGAAAAGCGTCCTACGCCCCGGGGCTGCCTCCATTCATTGAAGATCTCAATTACGTTGCCAACGGGACCCTGCGCACAGTTCTGGGCGCTGGCGCAGATTACACGAAAGTCATAGACCTCGTCGTGTGGTTGGCAACCACAAAAAACTCGGTCACAACCACTGTAATCCTTGGATACAACGTAGTCTGGAATCCGTCTCTCTTCCTGAGCAATTCAACTCGTGCAAGCGTCACGGCTCAAAAGACGGTTGACGTGAACGGAACATCAACCATTACAATGTGGTTTGATGGGTAAAGAAGTGGTGAAAAAATGGCAGGAGCAACAATAGACCACATGGTCGCACTTACAATCTTTCTAGCAGCATTGCTGCTTTTCATAACACTCTTCAATCAGACAATACAAACTGCAGTGCTGTATCAACGACACCGGGTAATTGCGTCAAAATGCACCGATCTGCTGGACAACATCCTTTTGAACCCAGGCTACCCGACCTATTGGGGACCAAGCAACGTAACGCCTACAAATTTCGGTTTGCAGGACCCCGAGTTCACCCAGTATAGACTCAGTCCGTTCTCGCTGATGCGATTAAAATCCTTGACAGGTACCCCACTTTACTATCCCAAGACAGGACTCACTTACAGCAACATAACCATGGGCTTCGGCAACTTCCTGTTCGTACCGTACAGTGAAGTAGTCAACTACTCAACGGTTTCAAGACTCCTCGGAACAAACAACACTTACGACTTTCAGCTGAACATAGCCCCAATTGTTACTGTATCAATCTCCGAATTCAAGTCCTCAGACCCATTAATAGTGACGGTCAGTGTGACGGGGAAAGGGTTCCCTCTAGCCGGTGCCACGCTGAGTTATTGTTTCCTCACGGTTGATCTCCAGGGAGGCGGAGCCTATCCTTCATACACCACAGCCTATGGAAGCGCCTACACCGACGAGAAGGGAACGGCATTTCTGCAATTCCCCCAGATTACGGATGACGACACGTCATACGCCTTGATCGTTTATGCTTACAGCAGCAATCTGATCGGAATGAACTATCACCAACGTGTCACAGAGGATCGCCAATATGCGATTCCTCTGATTGATGACTTCGGAACAAGAACCGTTCTCATTGCTCACAGCTACGACGTGCACTATTTCGGTCCGCCAGTGGCAGAAATATCATACAACGCAACCTTTGTTCTGCTCACTGAAGACTTCACTCTTCGCGAAATGCCCATTGAGAATTCAACAGGCAAAATCGGAAAAGTGAACTACGGAGAGGGGAAACCCTATGGAACTCTCACAATACCGACAGAAAACCCAGGAATCCTAATCATCACATACAGGAAAAGCGCCAACGAAGGCGGCATCATATTGATGCCGTGGGGACTAAGCACAATGGCTTTCGAGATAACTTTCGGAGCCGACATGTTTGGCAAAGAATGGGTTGCAACGGATATCCGACAGGTCACGGTCAGCGGCATGGCCTACCAAGCAAAACTCGCTGTGTGGAGCCTTGAAGGCTATCAGGTGAAAGGCTAGAATGATGCGAACTGTCGAGATCCTGCTTGTAATCGTAATCATAACCGGAGCGTTCATAACAGCGTCTTTCTTCGCAGTTCTTCCCACGCCTCGACAAGTTTCACCCATGAACCTTCGAAGGCTGGCCCTGACAACACTTCAAACACTAGATGTTGATCATGGCCTCAGCCAGACAGTCTTCGAACCCGCAAACGACACGACATGGAACGACCTGAAAATCGCCCTCTCCGCGTGTCTTCCGCCAAACATAGTCTACAACATGACAGTCTACGAAGTGCAGACGGGGGCAACTCAACTTTACAACATGACAAACTCGCTTTCAAACGCCGCCAGCCTAGGCGTCAGCACAGGCGCATCTTCTTATTTTGTTGCTTCTTCCAACGTTACTTTCAATTTCATCCCAGAAAAAATCGGCGAACATGGAGGCGGTGGAACTCTTTACATTCTCAATTGCAGCGACGCATATGGATGGTGGATAACTGGATACACAGCACAGAAACTGGCTGAAGACCTCTACGACCTTCTCTCGCCGTACTTCCAAGCGACAATAATGGTTCAAAACACAACTCAACTTGGAACGATTCTGAACGGCACCGCGATATCGTCAAGCCCTTATGAAAACATAGCAAACGCGGTGGTGATAAACACGTGTGGAGAAGCCGTTCCAATACCCTCAGGCTTCTACGCGACACAAGGGACTCAGGATTCTTACGCCAAATATTGCTACATCTTAGGACAGAAAACGAGACAATTCAACCTGACTTGGGCGAGTATAGTAGGCTACCCACTATACTACGTAAGCAATGCAGGACTGTTTCCAAGCGATCAGAACACGTGGGGAATCTACGGTATGAGACTTGTGGGACCTGCAGGACTGAACGCGTTTTTGGAGGGGCTCGACAATCAACCATACGTCTATAACAACAACTGGATCACTGGATCGGTGGCTGGAAGTGTTTACCTCTCTTCAGAATCGCAGTATTATTGCAACTATTACGGTATCTATCCGTCGTACTATCAATCATCGAGTCGCGCTCTGCCAACATCCATTCTCACGACTTACCATTTGAATGTGCCAACCTACATCTTTGATCCTTCAGGCGGCTATATTGCAGGAGCAGTCTACAGAAACACGGCTTCAGGCGCACTTCTAGCTCTGGGGTTAACACGAAGTCCTGACATCAGATTGACAGCCCTAGGTCTTCTTGCACACTACAAACCAAGACTTTATCGCTCCGACTATAACGCTGTAGGAACTTCAAGATTGGTCATTCTCCAGCTTGGACAAATGGGAGGCGTCTAACATGAACAAAAGAGGTCAATTCTCAATCATTGCCGCTCTTCTCGTTGCAGTAGTGCTCATTGGAACAGTAGTCGCCACTTATTCGACGATACGAAACAGCCCAATTCGCGATCAACCACCGATACAAAGCGCAATAGACGAAACTAACCTCGCTGTCAAACAAATATTAGGCTTCGCTGTGGGCTATTACGGTTCCATTCTCAAAAGCACAGGCAACCAGACCTATGCCAAAGAGCTTGCCATAGATTATCTCCAGGGCGGTTTGGAATACACTGCCAAGACACACCCTGAATGGGGAACGTCCTTCGACGTGACAAAATCGCAACTGGTTGTATATTGGTATGTCAACAAGAGCTACAGCAGCGGCGACCTGGCTGTCAGCTACAATCTGACTGGTCTAGGAATTTACGGGATAACATACGAGACTTCTTGCAGCCTAGCAGTGCAAATCATGCCGACGGTCAATAACCAAGCATACTTAAACATTACAAAAGATGGAAGCGAACCTCTTGTGAACCTTGGAAAAAGCAATTTCAACTTCTATCGTTACGCGACCGCAAACTCCAGTTGGAGCGAAATCAACCCAGACACTGACCCGCTTGCGTATTCAAACGGAACGTACCAGATGGACATTCCGTCAGGAATAGATGTGAACTCTTACCTCCTCCAGGTTGAAGATCAAAGAGGCATAATCGTTGTGGCATCATCATTCAGCACCTATTCATGCAATTTGGTCTGGAGTTCATGGAATGCCACCGTAACGACCACTCAGCATTACGTGGACAGCAACAGCTCCGATGTAGATGTTGCCCCTGACAAAGGAACCCATAGCAATTTCACTGCGATGCAGCAAGGCCCTGACGCAATAATCGATACGCTCACAGAAAACATAACAACGCCCGCGGTCGCTGAAAGATGGGTGTCTCCCTTCACTTACGAAGGAAGTGGATGGACAAACCAGCCCTTTGCTTACGACAATAACACTTCGACAAAAGCTGTTTCAGACTCTATCAAAAAGAAGGGCAAGTGGAGTGAATATTTGGTCCTTGACAGCAGCGCGGTGAGCTGCCACAAAATTCGCTACTGGTTCAGCAGAGACAGTGCTCAGATCAACCAAGTTGAAGTCTACATTTACAACGGTTCTTGGACCATCGTTTATGATGGCCCTGGAGCATGGGACAATTGGACAGAGACAAGCTTCACGGAAACATCTGTAACTAAGATGCGGTTCCGGTTCCAGAATAATGATCCAAATACGGGATTCAGCGCCTACGTCCACGAAGCGCAATTTCTGCAAAGCGCAACACCCCAGAACTGCGAACTTGACATAGAGGCCCAATGGACAAACGTCAGTTACGCGGGTACAGACCAGTGGCTTTGCATCCACGGAGGGACAATGGCCCCCGAGGATATCAGAGTAGACGTGAGAAATGGGTCAACCTGGAAGAACTTGTTCACCGACCTCGTAACTGGTTGGAACAACATTTCCGTCATTCAATACATGAGTTCACCGACATTCACAATAAGGTTCAAAGGCGGTACCGAAACCAACGATCCCAGCCAAGACAGCTGGCAGATAGACAGCGCCCTGCTACGATCTACGACAGGTGTAGGAATCGGTGGCGATACGAATGACACTGTCGTCATCGAACTACTGCAAAGCGGTACTATGCGCTGGCTAGGACAGAACGTTCAACTCACAATGCAGGCAAAACCTATCCCGCCAATACCGGTGAAATCGATCCACGTCAATCAAACCATAGCCAACGTTCACCACAATGAACATCTGCAGTGAGCGCTCGATCCCGAAGAGATAGATCATCACAAAGCCGCTCACGGCTGCGCCCAGGATTGCGCCGACTGTGTTATAGGCCAGCACTTCCCCGACCGCGCTGCCGACCAGTTTCCTGTATTCGGCATGCACCCGCCCCGCAAGCGGGAAGGAAAGTCCCATGAAAAAAGCAGGCACGACCAAATACGAAAATGCAAGAACGAAATTGGTCCATAATTTGGCGCCGAAGAACTCCGGGGTGATCCGGTTGAAATAATTCTGCAGGCCTGCGATGTTCGCAGGCAGATCGCGGATAGAGAGGGTCACTAGTAGCGCGGTGAGGCCAATGATCACCTGGACGATCCCGAACCAGTATATGGATCTGCCAACCCCCTTGTCGGGAAAACGGAATATCCTTGGAAACAATCCGTATGCTTCGCTTCCCAGGGCTATGCCGGTGAGGAACGCGACGAGCATGATGGTGAAACCGTAGACGCTCGCTCCGATAACAATGGTGAGGATCCGGGTCCACAGGACTTCGTACCCCAGCGCGCAGAATCCGCTCACCCCGATCCCCCAGAGGACCAGTTTATGGGGAAGAAGATTTCCCGTGCTGTTCCCGAAGGAAGACTCAGACCTGGTCGTCGCTGACTCCGCTTGTGGACCGGGGGCTCCTGTGGCAAAGAGCGCTGCCGCCTTATCCTGAAAAAGAATGCTGATAATGCCGATACTGGCGTTCGTAACGACCGCAATAGCGAGGGTCGCGCTGACGGAATATAGCCTCAGAAGGAAAAAGCCCGCCGCTGTCGCCCCCAGTACCGCCCCAAGGGTGTTGAAGCCGTAGAGAAACGACAGGTGACTTCTCAGGTTCTGCGTTTTATGAGAGAGGAACCGGGACAGCACGGGAAGTGTTCCACCCATCAGGGTTGTCGGAACGATCAGGGCGAG